>Ga0105047_10003076_pt1 | contig 29578 bp, 20 predicted proteins | sample MAT04_FD_78384 | JGI IMG/M metagenome (GOLD analysis project Ga0105047, IMG submission 78384) | Freshwater microbial communities from Lake Fryxell liftoff mats and glacier meltwater in Antarctica - MAT-04 (megahit assembly) | ecosystem: Environmental > Aquatic > Freshwater > Ice > Liftoff... | reverse complement strand
TCAATTCTGCCGACGAGGCCAGATCGTCTTCGTAACGATTCAAAAGTTCTTCGAAGCGGATGCGATTCATAAGGAAGGCGCGCCTCCGCTGTTGAGGCGCCGGGCGATGCATTCAGCCAGGGTTTTTCGCGTGCGCGAGAGGGCCACATGCACGGCGTCGACCGTCCAGCCCGCGTCGCGGGCGATCCGCGCGACATCCTGTTCGCCGTGATAACGCAGCTCAAGCATGCGGCGCATGCGCGCGGTCAAGGTCTCCAGGCATTGGCTTAAATATTTCTGGCGCGCGCGCACGTTTTCCATGGCTTCGTCGCTTTCGTCAAAAGAGCGGCCGAGGACTTCCAGCAATGCACCGGGGAGCGCTTCGGCGCGGCGGGCTCGCGTTGAAGCGCGCTGATATTCGGCAGTGCGGCGGCGGGCGACTTCGCGCGCCCAGGGAAGAAAGGGCTCCACCTGCCGGCCCATCGCGGCCTCGTCGAGAATAGCCAGCGCAGTCTCCTGGAAGATATCCTCCGAGGCATCGAAATCGCGCGTCAAGGCAAAGATGAATCCAAGCAGCGCCTGGCGGTGCTCGAGCAGATCACGGGTCAATTTTGGCTGCGACATGATTGCGGCGCTCATGTAGACAAAGGGCGAACCTTTCATAAACTTAGCATTGTTTTTGAACAAAATAAAAGCCGAATCAAAAACACTCATCCACAATGAATGCAGGCGTGTGCGGAATAAACCCGGATTGCGCGGAAAACGCCACGTTGCAGGCGTCACGCCGGTTCTGCAAGAGCGCGCGTTATTTTTATGACGGCCCCGCTGATCGCCGGATGAGGGAGGGGAAACAACAGCACGACGGAACTGCAATTGAAACGATACAAACCATTCTTGCCTCGCCCGTTTTCCGTTCGCCCCACCGCCCCCGCCCTTTACAATTCGCGTCATGTCCGACTCCACAATCCTTTCGCGCAATGGCCAGGCGGCGCAACTCCACGTTGCGACGAAAGGCTCCGCAGAGATACTCGTCAATCTCAATTGGAATCATCGCTCCAAATCCGCGCGCAGTCTGTCGGGCGGCCTGCAACAGAGTACCGCGAGCGGCATCGATCTGGACCTGGCCTGTTTTTACGAACTGAGCGATGGCGACCGGGGCGCCGTTCAGGCCCTCAGCCGGCTGAGCGGATCCTTCGATTGCAGGCCGTTCATCATGCATTGCGGCGATGACCGCGCGGGCTCCTGGCCGCAGGGAGAAAATCTGCGCATCAACGGCGCGCGCGCAACAGACATCCGCCGCGTTTTGATTTATGCCTACATCTACCACGGCGCGGCAAACTGGTCGCAGGCCGACGCTGTGATTTCGGTCAAGCAGGCCGGCGCTCCGGATATTATAATCCGACTGGACGAGTTTGAGGATGGACTCAGCACGTGCGCTGTCGCCGCCTTTGAAAATTCGGGTTCGTCGTTCCGCATGGAGCGGCTGGTCCGGTACTTTCCCGATCAGCGCTCCCTTGACGAAGCCCTTGAGTGGGGGTTTCGCTGGACGCGTGGAGCAAAGCGAAGCGGCGGTTTCTAGTTTTTCGATTCCTCGTTCCTGGTTGAAAATAATGGCCGGCGGCTTATCCGATCTGCGCTTCAATTACGAGACCGAGCTCTTTCACCAGATTCGCGCCGGCGCCACATTGCGCGAGTTTGCCAAAACAGGCACGCAGAATAATGGGTTCCGCGGGCGCGAACGGCTCCTGCTTGGCAACGCCGCGAAGATCACTCCGGCACTCATTCCTGAACTGCACCAGCTTTATCAGAATTGCCTGAACTTTGTCGGCGGCGCAATTCGGGGCGATCTGTACGCGATCCAGCGCAGCGATCACAACGCCTTCGTTTACGTCTCGGGTTCGCGCTATGACATCGTGCTCTCATCGGCGCTGGTGCGTGAGTTCAAACCCGACGAGATCGCATTCGTGATCGGCCATGAGCTCGGCCACGTCATCTACGAGCACCACCAAATCCCGGTGAAAGAAATTTTTGAACATGGCCAGGGCCTGCCGCTCGAAAGCAGCCGCCTGCTTTTTCAGTGGCAGCGCGCCGCCGAAATTTCCGCCGACCGCATCGGCCTGCTCTGCAGCGGCAGCCTGAGTAGTGCGGCCAATGTCTTCTTTAAAACATCGAGCGGACTGGTCATCGACAAAGACGAACAGATCGTCGAATCGCTGCGCGCTCAATACCATGAAATCCGCGCGCTCGCCCGCTCCGCCTCGCGCGATGGCAGCGAGACGCTCTGCACTCACCCGCTTATCCCAATCCGTTTCAAGAGCCTCGAAATCATCAGCCGGGAGATCCTGGCACTGCGCGCGCAAAAGCCGGCGTCCGAATGGAAGCACGCCGACGCCGAAATTCAGCAGGTGCTGCTCGAGACGGAACTGGGCGGCGGCGCGCCCGCTGATCGCACCGTTCCTTTATTGCTACTCTGCCTGCTCTACGTTGCCAGCAGCGACAAGGTGCTCAATCACAACGAAGAATTGTTCATCTGCGACATCCAGGCGCGCATGGCCCCCAGCGTCCAGTTCGGCAGCGTGCTCGGCGATTGCAAGCGCGACTCCGCAGGCTTTATGAAGGCAGCATTGGAAGACATCATTAAGAACAGCGCCGACCTGCGCAAGGAAGACATCGGCCGTATTCTGCAACTCTGCTTTTGCATGGCGCTCAGCGACGGGCGCCTGAGCGACTTTGAAGTCACCGCCATGGAGACACTGAGCAATGTTCTCGGCGGCGACCCCTTTCTGATCGACTCCATCATCGGCGGCCACGCCCGTCCGTGATGCCACGCCCAAGTTTTCACCACAGAGCCACAGAGAGCACGGAGAACAGCATCAAAGAGAATTTCGTTCTCTGTGGTTTGCTCACTGTGGTGAACACGCCGTTAACGGGTCGCTGTTTCGCGGCGGCGCTTGGGCTTGCCTTCCAGATCTACCTGTTCCAGGTCCGACACCGCGGGGCCGTTGGCAACTTTGCCGTCAACGTCAAAGCGCGAACCATGGCACGGACAATCCCACGTTGTCTCCGCATTATTGAAATGGACCAGGCAGCCCATATGCGGGCAGACCGCCGAGCACGCGTGTAGCGTGCCTTGTTCGTCGCGATAGGCCGCCACTTTCTGGCCCTCGTGATTGACTATTTTCCCTTCGCCTGATTTGACATCGCTGATCGACTCAACATCCGCGCCATGCAGTCGGTCCTTGATGAAGTACGTCGGAAAATCGACATTCTCTGTAATAAATTCCTTCGCCGACGCCATCGGATGAAAGCGCGTGGCGTCGTAAAGGTCGGCCCACTTATTCTTCCGCCCGCTGATCAGGTCGCTGAGGATCATTCCCGCCAGCGTGCCGAAAGTCATTCCGTTGCCGGAGTAACCGGCCGCAACATAAATGTGTTCCGACAGACTGTTCTTTCCAATATAGGGAAGTCCGTCGAGCGGCTCGAGTATCTGGCCCGACCAGCGGAACGGAATCGATTCCACGTTGAAGCGCGATCGCATGTACTGTTCCAGATGCTGGAAGCAGTCCGCTGTATTCTCCTTCGTCCCAGTCTTATGATCCTCACCGCCAACGATCACAATCTCGCCGAACCCCGGAATCTGAGCCTTTCGCGTGTAGTGGTACGGATCGAACGTGTCCCAGTACAGTCCGTCGATGCCAGTAGTGTCACCCTTCAGTTTGGCGCCCAGAGCATAGGTGCGGTACGCGGGCAGTTTTGTATGCAGAAATATCCAATTATTAACAGGACTGTTGGTGCAGACGATCACGTCGCGTGCAGTGATGGAACCGCGGTCGGTGTGAACTTTGCACGGCGTGCCGTCGTCGACGTGATCGACCCGCGTGTTCTCAAACACAAAACTTCCATTGCCTGCGATTTTTTTTGCCAGCGGCAATAAATACAAACGCGGGTGGAACTGCGCCTGGTTTTCGAAACGGATTCCGCCTTCGGTCTTGAACGGCAGCGGCACATTCCCCACCCACGTGGCCAGAATCCCGACTTTGCGGCAGGCCTCAAGTTCGTCCATAAGTTCTGTGCGCTCATCCCCGGATTCGGTGTAAAGATACGCCGGCAGGCTTGTAAGCTGGCAATCAATGCCGTGCTCTTGCGAGAGTGATTCGATCATCTCAATCGCCGCGCGGCTGGATTGCGCGACCATGCGCGCGCCTTCGATGCCAAAATCATTGATTAGATCGTGGTATCTTGTGTCAATAATTTCGGTTAGATGCGCCGTGGTATAGCCGGTTTCGCCGGCGGAAATATTCGACTTATCGATCAACGCCACCGTCTTGCCCGCGCTTTTTAGCAGCGTTGCGGCAGTGATGCCGGTGATTCCCGAGCCCACGATGGCGACATCGACGAACGTGTCACCATGCAGCGTCCCGAACGAGGCGGGATTTCCTTCGAACCACGGCGATTTTGTGTCCATCTCTTGCTCCTTAAGCCGAGTGCGCTCAATCCTAAATGGGCACTCTCGCCAAACTGAGTTGCAAGTTAAAGACCAGTAAGTATTCAAAGCGAAGCTATGTATTAGATATGGTTACAACCTGACGTTCTTTAATTCGGTTCTCGAACGATATCACCATCGAAAGTACTTCAATTTGACAAGATGTGTCTTTCTGCTTCAGTTTTAATTGGACACTCGAGCATGTTTTGAGCGTGACTGCGGAGTTGCTTAAAAGTCATTCGAGTTTGAGCGAAGCAGTTGGGGGGGGTGAGGTTCTTTCCAACTTTGATTCCCCTGTAAAAACCAGCCGTTTTTGAAACGGGTTATGCCGCTTTTGAAAATGTCATGCGAATGGTGTTGGGCAAGGTGCGCGCGCCGGTCGTCGGCGCGGACTTTGGAGAACGACGGAATAACGAAGGCGGAGAGGAGCATGAGGATGAGGATGCAGACGATGACTTCGAGAAGGGTGAGGCCGGTTGGGGATTGCGGTGTCATAAGAGGAAGGCCTCGGGTCGATAAGACATTTGCAACAGTATGACGGGCACGACAGATGTCAATGGGCGGGTTACGCCCGCATCAATTCAGCTTCAGAAGCTTGCGCATCTTTGGCCTTGATGGCATCATAAGGCAAAGGAATTTTCCGGACATGAGCAAGCTGAAGCGCCTCAAGATCAACAAGTATCGAAACGTGGTACCAGGCACGGAGTTGCATTTTCACGACGGCATCAACATTCTGCTTGGAAAAAATGCGTCCGGCAAGACAACGCTTCTTAATCTGATTTCGCTCTGCCTTGGGGTGCCGCAACCAGAGGAAGAGGAGTATTGGGTAGAGTATGATTTGGAATTGATCAGCATTGATGAAGATAGATCATCTGAAACCCATTTGCCTTTAAAATTAACAATCAATACACGAAGCAATAGGTTGAAGCAAAATTCAACGGAAGAGCCCTTAACCTATGAACGTGCGACCACATTGACTGTTGATGGAATAAGCATTACTTCACCCACTTCGCCGCTAAGTCGAAGTTTTGCCGCGACATTATTCAACGCAAAGATACCGGAAATTACCGGCCGAATTTGGTACGAGACGCTGAGGAACATCTGCAGATTTGACGAATCCCTACAACTATTCAATTGTTTGATTGGATCAGAACTTCTTGATTCTTACAATAGCAGATTTGTTCCTTTTTTGAATATGTTAAAAACTAGTCCCACTTCGAACGAATTTACATCTATAATGTTGCCTCGCGAAACGTTCTTCCACTTTTCCGATTCACTTCCAGATGTACGCTTTACCAATGATCAGTTCCCATTTCTCCAAAAAATAACTAAATTACTGGGCTTTAGTTCTGTAGAAATGTCACCTCGCTTTCTAGAAAGAAAAGCTACTGAACGAGGGGAACAGTCGAATTACCGGGGGCTCTCATTTCGCTTCTCTGGATCAAATAAGAATGAGATTACCGAGCGACTTCTCAGCTATGGTCAAAAACGTTTGTTAGCTTTTTACTATTATCTCGCACTTAATCCGAGCATTGTAATCGCTGATGAACTTGTAAATGGCTTGCATCATAAATGGATCGAGAACTGTTTAGCTGAGATTGGTAGTCGGCAGGCATTTCTTACAAGCCAGAATCCGCTTTTGCTGGACTACATGTCATTCGAATCAGCGACAGAAGCCCGCACGCGCTTTATTCTTTGCGAGTCCCAACCCAGCGACAACCGGACCATGTTATCGTGGCGAAACATGTCCGACGAAGAGGCGACCATGTTCTTCGATGCATACGAAGCGGGCATTGAGCATGTCGGCGAGATTTTAATCACTCGGAATTTATTTTGAGATGCAAGCGCCGGCCTTGTCCATTCTGATTCTGAGTGAAGATGGGGCATCCGACAGCCACCTGACGATTGTTGCTATTGCCAAGAAAATGCTCCGTCTTGTTGACGCGCACTGCGACACTCAGCCTGCAAAAATAAGGTTTGAACCGCTGTCGGATAAGGAAGCTGGGAGTGCAGTAAAAGCAAATTTATGGATGAGCACTCGTGCGACTGACCGGCAAGCCATCACGTCGCTGGTAAAGTACATCGCCACAAAAATTTCGGAAGCAAACGGCTTCGTCTTTTTTCATGCCGATGGGGACCGTGTGTGGACGCAAATGCAAACGAGTGAAAATCACTCCAAGTTTACGGAGATCATTGTTGGGCGCGTATCGAAACTGCTCAAAGCAAATGGCCGTAAACCAGAAGATCATCTTTTTCGGCTGAAGCTGTTGATGCCGTTTTACAGCATCGAATCGTGGCTCTATCAAAACACCGAGGCTGCGATCGCCATTGCCACAAACAGACACCATGGACGTGACGTGAATACGTTTCAAGAATGGGCATCGAACCGCGCCGCAATCGACGACGTTCCAAAAATCAAAGATTCCATCTGTCTGGGATCCAATCACAATCTCGTTCTCGCAAAAACTGCCTTTCCGGCCGACGTGGCTTATTCCGCCGGGACGTCATTTGCATACGCGGTCGACCAACTGAAGTGGTGTCCGGCGTTGATCAATGCTCTGGAACGCACCTATGCAACCGAAGAATGAGTGGCGAGATTCGGCGTTTCCATTTAATTTGCCAAATGTTCGGGAGTGGGATATAGTTTCTTCTCTTAGGGCGCCTTGCCCCAGCGGATTGAATTATGATGAGCGGTTTGATTTCGAAAGGCACTCTGCGCCCGGCTTCACCAGCCGGGCGATTCACGCGATGCGCTCGCGTGTTGCGCGGCGTTTCGGCTGCTGCATGAATTCAATTTTGACTCCTACTTGCCGTGCTGGCGCTCACTTGATTGCATGCTCTTTTTGTAGCGTTCGCGCAGACAGGAATGTCTGCGCCACTCCATAAGACTTCCGTCGCGGACAACGGCGGGGCAAATAGACAATTTGCCCTACGTTGTGCAAAAGTTTTCAGGGTGGACGGAACGCCGACGTTGATCGAACGGGCAAATTACAAATTTGCCTTACATGTGAACTTTTGGACAGGATTCGAACTTAAAAATGGCTGATCAGATTAAACTTACTTACCCGGACGCTTCGGTGCATGAATTTCCGCAAGGGACAACGGGCGCTGTGGTTGCATTGTCGATTGGGAAGCGGCTGGCGGCGGACGCAATCGCAATCAAACTCGACGGGCAGATTTATGACATCAACCGGCCGATCACGCGTGATGCGGCGTTCGCGGTCGTGACGCCCAAGTCGCGCGACGGCAAGGTTGACAAGGACGCGCTTTACTGCATCCGCCACACGGCCGAGCACGTTATGACCGAGGCCATCTGTCGGCTTTGGCCGGAGACCAAGCTGGTCTACGGCCCGCCGACGGACGACGGTTTCTTCGGCGACATCGATCTGGATAAGAAGATCTCGCTCGACGATTTCGCCAAGATCGAAGCCGAGATGGCCAAGATCATCGCCGAGAACCGGCCGATGACACGGTCGAGCGACGCAATGACGAACGATCGCATTCGAGCGTTGTATGAGGACAATCCATATAAGCTTAGTCTGATCGATGACCTGCTAAAGAAAGGAGAGAAGCTTTCCCTTTACTATACCGGACCTGAGACGCCTTGGGATTGTAATAAGCCCGAGGGAGGTTTGTATTTCAGGGACCTTTGTCGTGGCCCGCACGTGCCCAGCACCGGGCGCATCGGCGCGTTCAAGTTGACGGCGGTGGCCGGCGCGTACTTCCATGGCGACGAAAAGCAGAAGCAGCTTCAGCGCATCTACGGAACGGCCTTCGCCACGCCGAAGGAGCTCGAAGAACATCTGGCCCGAATCGAAGAGGCGAAGAAGCGCGACCACCGCCTCATCGGCAAGCAGATGGGGCTTTTCACCATGAGCCCGCTGGTCGGCCAGGGACTTATCTTGTGGATGCCCAAGGGCGGCATCATCCGCACGGAGTTGCAGAACCTGATGCAGGGCGAGCTGACCAAGCGCGGTTACTCGCCGGTCTTCACGCCACACATCGGCAGCGTGGAGCTCTATAAGACTTCCGGCCACTTTCCGTACTATAAGGAGAGCCAGTACCCGACGATCAAGAGCGAGGCGAAGAAGCCCAACGGCGAGCCCGAAGAAGAGTATCTGCTCAAGCCGATGAACTGCCCGCATCACATCCAGATCTTTGCCGCCGAGCCGCACAGTTACCGCGACCTGCCGGTGCGCCTGGCTGAGTTCGGCACGGTCTATCGCTACGAGCAATCCGGCGAGCTGAACGGCATGACGCGCGTGCGCGGGTTGACGCAGGACGACGCGCATCTCTTCTGCACGCCCGATCAGGTCGAGAAAGAATTTCAGAGCACCGTCGAGCTCGTCCAAACAATCTTCGGTGCGCTGGGGTTGACGGATTACCGCGTGCAGGTCTCAGTGCGCGATCCGGAAAGCGACAAGTACACCGGCGATCCGAAGACGTGGGACAAGGCTGAAGAGACACTGAAGCGCGTCGCCAAGGACATGAAACTGCCGCACGAGATCATGAAAGGCGAGGCGGCGTTCTACGGCCCGAAGCTCGACTTCATGGTCAAGGATTGCATTGGGCGCGAGTGGCAGCTTGGAACGGTGCAGCTCGATTACAATCTGCCGGAGCGTTTCAAATTGGAGTACGTCGGCGCCGACAACAACCGGCACCGGCCGGTGATGATCCACCGCGCGCCGTTCGGCAGCTTCGAACGCTTCGTCGGAATTTTGATCGAGCACTTCGCGGGCGCGTTTCCGCTCTGGCTTGCGCCGGTTCAAATCCGCGTGGCCAATATTACGGAGTCCTCGCAGGAGGCGTCGTACAAGGCGGCGGGATTGTTGAAGGTCGAAGGATTCCGTGTCGAAGAAGACATCGCGGCCAGCGGGAACCTGAAGCAGAAGGTGAAGGATAGCGAAGAGTCGAAGGTGCCGTACCTGCTGGTAATCGGCGACCGCGAAGCGGCGGCCGGGACGGTCAGCGTGCGCGGACGCGGGCGCAAGGATCTGGGGACGATGCCGCTGGCGGAGTTCATCGCTCGGGCGAAGCAGGAAGTGGCGGAGAGAAAATAAATCCGAAACTCGAAGTTCGAAATCCGAAACAATGTTCAAATTTCGAAAGTACGGCAATGTTCTAAACAAGCGGACGATTGGAAGTAGAATCTTCGAACGAGGAATGAACATGACTATTGCTGCAGAACGAGCGAAGAAGGCCGCATCAAAACGTCCGAAACAGCGCGCGACGCCTCTTACGGCAGCTTACATACCGGCCAAAGAGGGGGGTACACTTCGGAGATACTTGAGGCCGATAGCGTGTACTCGCAAGGTGAAACGATTGAAGATGCCCGTGAAAACCTCTATGCGGTTGTCGCGTTGATGCTCGAAGAAGCGCCGCACCAGTTTGGACGCCGCGCTCGGTCTGCACCGCCTGGGGCGCTGCTCGAAAAGCTGTTTGTGATGTTGCCCGCATGAAGCGGCGAGATCTCATCCGCAGATTGCAGTCGGCGGGTTTCAGCTTGCTTCGCAGTACGGGGCCTCACGATGTTTACGGCCGGAGGAGTCAACGAATTCCTGCTCCACGACACAAGGAGATTTAGGAATATTTGGCTCGAAAAATTCGTGAGGCGATTGCCTTCCACATCGAAGGCATGCTTTTGGATAAGGAGCTGGTACGCGTGAATGCTGGTCTCACGCAAAGCCGCTAAGAACGTAAAGGTACGGAGTATATTGGTCGTTGCTGAATCTCGAGTTTGTGTCGCCCGTGAATCGCTGCCGAATTTTACAGTCTGATAAGGAGAATCGTGAAATCCTCAAACTCAGAAGATACGTTGATACTCGATCTCGAAAACGTAAAGCCCCCTTCGAAGGAAAAGGAACCTTGGGCGCACCAGAGGACTGCGTGGGCTGATCTGGACAGGCATTTTAATAAAGACAAGAAAAAAGCCGGATTTGTCGTCGTTCCAACTGGCGGTGGTAAAACGCACCTAGCCGCGCATTGGTTGATTTCGAATTACCTGCGCTCAGATTGGCGAATTCTCTGGCTGGCACATCGTAGAGAATTGCTAGTCCAAGCTCGAAAAACGTTCGACGACATGCGGCACATCGCCGCAGGCTTCGGAAAGAAAACACTAGGCAGAATCATCATTTCTTCTAACCGCGCTGAAGGTGATCGTGCATGGAGTCAAATTACTGATGACTTAGACTTGGTATTTTCAACCATTCAGAGCGCTACGCAGGAAAACAATCTTCACCGCGTCGAAAATTTACGTAAGCAATCACAGAAGGGGCTTATCGTAGTCATTGATGAGGCGCACCACGCCTGTGCGCCTACTTACATACCGTTTATTCGCGAACTTAAAGAAAATGGGTGCCCATTACTGGGTTTGACAGCTACTCCCATTCGAATGGATGAACATGATCGGAATAGGCTTTTCAAACTATTTGACGGAACGATTATAACGACAATTTCGAAACAGGATTTGATCCATCGCAGAATTCTCGCCAATCCGCATGCAGAAGCGATCACGACTACCGTGCTTGAGAGCGACATCGAAGTGGAAGGCAAAGAGCTGCTAAATCGGTTTGGAGAACTAGCCCAATATGTCCTGGAGCGGCTTGCGAAAAATTCAGGCCGTAATATTTCAATCGTGAAACAATATGTCAATAACCAGAAGAAGTACGGCAAAACCATTGTCTTCGCTATTGACACGTTACACGCGACTACGTTGAAAGATGAGTTTGTGCGGGCCGGCGTCAAGGCTGATGTTGTACATCACGGACTTCCGAACCCTCAGGCGGTAGAGCGGTACAGAGATCGCAAGTGCGATGATCCCCAAGTTCTGATTAATGTAATGATGCTCACAGAAGGTTTCGACGCCCCATGTACGAAAACTGTATTCATTACCTGTCCCACCAATTCTGAAGTTAAGGTACAACAGATGTGCGGAAGGGCGATGCGGGGCGTAGACGCTGGAGGCAATGCTGACGCCTACCTGGTCTCCTTTGTCGACACTTGGAAGACATTTAACCCAATTGAGCCGAACATAATCCTGGCGACAGACGACGCAACGCCGGAACAATTGGACGCGGCAGTTCGCGGCAAGTTCGAAACTGTTCCCATTGCCGAGGCGATTATTCTAGAAGCTTATAACTTACTCCGCTCGCGTTTTCTACAGGGTGAGATTCTGGCGTCGTATCGGTACATCCCTGACGCTTGGTACTCTTGGGCAAACGAAGCTGAAGAAGGTCCGTCCCAATATCACATGCTGGTGTTTGCTCATCAGGAAGGCGCATTCAATGAATTGAAAAAATATGTGGAAAACCATTCTAAGGAGTTTGATTCTGATAGGTTGTCCCACGCGGTATGCGCAGGGTTGATTTCTCGATTCTTCCACGATTGCCCCGACCCCATCCCCGCATGGAACGAAATCGGAAATCTTGTGATGGCGTGGGCCAGGAAGAAGGACGTAGACAGTTACACGCTTGCGGAGAAGAAAGTCTTCGATCCACGTGTGATCGCGGAGGAAATCGCGTCTCTCAGTGAGCCCCAACGGTGGGAACGGCTGAAGAATCTGATAGCGACGAATCGTCTGTGTGACAAAACCTACGGTGGTTCAGCGGACCGCTTTATGGAAGATGTTCAAGGCAAGTTGCGTGAATTAATGAGAGAGAAAGAGCTGATAGCTCCGGCGGTCCCTCCCAAGTTCGCAAAGCTGAAGCTGAAATCACTTGCTCCTTGGCCAAAGGGTACCGCTAGTTGGAATCTCAACAAGATTCAGCAGGACGTACTTAACAATCCGCGGCATTTTCCAAAAGGCACGCCAGACATTTCCAGCATCGGGTTCTCCCAAAAGCCCCGAACGTATTGCTGGGCGCTGTACTCAATAGATCAAAATAGCATTACGGTTGACTGCAAGCTCAACAGTCCGGACGTCCCGTTAGCAATTCTGGAATTTCTTGTTTACCACGAGCTCTTACATGCTGATATGCCGAAAATAGGACATAAGGGGAATTTTTACGAGCGGGAGCGGATGTTTGTTCCGAGCGAGAAAGCCATTAAGGATTATTCGGAGAAGGGAAAAAATAATACGAACAATCAAAACTGGGCTGCCATCTGCGATCAGTTTCTCTACACGTGGGACAGGTGTTTTGAGCACAAGGGATGCAAAATAGATTGATGACAAGTGAACGAGCAGTGCGATTTCTGGGCGAGGCAGGACAGCACGTAACGGCCTTTGCAAGCGCACTCCAATGGTGCGAACAGTTCACGATCTGTTCTGCTTGGGCCTCGGCGCATGGCGGTCATGGAGTAACTTGGAAGTTGCTTGAGCCTCACTTGCCAAAGCTTAAGCGTGCAATCATCGGTATTCACTTTTATCAAACAGAACCGTGGGTGCTCTGGCAACTGTTTAACGAAACCAAGCTGAACTTGGGGCGCCTGCCTGACGGAACCTTTCATCCAAAAGTATATCTTTTCGAGAATGGCGAACAGTTCCGCGCGCTAATCGGGAGTGCCAATTTCACTGTTGCGGCGTTTACGAATAACCGCGAGGCTTCAGTGCTGATCTGCGGCGACAAGCAAGATCCACTCTTCATGGAACTTGAGGGATTCTTGACACTTGCCGTTCGGGAATCATCCATTCCTTCGCAGAAGGATATTGAGCACTACGAGGAAAAATTCAAGGAACTGGCCTCTTGTCGAGACGACTTAAACGAGACGGTTGTACTTGGTGTCGAACCTCTAGAAGAAACGCCGCTAGACGTGAAGTTGAATTTTTCATGGGCGCAATACATGGAGCAACTCAGAGCAATAGATCATGAAAAGCCTGTATTCGATTCCACAGAGTGGTCAGAAAAATATCAGAAGGACCTGCCCAATAGTTGGATTTCGACCGCGGAGCTGTGCCAAAAGTTAATCCAGGAGTACGGTAGTCTTCATAAAATGTCAGACATCGATCGTAAAGCGTATTGTGGAACTTCCAGTCACCATCCTGAGATTTATGATCCAAGATGGTTCGGTAACATGAGCGGCTATGGCTTCTTCAGTCAGCTTGTTATCGATGAACCGGAAAAGCTTGATGATGCCCTTAGTTTGATTCCGTTAACCGGTACAGTTTCGGACAAAGTGATAGAGCGATACTTTGATCGGATCAGCAAACTGGAACGGACTTATACCGCCGCGTCATTCAGGTTGCTGGCGATGAAGCGTCCAGATCTCTTTTGCAGTCCCAATGGTCCAAACCGGGAAAAGCTAAGCGACTTGCTGGGAATGAAATCGTCGGAACTGAAGAAGGTGGACGGTTTTATCGCAGCTCATAAAATTATCTGGCAAACACAGTGGTTTCGATCTCAACCACCCATTTCGAAAGATGAACTTCGCTGCTGGAAGTGCCGTGTCGCACTGCTCGATGCCATCTGCTATGAGTGAACTGTTGGACAAGCTCTGCACGGATTCTTTTCGGGATTTTTGAATGAAACGGCGGGCCAATCCGTTAAGTAATAGTTAATACTTGAAAATTTGTCCTGAAACTGCGAGATTGATCTACAGTTTCACTGCATTTGTAGAGTAACAGAGCTTCCGGCCGGTGGGGTGTTCCCGCTTGTGCAAGGTGTGCTCGCCTAGCCAGCGCCCAACTGAACGCAGGGTAGCTGGTTGGAAAACCAAGCAGCGCGGTCCGTGACCGAGCCGTCTCAAGGACAAAGGAGAAACGCCCATTATCGAGAGAGTCAGAGTCAATACGGAAATCAAGGCCAAGACAGTCCGAGTCATTGGTCCCGAAGGCGCCCAATTGGGTATTATGCTCGCCGACCAGGCGCGCATGAAAGCGACCGAATTGGAGCTCGATTTAGTCGAAGTCGCTCCGAAAGCCGAACCGCCCGTCTGCAAGATTATGGACTTCGGCAAGCATATTTATCACGAGCAGAAAAAAGAGCAGAAGGCGCGCAAGAAGGCGCACGCTCACGACCTGAAAGAAGTGCGGCTCAGCTTCAAAATTGGCAAGCACGATCTGGACATCAAGGTCCAGCACGCCAAGGAATTTCTCGAAGAAGGGCACCGCGTCCAGTTCACCATGATCTATAAGGGCCGCGAGATCGCGCATCAGAGTATCGGCGAGAAGATCCTGAAAGACGTCGTGATCGCTCTGGCGGATTCGGCCAAGATCGAGCGCGCGCCGTTCCGCGAAGGCAAGCGCGTCGGACTGATCCTGGCACCGAAGCATTTGGCGCTTGAGAAGCCCGAGAAGCCTGAGATGAAGGTTAAGGAACCGGCCCCGGCGGCAGCAGCAGCGCCTGTGGCTGTCAAAGCATAGCCCCCGTTCGCGCTATTCTTTTTTCGGCTCCGTCTGGGGCGGTGGAAACATCGCCCGGTGAATCTCATAGATACGCTTGAGCTCTTTGATGGGCTCGGCGTGATCGTCGACGCGCAGGTCGCGGAAGCGGTCGTTCGTGCCGCCATACCCCCACCCTTCGCGCACGATTAGAAGCGCCGCCGATTGCATGCCGCGTTTGTCGCCGCCGGCGTCTTGAGCCGCTTGCAATGCTGAGAGCAGGCGTTCGGCGAGCGGGCCTTTCGACGCGACAAATGATGCTTGCATGGCTTTGACAACCTCTTCGCCGGCGAGAATATTTCCCTGGCAGCAAAAGTTTTCGCCAGCGACTCCGCCGGCCCACGCGAAGCACTCCTTTCCGGTGAACGTGGCGGCCTGGCCTTTGGCGTTGATGATGCCGACCTGGCGCTGCTCGCGTTGTGGGTCTGCTGCTGTGATTGATTCAATGACCTTTTCGGGCGTTTCATTTTTTGCAAGCAGGCCAAGGGCTTCTTCGCCATACTTCGTATTCGCGAAAGCCTGCGTCGCGACGGCGCCGATGCCAGCTTTTGCCCATGGCACAACGGCGCCGACTGCAATGAATTTGGATTGAACGGCGACGCCCAGTTCCTGCGTCTGCGGATCGTATGCGACGATTGAAAACGTGGCGACGATGGGCTCGCCTGAGAACAATGGCAGCGTCATAGAAAATGCGAGAAGAGCGAGAATCAAGAGTCGCATCGGTCAGTTGATTTCTTTGAGAACATTGGCGGCGATGACCAGGCGCTGAATCTCGCTGGTGCCTTCGTAGAGACGGCAGATTCGCACGTCGCGGTAGTGGCGCTCGGCATCGTATTCTTTGATGAAGCCGTAGCCGCCGTGCATTTGCAGGCCGGTGTCAGCGGCGCGGAAGGCGGCTTCGCTGGCGAAGAGTTTGGCCATCGCGGCTTCTTTGGTGAAGCGGCGCTCGCCAAGGTCTTTCAACTTCGCGGCGCGCAGCATGAGCAACTCCGCGGCGTCGAGCTCGGTGGCGCAGTCAGCGATCATGAATTGGATTGCCTGTAATTTGGCCAGCGGCGCGCCGAACTGCTCGCGGGTTTTGACGTGGCGCACGGCGCTCTCCAGCGCGGCGCGGCCGATGCCGATCGCCTGGCTGGCGATGCCGATGCGGCCGCCGTCGAGCGTCTCGAGGGCCACATTAAAACCCTTGCCCAGCGTGCCGAGCACATTCTCTTTCGGGACACGGCATTGCGTGAAGACCAGTTCGGTCGTGCTGGAAGCGTTGATGCCGAGCTTGTGCTCCGACTTGCCGCGCGCGAAGCCTGGAAAGGTGGGCTCGATCAGAAAGGCGGTGATGCCGTGATGCCCAAGCGTCTTATCACTGGTGGCGTAGACGACGATCACGTCGGCGTGTCCGCCGTTGGTGACGAAAAGTTTGGTACCGTTGATCTCAAAGTGATCGCCTTTGTCGATGAAGGTCGTCGTCAGGTTCGCCGCGTCGCTGCCAGAATTGGGTTCGGTCAACGCGTAGGCTCCAAGCTTTGTGCCGGCGGCAAGCGGCTTGAGGTATTTCTCTTTCTGTTCGTCGGTGCCATGTTTGAGAATTGGATCGACGCAGAGACTGGTATGCGCGCTCAAGATCACGCCGGTGCTCGCGCAGGCTTTGCTGATTTCAAGGATGGCCATGTTGTAGGCCACCGCTGTGCAGCCCGCGCCGCCGTACTGCTCGGGCACGTAGATGCCCATCAGTCCCAGCTCGGCCATTTCCTTAACCAGCTCGGACGGAAAGCGGCTGCTCTGATCGAGCTCGCGGGCCAGAGGCTTGACTTTTTTCTGGGCAAAGTCGCGCGCGGTGTCGAGCACGGCTTGCTCAATTTCATTGAGGCGGAAATCCATGGCGGCTCCGGATGGTGGACGTCATATCGGGCACGTTTGAACTATACACGGGTTCAAGAAAATCCGGCAAGGCTATGCTGAAATAAAGTCCGCATGAAAGAATTTTCGCAACCTTGCGAGAGAATCACCGGTTAACTGGACGAGCAGGTGTATGTTTGATAGAACACCTTGTGCACGGACGTTAACTTTTGAGTGAACTCGTTCTGCCGTTTCGGCTGAAAACGCGGAGGCTGCACCATTCTTTCGCCAGCGGACATTACTGACAAATACACACGCGCGTTCCTGGAGCAGCATCCGGATGTCTGCGCTTACCGCGTCGTAAATTGGCGGCAGCGCATCCTTTATTATGTGCTGATTCCCGCCGCGCTGGCGCTCTGCTTTATCCGGGATTCGAAGGTCGCATTCACAGTGCTGATGTTTACGCTCTGCGCCTTCTATGGCGGGGTTATTCTGCTGCGGCTTGTCAGCGTTCTGCTGGCCATGATCCGCTCCAGCGAACACATCATCTCTAAGGAAGAGATTGACGCGCTGCAGGATGCGGATCTGCCGGTCTATACGATTCTCGTCCCGATGTACAAAGAGCCGCAGGTGGCGCAGAAGATTGCGCGCACCGTCACGCGCCTGGATTACCCGATCGACAAGCTCGACGTTAAACTGCTTCTAGAGGAAGACGACGCGCCGACGCGCCAGAAGATTGCCGAGGTGATCGATTCACTTCCACCGTGCGTCGAAGTGGTGCTCGCGCCGGCGGTGCCCAAGGGGCAACCCAAGACCAAGCCGCGCGCCTGCAATCACGGGCTGGATCGCGCGAAGGGCAAGTACACCGTCATCTACGACGCCGAAGATCAGCCCGAGGGCGATCAGCTCAAGAAGGCCATCATCGCCTTCCGCCGTTTGGAGAATTCCAAGAAGGGTTTCGTGGCCTGCCTGCAGGCGAAGCTCAATTATTTCAACGCGCACCAGAACAGTCTGACGCGCTTCTTTACGCTAGAATACACGACGTGGTTCGATCTCTTCCTGCCCGGGCTGCATGCGGTGCGCACCCCGATTCCTCTGGGCGGAACGTCGAATCATTTCAAGACCGATGTGCTGAAGGAGCTGGGCGGCTGGGATCCGTTCAACGTCACTGAGGATTGCGACCTGGGCATCCGCATGGCGCGCCGCGGCTTCAGCACCGAGGTGCTCGATTCCACGACTTGGGAAGAGGCCAACAGCCAGGTCGGAAACTGGATTCGCCAGCGCAGCCGCTGGATCAAGGGCTACTTCCAGACGCATCTGGTTCATACGCGCGATTCATGGCTGCCGCTGGCCGCAATCGCGGCAATTTTTATGGTGCTCTATCAGGCCTTCACGACTGACATGGAACCCTTCCGTCTGGCAGCCAATGCAAAGATGGTCAACTGGGAACCGGAGTCGCTCCGCAAATTTATTGATTTGATGCGAATGGGCAGCGTCGCGCTCGCCGGCGTTGCGCTGCTCTGCAGTCTTTATTCGCTGGGACGCCGCTTCACCAAACGCTCCAAGGGTTCCAACGAAGGCAACCTGGGATTATGGAAGGCGCTGACCTTCCGCTTCACCGTCGGCGGACTCTCGCTGATGCTGCTTCTGAATATGTTTTTCTGGGTGATGACGTTCGTCTTTATCTTCCGGCAGCCTATCTCAGATGGCCTGTCGGGCACGGCTTTGGGACGAGTGAAAGTGCACGACACGACGACGCTGGTGGAGGCACTGCGCGGCTGGGAGATTTACTACACCAACGTCAAAAACGAAGAGCGCTTTCCCAACGTCACGCTGTGGAACACGGCGAGCAGTTATATGAACGGGCAGATCACCTGGAGTGAGGTCAAAGAGAACGTCGAAGCCGTCGACGACTGGTCGAAGATCTCGCAGGTTTTCTATCCGGTCGCGATCATGCTCTTTCTGGCCAACTTCGTTTTCGTGCTGCTGGGATTGATCTCGTGTCACAAGCGGCGGCTCTGGTCTTTATTTCCGTATGCATTATTGATGCCTTTTTACTGGATTCTGATCTCGATTGCGGCGATCAAAGGATTCTTCCAGCTTTTTACCAATCCGTGGTACTGGGAGAAGACGGAGCACGGTCTTTCGCCGTCTGAACCGGCTTCGTCGGCCGGCCCGCCTGCAGGGCAAGTGGAACGGCCGCAGTCTGAAACCGTTCATATTGCGGCTGGAGAGTAGCGGCGCTTTTGCCGTGATGAGTGGAGCAGACATTCCTGTCTGCTGGTTTTAGAAAACGCGCTCGGGTGAACATGCTCAAACTCATCTCCTCTCTTGCAATTCTCGGCATTCTCTGCCTGTGCAACGTCGCTGGCGCGGATGCGGGCGCGGCGCTGACGGTCTGGAAAGATCCGGGCTACACGCAGCGCTTTTTCATCAAAGTCGAAGCGCCGGGATTGGCCGGCTCTGTCGCCCTGATGCCCGAACCATCGTTCGCGACGATTTTCCTTCCTTTAAAGGTGATCAAGCTCGAGAACGGTGAATTGCGCTCCGAACCTGTCCTGTTGATCGGCGAAGACGGAGCGGTCTGTCCCGTTTTCACGCGGCCCGTTGCCGGCGGCGTTGAAATCATTTTTTCAACGCGCGCAAGCTACCGCTTGTTCTGCCTCTACGCCGGTGGCGCGGAGGGCGCCACGAAAAAGGCAAGCCCGGCGATGGCCGAACCGCAATTGCCGCGCGTCAAGATGCGCGGATTCTCTGCGACGAGCCTGACCTACAGCGAACAGACGCCGCTGACTCTGGACCGTTTCAAGAAAGCCCTGGAAGGCGGCGAGACGCCCCTGAGCGGCTTTCCGCGCCCGCTGCCCAACTCGATCAACAGCCCCGAATGCCCGTACTTCAAGATCGACATCACGCAGTTCGGCCACATCACCGACATCAAAAACCCGAAGCGTTACGCCGCACTGTACGAAGCATTTCTGCGCACACCGGTGGAAGGCGAATACAAGTTCGCTCTCGATACGCCGGGCGCCGCGTTTGTGCTGATCGACGGACAGCCGGTCGTTTCCGCCGCCGAGCCCGATCCGGCGCGCGGACCGTTCGCGCTGCAAGGGTCCGCGCAGCTTACCGAGGGCGTGCACCGCGTCACCGTGTACTACGCCGAAGCCAGCAGCGAGCCCAGCAAGATCGAAGCGCGCTCGATCGCGACCAACGTTGAACTGAGCCGCTTCGGATTGCGCCTGCACTGGCGCCCCCCATTTGCCAGCGCATTGGTCTGCGTGCCGCCGCAGGCGTTCTGCAAATTTCTACCCGCCGTGGTCACGCGCGCCGAAGCCGGCGAGGGCGTTGCCGCGAGCTTTATTCATATCGAAAACATGGGACAGATTCGCGTTGCGGCGCACAGGGCCGATCCTGAACCGCAGGAACGCGTGATGCTTTTCGCGGAGTCGCTGGGGATTGAAAACGCGGTGCTGCGTGTCTCCGCGCCCGGCATGAGCGAGGTCGTCTCCAAGCCCGGCGCCGTTCTGGGGACATGGGTTCCGGCCGGCGTCGAAGTCTCGCTTTCAGTTCTTGGCGCGGATCAAAAACCGGTCGTAACGCGCACGGTTCTATTGCCGAGATACAGCAAGACATCGACTGCCGATGTGCTCAATCTGGAAGGCGAACTGCTGGTCAAGTCGGCTCCTGATTTTATTTATCCTGACGAGACCGCGCACATTCATTTAGAAACGCTGCTCAGTCCGGCGCCGGCGCTGGTCAATAAGGAGCGGCTCGAATCGAAGATGCTCCCCCCCGCCCCGCGACCGATGGGCGAATTCAATCTGCGCTGGGAGCTGCGCGGCGCAAATGGCCTGCTCTGTCCCGCGCAGGATATTGCGTTGACGCCGATCGAGACCGCGCGGCGCAAGAGCTTGATCCCGCTATCGTCAAACGCGATCGTTTCGCATACACAGAATTCTCTCGAAGCCCATCTGCAAGGCGGCCCGGTGCGACTGGCGATTTCCCTTTCGGTCGGCGGATCGGAGATCGAGACCAGCCGCTTCAGTCTGCTGCACTCGGCGCAGCCCTGGCCGGGAGTTCTGACGGCCGGGCCCGGAACGCTGCTCTTCAAATCCGCGACCTCGCCCGCCGAAGAAAAGCCCGATCGCTTGATCATCGTCATTCCGCAGGAGGACGAAGCGTCCTATCGCGGCTACGCGGTACTGCGCAAAAATCAGAACAGCTCGACCGATACACGCGCGCTCTTCCTCGGCGATCCGCTGGTCGAGCAGATCGACGAACAAACCCCTTCGGCAAAATTGCCGGGAGTTGCCGCTGCGCTGGCCAGGGCCATCCCGAACCTGACCTGGAGCGCGGTCAGCGTCGCCGGGCCGCATCGCAATCTTCCGGTCTTCCGCCTGCTGGCCGAATTTGAAGAGTACGCGGCGGCCAATGCAGGCAAAGCGCCGCCGCTCGTCGTCGTCTGTCTCGGCGGAGGAGACGTGGCGCGCCAGACACCGCTGCATACGTTCGAACGCGCCATCGATGCCTTGATCGACCGGCTGCGCCTGGCCGGCGCGCGCAAAATCATTTTTGCCGGCGTGATTCCGGAGCCGTCGCGCGAACGCCAGTGCGCGCCGTACCAGGACCGCGTTCTCGACGTGCTTCGCCGCCACCATATCGACGGTGTGAATATCTATGACGAATGGAAGCGGCAGAGCGATTGGACGCGCCATTTCCTGATGGGCAGTTCCGAAGGCTCGCCTGTCTATGCGCCGGTGCCCAACGCCGAGGCGCTCGAAGAAATTGGAAAGTTGATCAAGGATCGATTATAAAAAACTTTTTAACCGCCAAGACGCCAAGAGCGCCAAGAACGGCGAACGGAGTAACGACTTCAACATAGGGACACAGAGGCCGCAGAGAACGGATTATGTTGATGGCTGGGGGCGGGACGTGGCTCCAGGCATTACTCAATAACCTCCGTATTTAAATCTTTCTCCGTTCCGTTCTTGGCGCTCCTGGCGTCTTGGCGGTTCATCAGGAATCCATGAATCCATACTTCGTCGGCATAGATCTGGGCACTACGAATTGTGCCGTCTCGTATATTACGCTGGCCGATTTCAAGCGCGATGAGTTGAAGATTCGCACGTTTGATGTGGCGCAGCTTACGCGTCCGGGCGCTGTGGAACCCCGGCCGCTGCTGCCCTCCTTCCTTTATCTGGCTGCGACGGCGGAGCTGCCGGAAGGCAGTTCGGCTCTGCCGTGGGACGAGTCAAAAAAGAAAAGCGATCCGTCGATCGTCGGCGAACTGGCGCGCGCGCTGGGCGCGAAAGTGCCGGGGCGGCTGGTGGCCAGTGCCAAGTCGTGGCTGTGCAGTCCCAGCGTCGATCGCACGGCGGCGATCCTGCCGTGGGGCGCGCCGGAGGACGTCAAACGTATCTCTCCTGTTGAAGCCAGCACACGCTACCTGGCGCACATTCGCGACGCGTGGGATCACAAAATCGCCAAGGGCGACGAGAGCAAGTCGCTCGCGAAGCAGGACGTCGTGATCACCGTGCCGGCCAGTTTCGACGAGGCCGCGCGCGAACTGACCGTCGAGGCGGCGCGCAACGCGGGGCTCACAAAGATCACGCTGCTGGAGGAACCTCAGGCGGCCTTCTACGCGTGGATCGCGCAGAACGAAGACAATCTGGGTAAACAGCTAGCCGATCTTCGCACTGTGCTGGTCTGCGACGTGGGCGGCGGCACGACGGATTTTTCGCTGATCGAAGTGCGCCAGACGGGCAAGCGCGCTAATCCGGTGGAGCTCAATCGCCGCGCGGTCGGCGACCATCTGATGCTCGGCGGCGATAACATGGATCTGGCGCTTGCGCGCGAGCTTGAAAAAAAGCTGCATGGCCATCTGGACGCGCATCAGTTCAAGGCGTTGACGGCGGCCGCGCGCGATGGCAAGGAGCGCCTGTTTGAGAGCAGCGAGCCGAAGGTGCCGATCGCGGTGATGGGGCGCGGCGCCAGCGTCATCGGCGGAACGCTGCGCACGGAGTTGCTCCAGGAAGATGCCTCGCGCGTGCTGCTCGAAGGATTTTTTCCGGTCTGCAAATTGAACGACGATCCCACGACGGCCGGGCGCGGCGGCATTCGTGAGTGGGGCCTGCCCTACGTCCACGATCCGGCGGTGACGCGCCATCTTGGACAATTCCTGCGCCAACATCGCGCGGACACGGGCAGCGCGATTCCAAAGCCCGACGCGATTTTGTTCAACGGTGGCGCGATGAAGCCGGCTGCGTTCCGCGCGCGCATTGTGGGAGTGATTGAGAACTGGTTCGGCGCGGCGCCGGCGGAGTTGACCAGTCCGTCGCTGGACCTTGCGGTCGCGGCCGGCGCGGCGTACTACGCCTGCGTGCGGCGCGGCAGCGGCGTGCGCATCGGCGGCGGCATGGGGCGCTCGTATTATATCGGCATCGAAACCGACAGCAGCGTTGCCGGAAGTCCGGGCGGCAAGGCGGCGATCTGCCTGGTTCCGCAGGGCACCGAAGAAGGGCAATTGATCGAGCTGCCGCAGAGCTTCACGCTGCGCCTGGCCACGCCGGTGGTCTTTCCCCTTTTTTCTTCCAGCATGCGCGCGGCCGATAAGCTGGGCACGATCATCGATGAACAATCCAAGGAACTGGCGCCGCTACCGCCGCTCGAGACGGTGCTTCACACCGGACGGCGCGCGGTGAAACGCGATGTCGCCGTCCGCCTTCAGGCCAGCTTGACGGAAGTCGGCACGCTGGGCCTGATGCTGAAGTCGGTTCACGACGACCGCAACTGGGAAGTGCATCTGAACGTGCGCGCGCGGCTCAATGACAAGAGCGCCGAAGCGAGCGAGCAGCCCACTGATCCCGGCGTAGGCGTCGATCCGCGCAAGGTCGAAGCGGCGCTGGGATTTATCAATCGCGCGTTCAACGTGCAGGCGCGCGATCCGATTCCGCCGGGCATTCTCACCAAGCAGGTCGAAGGCGCGCTGCTCCTGTCAAAGGAAGCCTGGCCTGCGGCGCTGGCGCGCAAGATGGCGGATGGCATTCTGGATCAGTCTGCTCAGCGCGAACGGAGCGCCGATCATGAAATGCGCTGGATCAATCTGGCGGGCTTCACGCTGCGGCCCGGATTTGGAGACATGGCCGACGAAAACCGGATGCGGCGTTTGTACAACGCGACACGCAATGGACTTTATTTTGTCTCCGACCCCAACGCGCGCATTGAATGGTGGGTGCTCTGGCGGCGCGTGTCGGCGGGGTTGAAAGAAGATCAGCAGCGCGAACTTTTTTACAGGCTGCATCCGTTTTTAACCAACGAGCGCGATATCACGCGCCGCGGCGGCTGGCCGCGCCCGACGAAGGGCGAAGTGCCGGAGATGTGGCGCGCGGCGGCGAGCCTGGAGTTGCTCGACGCGACGCAGAAGAAACTTCTGGGCGAACGGATACTCGAAGAGCTCGAAGATGAAGGGCCGTCGGCGGCGTTTTTCTGGGCGCTGGGCCGTGTCGGCGCGCGGCAACTGGCGTACGCGCCGGCCAATCACGCGGTTCCTCCCGCACTTTCGGAGCCTTGGCTGAAAATGCTGCTGGCGATGGACTGGGCGGGGAATCCGATGGCCATCTTCGCTGCCGTCAGCATTGCGCGCCGAACGGGCGACCGGACTCGCGACGTGAGCGAGGCGCTGCGCTTGAAGAGCATCGATAAGTTGAAAAAGTCGGGTGCCACGGAGCACGATCTGGATGCGGTTAAGAATGTGATTGAAATTCAGAGCACCGATCGCAAGGTCATCTTCGGCGATGCGCTGCCGCCGGCACTGAAGCTGGAAACTCCAGGCGCCTTTTAATTGTAACAGAGGTGCTGCGGTAATTAATGACGAGTTTACTTTTACTAGCAGGCATTCGTTGCAGAGGGATCGAGCAGACAGGAATGTCTGCTCCACCCTTTATCGAGCAGACAGGAATGTCTGCTCCACCTGACAGGAATGTCTGTTCCACCGGACAGGAATGTCTGCTCCACCGGACAGGAATGTCTGCTCCACCGGACGGGAATGTCTGTTCCACCTCAGATAAAATTTTACTGCTATTACTTGCGCTTGGTGACGCGCACGCTGACGCGCACTGTGGCGAATTGCTGCTTGATCGCTTCGGCGTCGGGAACGGAAATGTCCTTGGCCAGGGTGATGATCGGCTTTTGACAGAGGCGCGCGGCTTCGTCCACGGAGATGCCGGTCATCTCGGCGAGCAGCTCGTGAACTCTGGGGTTTCCATTTTTTCCCATGGTCACCGAACAGAGGCTGCCGTCGTCTTCGAGCGGCGGGGCTTCTTCTTCAGGCGGAAGGACGCCGGGCGCGGGCGCGCTGGTATACGCTTTCATAATGCCGCTGCCTTCCACGCCCGCCTCGAATGCAGAAAGGTCCATCGGAGTGCTCATCAGGTTGTCGGGGAGCGGCGTGGTGTTGGGGGCCATGGGCTGCACTCCGCCCTGCGGCGGGACAATAGTTCTCGGCGGCGAGGCGCGCAGAACGGGAACGTCGGGAAGCGGCTGAGCCTGCAGATCGTCCAGAGAATCCAGACCGATAATAATCGGCTCGCCCGATTTCGGGCCCGGAGTCGCTTTCGCAAACGTCTGCGCAGGCCTGCCGGCAACGGGATTCGAGAGCCGCGGCGGCAAGGGAGTGTGCACGGGCGTTTTGACGGGCTGATACGCGGGATTCTGGATCCCCGACGGGGTCGATCGACGAACCGGGACCGGCAACGAGATCACTGTGGGCGCCGGCACTGGAATGGAAATCTGCGTGGGCGCGGCCTGCGGTGTGCCGGCCATGCGTTCGGCGCGGACCGTGATGGTCATTTTCATCGGCTGCCCGGTATAGGGGCAGGCCACGATCAGAGTGGACGTCGAGCCCATTCCCGGCAGCGGAGCGGGCGCGACGGGGGCGATGCCCATTTCAGTGATCAGGCGGCCGCGAACGCGCGGCGGTCCGGGCCATGAGATCTTTGCAAGACCGGCGTCGGCGCCGGTCTGAAGTTCAAAGCGGCAACCGGCGGCTTCTACTTCGGAGAGCGCGCTATGCACCGCATCGCCCTGGGCTTCGTTTAATCCATCGATCAGGACGATGGGCGCGGCACCGACTACTTGCATGCCCCAGCTTTCATCGCGGCCGAAATCACGCGAGAGCGCTTGAGCGACGGCGCGATCCTTTCCAGGAAAGCGGCCCAATAAGACGAGAGAGTAGCTTACGTTTATCACGCTATTTTAACTCACCGGGGCTGAGGAAACCTTACCATGAATTCGGAGCATCATCGCACGGGGAGACAGGTCGTCAAGCACGCGCAGTAGATTCCGTGCAATCAAATTTTCGGTCGGAATCAGAATCAGAGTCATTCCTTAAAATCGCGGGCACAGTCAGAACGTTCGCAATTGACGATTACTTTTCAGGCCAGAACGCTTTGACCGCGCGCACCCACTCGTCGGCCATCAACTGGTGGCCGGCATAGGTGGGATGCACGCCGTCCCAGATCCAGTGTTCGGCAGGCGCTTTCTGGCAGGCGTCGTCGAAGGCTTTTTGAAAACAGACCAATGCAGCGTGGTGCTTCTGCGCGAGTTTGGCGACGATCTCGCGGCGCGTTTTGATGTTGGCGCTCCACGTCTCCCACTTTCCTTTCACACCGCCGACGGCCAGCGTGAAGGGTTCGCACAGGACAAGCTTCACGTCAGGATTGGCTGCTTTGACGTCGCTCAAAAGTGTGTCGTAGATCTGTTCGTATTGATCGAAGGGAAGATTGGCGCCGGTATCGTTGACGCCGATGAGAATGCTCAGCACGTCGGGTTTCAGATCCAGCGTATCGGTCTTCCAGCGCTTCTCGAGGTCCGTGACTTTGTTGCCGCTGATGCCTTTGTTCTGAAAGGTCAGATTGCGATCGGCGTAGAGCGCTCCGTATTTGGCTGCAATGATGAACTGATACCCGTGTCCGAGAATATGGTTGGGGTCGGCGTTGCGGCCGCGGTTGCCGTCGGTGATGGAATCGCCTTGAAAGAGGATGCGCGCATCCTTCTTGAAGATCGAAATCGCGTCGGGCGCGGGTTTGTCCTCGGCATTCAGCGTCCAGGCGAACAGAGTCAGGACAACCAGAAAATAATGAGAGCGATGCATGGACGGTCCTCTTATTAATGGAGCGGGCATTCAATTAAAAGAGCATTGGAGACTCTGTTGTATTGCATGCAGACGGAGCGCACAAAGCACCTTTTACGACTTCGTGTCTTTGTGTCTTCACGGCGAATCTGTTAGAGAAGCGGGCGCGGGAAGTTGGTGCCACTGGCTCAGACGCGGCCGTATCGCGCCACCTATACGAAAGGGGCCAGTGTGGTCTCGGAGGGACGCATCCCGCACTGGTAAGCTCCCTTGATACGGCCCTCGGTCGCGTACCAGTGGCGCCATTTTATGATTTGGACGGATTTACGCTGAAAGGGTTTTTCGATGAACGTGCGACTTCTGGTTTCGATTCTTGTTCTTGCGGCATTCATTCCATTCACGGGTCACGCCGGCGAAATTGGCGTCGGTGCGCCCGCGCCCAAGGACGCCGAAATGATTCTCGACGGCACCCGCGAGAGGCTCGATGAAAAATGGATTTACTGGGAAGGTCCGGGCTTTAAATCGGCGATGCCGATCAAATGGAAGATCGTCGACGATCCGGTCGATAAGGGCACGGTGGTGATGACCGACGACCGCGTCGCGGACGGCGGCAAGTATGGCACGGCTGACATCGTCACGAAAAAGGCATACCGTGACTTCCGGCTGCATATTGAATTCCTGGTCATGAAGCCGGGCGGCAACAGCGGCGTCTATCTGCAAAACCGCTACGAAATCCAGGTGCTGGATGGCGATAAGACCAAGCATGGCATGGGCGCGGTGATCAATGAGACCGAGTCTCCGTATCACGCGTATGCGGGCGCGGGGAAATGGAATGCGTACGACATCAACTTCCGCGCCGCCCGCTTCAAGGACGGAAAGATGACTGAGAAGCCGCTGGTCAGCATGTTCTTCAACGGCATCAAAGTACACACCAACCAGGTGATCAACCAGATCTGGGGCGGAGCGAAATCGGGAATCGATGGCGGGAACGATGGCGGCAAAGGCATCACCGACGTGCCCGGCGGCTTGAAACTTCAGTGCGAAGGCCACGACGTCCGTTATCGCAATACCTGGATCAAGGAAATTGATTTGAAAGAGGCGCAGACCGATTTTAAGGAGTAAAGGTTTCGCTGGTTGACGTGTCCCGTTCTCCCCTCGCCCCTTTGGGGAGAGGGGCGGACGCGTGGTTTGCAGGATCAAGCGTCTCACCCCTCACCCCGCGTTCGCTGCGCTCACGTCGACCCTCTCCCCGGAGGGGCGAGGGAAACAATAGCAGCGGCAATAGAAACGAACTTTCAGGCTGAGCCGGACGTACTTTAATGAAGCGACGGAAACCTTTTGAATGTGGCGTAGTATAAAACGTACCTGGGCCGTGGCGCACTTGACCAGCACTGAAGGTCTGCGCCAGCCGGCTTTCTTTCTGCTCTTTTTCGTCTGCGCCTTCATGACCTTCATGTCGCCGTACTTCTCATTTTTCAATCTCGGTGAGAATGCGAAGATGGTCACCGATCTGGGGCTCTCGACGGTGCTAACCGTCTCGACGCTGCTGGCGCTGCTGACGGCCAGCACGACGATCACCGATGAGATCGAAGGCAAGACGGCGCTGACGATGCTCTCCAAGCCGCTGCGCCGCGAAGAGTTCCTCATTGGAAAATATATCGGTGTGGCGATTACGTCCTGCGCGATGGTGCTGCTGATGTCGATCGTTCTGCTCGTCACGCTGCGCGGCGAGCAGTTCGAGGCGGAACGGGATATCTGGTTCCGGCCGGGGCTGATCGGCGGACTGATTCTGGCGCTGTTGATCTTTCTGGTCTTCATGGTTCGCCGCCTTCTTTACAATGGCAAAACGGAACTGACCCAGGCATTCTGGATCGCTTGGTTCTGCGGGACCGTTGCGGTCCTTGTGTTTGTTACGACGATGGAGCCCAACGCGCCGCTGAAATTCGATCCGGATAAGCCGGGCATCTACGGCCGGCAGCCGGGGTGGGATTGGCGCATCCTGATCGGGATGATTTTCATCTGTTTCCACAACACGATTATTTCGGCGGTAGCGGTGGCCTTTGCCACGCGGCTGACGCTGGTTCAATCGGCGATCGGCACGCTGGTCTTTTTTTTGGTCGGTCATATGTCGGGCGGGTTGGTTGCGCCGTTCCGCGATCGAGTGACAGGGCTGAGCACCGTTGGCAGTGTGCTGCGCGCGATCCTTCCTGATCTGGATCAGTTCAATATTACCGACGCGCTGGCGACGGCGTACCTGGACACTCCGATTCATATCCCGATGGACGTGGTGGTCACGTCGTCGCTCTACGCGGTGCTTTATAGTATTGCTTTACTTGCGGTCGCGGCGGCGCTTTTTTCGCGGCGCGAACTGGGTTGATTGCAGCCAGCGGCTTCGATGAGTTGGACGAGTTGAGCTTCAAGCGCTCCTTCAAAGCTTTGAGTTCCAGTTTGAGTTCGTCGAGTTCCGCGCGCAATTTAACGCAATCTGGGCTATCGGCACATGAACATCCAAAAATGAGTGGAGTGAACGGGTACACCTTTTTTATTATATTTGTATTTTGTTAGGTTTCGGCTTGATTTTATGTATTCGTACGGTATTATATTAACATCTTATTCGGTTCATAGGAGGAATGTGTATGGATGTTTCTAATGAGGTGTCCCAAGCTTCAGGTCAGGCGCAGGCGGATGAGCCGATCGTTTTCAGGATGCCGGACCGGGTGATGCCGGCACCTGATCCTCGGTTGGGGCTGGGGGCGCTCGGGGATTTTCGGCAGAATCGGCGGCAGGTTTTTCAGATCGAGTATGAGCCAAAGGAGTTTGAGGAGACGCGCGACGACGAGAT
>Ga0105047_10003075_pt1 | contig 29585 bp, 30 predicted proteins | sample MAT04_FD_78384 | JGI IMG/M metagenome (GOLD analysis project Ga0105047, IMG submission 78384) | Freshwater microbial communities from Lake Fryxell liftoff mats and glacier meltwater in Antarctica - MAT-04 (megahit assembly) | ecosystem: Environmental > Aquatic > Freshwater > Ice > Liftoff... | reverse complement strand
GGCATGCGCCAGGGCAATGACGTCGGCTCGACCTATCGCTCGGCGATCTACACCTACTCGGACGCCCAGGCCACCGAGGCCGAAGCGAGCCGCAAGGCCTATCAAGGCGCCCTCTCGGCCAAGCGTTTCGGCGCCATCACCACGGAAATCGAACCCGCCCCGACCTTCTACTTCGCCGAGGATTACCACCAGCAATACCTCGCCAAGAACCCGGCGGGCTACTGCGGTATCGGCGGCACCGGCGTGACCTGCCCGATCGGTCTGGGCGTGGCAGCCCACTGATCCCGCGACGCCTGACGCCCCCCCTGCTTGACGAAGTTGGCCCCCGCGCCTATGGCCGGGGGCCACGCTGTGAAAGGCCCTGCCATGCCGACCTATTCCGCCCTGACCACCGTCCTTGGCGAAGCCCGCGCCAAAGCCATCGGCATGGCCCTGGAACAGCTTGATCCCAATCCGGTCGGGGTGGGCGTGTTCGAGATCGAGGATGACAGCGGGCTCTGGGAAATCGGCGCCTACTACACCGAAGCCCCCAACCCCGCCCTGCTGGACCTCGTCGCCGCGGCCTTCGAAGCCCGGCCCTTCGCCCTGTCCGAAGTGCCCGAGATCGACTGGGTGGCCAAGGTTCGCCGCGAACTTGCCCCGGTCGAGGCCGGCCGCTTCTTCATTTATGGCAGCCATGATGCCGACAAGGTGCCCGCGATTGTCGCCTCCGGCGGCCGAATCCCCCTTCAGATCGAGGCAACAGTGGCCTTCGGAACCGGCCACCATGGCACGACTTTGGGCTGCCTGCGCGCCTTTGACCGGCTGTTCGAAGCGGGCTTCCGCCCCGGAAAAGTCGCCGATATCGGCTGCGGCACCGCCGTTCTGGCGATGGCGGCCGCGGCGGTTCTGCCGAAGGCACAGGTTATCGCCGGCGACATCGATCAGGTTGCCGTGGAAGTGGCCAACGCAAATGTGGCGATCAATCATTTGGCCGGACGGGTGGAATGCCTTGAAGCGGCGGGCTTTGCGCATCCCCGCATTGCGGCCTCTGCCCCATTTGATCTGATCTTCGCCAATATCCTGAAGGGCCCGCTGATCGAACTTGCCGCACCAATGGCGATCCATACCGCGTCCTCCGGCATGGCAATCCTGTCCGGCCTGCTGGTCATTCAGGCCGAGGCAGTGACAGCGGCCTATGTCGCCGCCGGGTTCACCCTGTCTGCGCGGAACGATATCGGCGAGTGGTCGACACTGGTGCTCAAACGGAACCAAAGCGTTTCCGCCTGATCTGGCCGCAAGGACACAACCGCCGCAATCATGCCACAATCTGGTCGCATAAAGACCTTGGTGGGGGTCGGCATTGGAGTCGAAAATGTCCGACCAGAATATGGTTGAATTCTACAAGCGCGCCGCCCGTCTGGAACGGGATCGGGCGAAGGGCATGGGCTTTGAATCGTCTGGCACGCTCGGCCGGTCCTACTATCAGCGCCCGGTGGCGCGGCGGCGGTCCATGCTGTGGCCTGTGCTGTTTCTGATCGTGGTGGCCTTCGTCCTGAAAGGCACCATCTTCTTTGTCACAGGCCCCGAGACCTATGCTTCTCGTGTGGCCGATCTGCAATCATCCCATGGCGTGGTGGAACAAATCGGCGGCTGGCTGATGCAAGCCGATCCGGTCACGCTGACTGTCGCCAAAGCGATTGCTTACGGCGTCACACAAGCCAAAACCTGACACGGGCCGCGACTGACGCAGGCAGGTATGGCGCAGGTCTGGAAAACCAAAGGGGCGCCCCTTTGTTCAAGGGCGCCCTTTTTCAGTCCTGCGCTGCGGTCAAAGACCGATCAGCTCCAAATCACCCCGGCACAGGCCGATATCATCCAATTCGCGATCGCTGAGGTTGGAGAGGGCCTTGCGGGTTACCCGGCGGTCATTCCAGCCGCGCAGAGCATCCGCGCGGATGGCGACAAATTTCAAGATACCTTGGGTAGAAACAGCGCCCATCGGCGCCGTGGCAGACGTCTCAAAGGCGGCCATGACATAATCCTCGGTTGGGGTCGGTTCGCATCGTGCTTCCGATGCAAGCGAAATAGTCTTGCTGCGCGTGCAAAACAAGCAAGTCCGGCGCAACTCCGCCATGCAATGTCTGCATAGCCTATTGCCATAATTTCTTCATGATTATGGGGGCTTGGAGACGAGACGTCGCTGGTTCGCGCGGGATGGTCGGTTTCTGCACCTGCATCGGCGTGTTGAGGCTTCTTGACAAGCGGAACGAAGGACTTGGCCTTTGTTCCCCTTTCGTGCTAGGCACGAAAAAAAGGGGGCAGGATGCGCGTGATCGGGATCGACCCGGGTCTTCGGAACCTCGGCTGGGGGGTGATTGATGCTCTTGGCGCGAAGATCACCCATGTCGCCAACGGCATCTGCCATTCCGCGGGGCGCGACGAGCCGGGGGATCTCGCCCGGCGCCTTGCCAGCCTGCACGCCCAACTGACCGCAGTGTTGCAGACCTATGCCCCGGATGCGGCCGCAGTAGAACATACCTTCGTGAACAAGGACGCCGTGGCCACGCTGAAACTGGGTCAGGCGCGGGGGATTGCGCTATTGGTTCCCGCGCAGGCCGGGCTGACGGTCGGGGAATATGCGCCGAACGCAGTGAAAAAGACCATCGTCGGCGTCGGCCACGCCGCCAAAGAGCAGGTGGATCACATGATCCGCCTTTACCTGCCTGGCGTTCAGATCGCCGGATCCGATGCCGCCGATGCGTTGGCCGTGGCGATCTGCCATGCGCATCACCTGCAAAGCGCCGGGAGGCTGCAGGACGCGCTCAAAAGGGCCGCAGTATGATCGGCAAGCTGTCGGGCATCGTCGACTGGAAGGGCCTCGATCAGGTTCTGCTGGACGTGCGCGGGGTGAGCTACATCGTGCATGTGAACGACCGCACCCTCGCTGGCCTGCCGCCCGTGGGCGAGGCCGCGGCCCTGTATACCGACCTTCTGGTGCGCGAGGACCTGCTGCAACTGTTCGGCTTCGGCTCGCTGATCGAACGCGAATGGCACCGCCTGCTGATGACGGTGCAGGGCGTTGGTGCCAAAGCCTCGATGTCGATGCTGGGTGCGCTCGGGGCCGACGGGGTGGCCCGCGCCATTGCCTTGGGCGATGCCCGCGCCATCCAGGCCGCGCAAGGCGTCGGCCCGAAACTGGCTCAGCGGGTGATCCTGGAGCTGAAATCCAAAGCCCCCGTGCTTATGGCTCTGGGCGGCGTGCTGAGCACGCCTGCCCCCGAAGCGTCTCAGGTGATCGAGACCGACGCCCCCAAACGCCGCCCGCAAGGTCTCGCAGCCCCCCCCCGTGCCGCTTACACCGCAGATGCGCTGTCTGCCCTCGTCAACCTCGGCTACTCACAGGGGGAGGCGGCTCAGGCCGTCGCCACTGTCTCTGCCGAGGCTCCCGACGCCGATACCGCCGCTCTGATCCGCTCGGCCCTCAAGATGCTCGCGCCAAGGAATTGAGATGATCTGCCAATGGCCCCCTCATCGAAGCCACAAATACCCCGGGGTCTGGGGCAGGGCCCCAGCGCGTTCAACAGGCCCACATGCCCCAGTCTGACCCTACCCTTCGCCCCGGCAAGCTGCCCGAGGATCTGGACCGCGCGCTTCGGCCGCAGACGCTGGACGATTTCACCGGCCAGGCCGAAGCCCGCGCCAACCTGAGGGTCTTCATCGAAAGCGCCAAGATGCGCGGCGAGGCGATGGACCACACGCTGTTCCATGGCCCGCCCGGCCTCGGCAAGACCACGCTGGCGCAGATCGTGGCGCGAGAGCTTGGGGTCGGGTTCCGCATGACCTCTGGCCCGGTCCTGGCCAAGCCGGGCGATCTTGCGGCGATCCTGACCAATCTGGAACCGCGCGATGTGCTGTTCATCGACGAGATTCACCGGTTGAGCCCGATTGTCGAGGAAGTCCTCTACCCCGCGCTCGAAGATTTCGCGCTGGACCTGGTGATTGGCGAGGGTCCGGCAGCGCGGACGGTTCGGATCGAATTGCAACCCTTCACGCTGGTCGGGGCAACGACCCGGCTGGGCCTTTTGACCACGCCCCTGCGCGACCGCTTCGGCATTCCGACCCGGCTGGAATTCTACACGGTCGAGGAACTCGACCATATCGTCACCCGCGCCGCGCGGCTTCTTGGCGTGGCCTCGGATCCCGAGGGCACGCGCGAGATTGCCCGCCGGGCGCGGGGCACGCCTCGGATTGCGGGGCGGCTTTTGCGGCGGGTGGTGGATTTCGTGACGGTCGAGGGCGACGGGCGGTTGACACGGGCCATCGCGGACCGGGCGCTGACCCGGCTTGGGGTCGATCATCTGGGGTTGGACAGCAATGACCGGCGCTATCTGAACCTTTTGGCCGAGCATTATGGCGGCGGCCCGGTGGGGGTCGAGACGATCGCGGCGGCGCTGTCCGAAGCGCGGGATGCGATTGAAGAGGTGATCGAACCCTTCCTGTTGCAGCAGGGGTTGATCTTGCGGACCCAAAGGGGGCGGATGCTGGGGCGGTCGGCCTGGCGGCATCTGGGGCTGGAGCCGCCGAAAGGGCAGACGGAGCTGTTTGACGGATGAGAGGCAAGTAATCGCTGGTGATAACACGCGTGTTATACCCAGTAACTCATTGATTATAATTAATTTAAAGTGTGATATTAACGAAGTGGAAAGGTTTGGTTGCACACTGGTCCGCGATTTTGTAAAACCCACAGCCCCTCACCGAAGCCATAAATATCCCCGCCGGAGGCACCCCGAGGTGAGGCGCGAAGCGCCGCAGCCGAGATAAAAGACCTGGCGAAGCCTCCGCTGTTTCCCTGCGAATGGCCCAGGGGTGCGAAGGCTTGCCGGAGACGCCTTGGATCGCCTAGCGTAAGGCGCGAAACCCCGGGAGAGTTTGATGCGCCTTTACCTCGCCTTCGCCGCCTTGTTTGTCCTTGCCGCTTGCGGTGTGCCGCTTGTGCCCTTCGTCTAAGGCATGCACAGCTTCACTCTGCGGGTATATTATGAGGATACCGACCTGGCCGGCATCGTCTATTACGCCAATTACCTGAAATACATCGAGCGCGCCCGCAGCGAGTGGCTGCGTGATCTGGGGGTGGATCAGGCCGGGCTTAAGGTGGATCAGGGCGTGGTTTTTGCTGTGCGGCGGATCGAGGCGGATTATCTGCGCCCGGCGCGCTATGATGACCTTCTGACCGTCACCTCCGCCTGTGTCGAACAAAGCGGCGCGCGGCTGGTGCTGTCGCAGACTGTCCTGCGCGGCGAGGAAACCCTGTTCGCGGCGCTCGTCACGTTGGTTTGCCTTGACCGGGATGGGCGGGCGCGGCGGGTGCCGGATATCTTCGCGGCCTGAGCCCGGATTTTCGCGCGGCAATCTGCCGGCTGACGCGGTTGTGTTGGCGTTCCCCTTCTTTTCCAGCTAGAATCGACGCACAGGGGGACAAAGAGCCCCGGCAAAAGAGCAGGCACCATGGATACAACCACTCTTGCGGCAGCGCAGGCCGTCGATTTTTCGCTGCTTTCGCTGTTCGTGCGCGCGACCTTCACCGTCAAGATCGTGATGATCGGCCTGATGGGGATGTCGGTCTGGTCCTGGGCCATCATCATCCAGAAGCACCTGTTGTTCCGCAAGGCCCGGGCCGAAGCTGCGGTGTTCGACCGGGCGTTCTGGTCGGGCGAGCCTTTGGACGAGCTTTTTGAAAAGCTGGGCACCGAGCCCACCGGCGCCTCCGAGAAAATCTTCGCCTCCGGCATGCTGGAATGGCGCCGCTCGCACCGGCAGGATGGCGGGTTGATCGCCGGGGCGCAGGCGCGCATCGACCGGGCGATGAATGTGGCGATCGCGCGGGAAAGCGAAAAGCTGAACAAGAACCTCAGTTTTCTGGCCACCACCGGCTCTACCGCCCCGTTTATCGGGCTGTTCGGCACGATCTGGGGCATCAAGCACGCGTTCGAGCAGATCGCCATGACGCAGAACACCAACCTCGCAGTGGTGGCCCCCGGCATCGCGGAAGCCTTGCTGGCCACCGGCATCGGTCTGGTCGCGGCCATCCCGGCGGTGGTGTTCTACAACAAGCTGAACGCCGACAGCGAGCAGATCCTGGGCAATTACGAAAGTTTTGCCGACGAGTTTGCCACGATCCTGTCGCGCCAGTTGGACGCCTGAGCCATGGGCGCGGGGGTCATCAAGAAGGGCGGCGGCGGGCGCAGGCGGCACCGGGGGCAGTCGGCGGCAATGAGCGAGATCAACGTCACGCCGTTTGTGGATGTGATGCTGGTGCTGCTGATCATCTTCATGGTGGCGGCGCCGCTGATGACGGTTGGTGTGCCGGTGAAACTGCCGGAAACCGCTGCGACCGCAATGCCGACGGAGACGGAAGAGCCTTTGACCGTCACCTTGACCGCGGACGGACTGATCCTGCTGCAGAACACCGAGATAGCCGATGCAGATCTGATCGGCAAGCTGAAGGCCGTTTCCGAGCAGCGCACGTCGAAAAAAGTGTTCGTCCGGGCCGATGGCGCGGTGTTGTATGACCGGGTCGCGCAGCTGATGGGCGCGCTGAATGCGGCGGGGTTCAATGACATCGGGCTCGTCACCGATCCGGGCGGGCCGAAGTTCGGCGGATAGGGATGAACCGTGGGCTTGTCATCTCGGGGGTGGGGCACCTTGGCCTGGTTCTCTGGGTTTTCCTGGGGGATTGGCTGTTTTTGCCGTCGGACGCGCCGGTGATCCAAACCGCCAACGTCTCGGTGATCTCAAGTGCCGAATTTGACGCGATGGTATCGGACGCGCCGGCCGCGCCCCTGAAGGCGCCGGATCAGCCGGCGCCGCCGAAACCCGCCGAGGCCAAGCCGGTGACCCCGGTGGAGCCGGCGCCGGTGGAACCCACAACGGTGCCGAACCCCGACACGCCTGCGGCGGACACGGCCCCGGACGCGCCCGAGGACCTGCCGATTTCCGACACGCCGCAGCCGGATGCCGCGCCTGCGCCGACCGCCCCCTTGGCAGCGCAGGATCAGCCGATCCCGGTGCCGAACGCAGACCAGGCCCCCGCGCCGCGCCCGATCGACCGGGTTGCTGCCGTGCCGGTGGACCCGGTGCGCGACGCGCCGGATGTCGCCGATACGCCCTCGCCGCCGCAGACGGATGCGCCCGCGCCGGACACGCCGCCGGTGACAAAGCAGCCCGATGCCGCCCCCCTGGCCGCCGCGCCGCAGGTGGTGACCGAGGCGGTCAACACCGCGCCGGATGCGCCGCAACTGGCCCCGACATCGTCGAGGCGCCCACAGACAAGGCCCAAGGTTGCGGCTGCGGAGTCGGCCCCTGACGCTTCAACACAGGATGCCGTCGCCGCTGCCGTGGCCGCTGCGGTGGCCGATGCACCGCCCGCGCCGTCGGCCCAGACCAGCGACACGGGCGGGACCGGCGATGCGCCCAAGGGTCCGCCGATGAGCCAGGGCGAGAAAGATGCGCTGCGGGTGGCGGTTTCGAAATGCTGGAACCTCGGCACGGTTTCGACGGAGGCGATGCAGACTGTCATCATCGTCCGGGTTTCGCTGTCCGAGGATGCCAAGCCCGACCTGTCGTCGATCCGGATGGCCGAATTCAGCGGCGGGTCGGAAGGCGCGGCCAATACCATGTTGGAAGCCGCCCGAAGCGCGATCTTCCGCTGTGGCCGCGACGGATTTCCGCTTCCGCTTGACAAATACGACCAATGGAAAGACCTCGAACTGGTCTTTGACCCTCGCGGCATGAGCATGCGCTGATGCCTGCACCTTTCGCCCCGCGCCCATAACGACACGAGGAGACCGCCCCGATGCGCCTGATCCAGACCCTTTTCGCCGCCCTTGCCCTTGGCCTTTGCGGTTTGGCCGTGCAGGCGGAACCCCTGCGGATCGTCATCGACCAGGGCGTGATCGAGCCGATGCCCTTTGCAGTGCCGGACTTTCTGGGCGACGGCAAGGCGGGCAAGGTTGGCAATGACATTGCAAGGATCGTCGCGGCCGATCTGGCGGGGACGGGGCTGTTCCGGGAAATCCCGAGCGATGCGTTCATCTCGAAGATCACCAGCTTTGACGCGGCCCCGGCCTATGCCGACTGGCAGGCGATCAACACCCAGGCGCTGATCACCGGGGCAGTGACGGTGGCGGGCGACAAGATGGTGGTGAAGTTTCGCCTGTACGACGTCGTCTCGGGCCAGCCCCAGGGCGAAGGGCTGCAATTTGCCGGCCCGGTCAGCAGTTGGCGACGGATTTCGCACAAAGTGGCGGACGCGGTCTATTCGCGGATCACCGGCGAGGGCGGGTATTTCGACAGCCGGGTGGTCTATGTTTCGGAAACCGGGCCGAAGACCCAACGGGTCAAGAAGCTGGCGGTGATGGATTATGACGGGGCCAATGTGTCCTATCTGACCGATGGCGCGTCGATCGTGCTGGCGCCGAGATTTTCGCCGACCGGGGACAAGATCCTGTTCACGTCCTATGCGTCGGGCTTTCCGCATATCTATCTGATGAACACCGCCGATCTGGGAACGCAGGCGCTCAACGACCAGCAGGGGACCATGACCTTTGCGCCCCGGTTCTCGCCCGATGGCAATTCGGTGGCATTCAGCCTGGAGCGGGACGGCAATTCCGACATCTACCTTCTGAGCATCGGTTCGGGAAAACTGACCCAGTTGACCGACAGCCCGTCCATCGAAACCGCGCCCAGTTTCAGCCCGGACGGCACCCAGATCGTGTTCGAAAGCGACCGGTCCGGCCAGCCGCAGCTGTATGTCATGGCCTCGGGCGGGGGCGAGGCGACGCGCATTTCCGCTGGCAAAGGCAAGTATGACACCCCGGTCTGGAGCCCGCGCGGCGATCTGATCGCCTTTACCAACCAGAACGACGGCCGTTTCCACATTGGCGTCATGCGCCCCGATGGCAGTGACGAGCGCCTGCTGACCGCGTCCTTTCTGGACGAGGGTCCGACCTGGGCCCCGAATGGCCGAGTCGTGATGTTCACGCGCGAGACTGCGGGGGCGACGGGTTCGGCCGGGCTTTATTCCATCGACATCACGGGTCGCAACTTGCGGCAGGTGACGACCGAGACTGCCGCCTCGGACCCCGCATGGTCGCCGTTGTTGCCATAAGACGCGCCCGATTCCCAAGCGGAAACGAAGCTGTTATGCTCAACCGCAATCGAGCCACAAAAGAAACAGGAAACCGCCCCATGTCTGCATTTGCCACGTCCGCAGCCTCTGCCTTGCCCAAGGCGCTTTTGATCGTCGCAACATTGGCGCTGGCCGCCTGCCAGAACCCCGACAAATACGGGAACGGCAGCGGCGGAACCGGGGGCACGGGCGGCACCGGCGGCAGTGGAACCGACGGGATCGGCACCTCGGGCCTTGGTGATGCGGCCAATCCGGCCTCGCCCGCCTATTTCAACAGCACGGTCGGCGACAAGGTCTTGTTCCAGGTGGATCAGTCCACCCTGACCGACACGGCCCGCGCCACGCTGGACGGGCAGGCGCAGTGGCTGAATACCAACAGCCAATATGCGGTGATCGTCGAGGGCCATGCCGACGAGCAAGGCACTCGGGAATACAACCTTGCGCTTGGTGCCCGCCGCGCGAGCGCTGTGCAACAATACCTGATCTCGCGGGGGGTGACGCCCAGCCGCATCCAGACCGTGACCTATGGCAAGGAACGCCCGCTCGCGGTCTGCTCGGACGAGACCTGCTATGCCCAGAATCGCCGCGCCGCGACGGTGCTGCAAGCCGGCAGCGGGGTCTGATCCATGCGCCGGCTGCTTCTCATCGCGGCGCTGATGGTTCCGCTGGCGGGGGTGGTGCAGGCGCAGGACAAGGCCCAGACGCTGGCAGATATCAAGGCGGAACTGTCCAGCCTGATGGCGGAGTTCAACACGCTGAAGGCGGAGCTTGTGACCAACGGTGCGCTGACCAGTGCTGCCGGGGGTGGGGACGCGTTGCAGCGCATGGACGCGCTGGAGGCCGAGTTGACGCGGCTGACCGCCAAGACCGAAGCCGTGGAGCTGACGTTGAAGAAGGTGGTGGCCGACGGCACCAACCGGATCGGCGATCTGCAATTCCGGCTGTGCATGGCGACGCCGAACTGCGATCCGAACAGCTTGCCGCCGGTGACGGAACTGGGCGCGGATGCGGCCGATACCATCGCCACGCCGCCCGCGCCGGACACCAGTGTCCAAGGGTCGGGCGGGTTGGCGGTGAATGAACAAGCCGACTTTGACCGGGCCAAGGCGGTGCTCGCGACCGGTGACTTTCGCGCCGCCGCGGACCTCTTTGCGACCTTTGCCACGACCTATACCGGCGGGGAACTGACGCAAGCGGCGCAAGTGTTGCAGGGCGATGCGCTGAACGCATTGGGCGATACCAAGAACTCGGCACGGGCCTATCTGCAGGCGTTTTCCGGCCAGCCGACCGGGCCGAAAGCGGGTGAGGCGCTGACCAAGCTTGGCCAGTCGCTTGGCGCGCTGGGGCAGGCGAGCCAAGCCTGTCTGACCCTGACCGAAGTTGGCAAACGCTTCCCCGGCACCCCGGATGAGGCGAATGCCAAGGTCGCGATGGCCAATCTGGGCTGTACTTGACCCCGGCCGATCTTTTGAATTCGGACCACCGCGACGATCCTTTTCTTGCCGCCCTGCGCGAAGGATTGTCCGGCCCCGGCCCCTACGGCCTTGCGGTATCGGGCGGCGGTGACAGCACGGCGCTGATGCATCTGTGCGCTGGCGCGGGGATCGCGGCAGAGGTTGCCACGGTGGATCACGGCTTGCGTGTTGAGGCGGCTGAGGAGGCGCGGATGGTCGCGGCGCAGGCCCTTGCGTTGGGCTTTCGGCATGAGACGTTGGTTTGGGACGGCCCGGCTGCCAAGGGCAACTTGCCCGATGCAGCGAGGCTCGCCCGCCGGAGCCTGCTTTCGGCCTGGGCCAAGGCGCGCGGATTGCAAGCCGTGGTCCTTGCCCATACTCAAGATGACGTTGCCGAAACCTTTCTGATGCGCCTTGCCCGTGGGGCAGGGGTTGACGGCCTTTCCGCGATGGTTCCGGCATTTCAGGCGGAGGGATGCCAGTTCCTGCGCCCGCTTCTGTCCACTGGGCGGCAAGCCTTGCGCGATTGGCTGACCGCGCGCACGATCCCTTGGGCCGAAGATCCCACCAACCACGACCCGCATTATGACCGCACCCGCGCCCGTAGCGCCCTGCAATTGCTTGGGCCGCTGGGACTGACGCCCGCGCGGCTTGCCGAGGTGGCGGGGCATTTGTCCGAGGCGCGGGGTGCCCTGGAGGCGGGGGCGGACGCGCTGTTGCGCCGGGCCGTCACGCAGGAAGGCAGCGGCCTTGCGCTGCGCATCGACGCCGGGACCTTGTTCGCGGCGCCGGCTGATCTGCAACGCCGCGCGCTGGTGGCGATCCTGCAATGGTTCGCCCCTGCGCCCTATGCCCCGAGGGGCGATCAGGTCGGGGCCTTGTTGGGGCGATTGCAGGGCGGCAAACCCGGCCAACTGCGCGGGGTGCGGTTTTTCCAGCACAAGGCGCAGCTTTGGTCCTGCCTTGAGCCTGAAGCCCCGATGCGCCGTTGGCAGATCGAGGGCCCGGAAGTCGGTTCCCTGACCCTGCGCGCGCTTGGCCCGGATGGCCTGCCGCAATGCCCCGACTGGCGCGCCTCTGGCCTGCCACGCGCGGCCCTGCTGACCGCCCCGTCGCTGTGGGATCAGGGCCGCCTGATCTCGGCCCCGCATGCGCGTCTTCCGGCAGGGTTCCGCGCGCAATTGTCGCAAATTCGCCCCTTGGCCACAGGACCGAACATATCGCATTGAACCTAGGCCCCGGATGCTTACATTGGAGGCAATGGCTGCGTGCCCATTCCGGCAGCGCGGCGAGTTGAGGAGTGTTTTCGTGGGCAATGCACGAAATATTGCTTTCTGGGTGGTGCTGTTCCTTCTGGTGCTGGCGCTGTTCAACCTTTTCGAGAATGGCACCTCGAACTTCGCGACCAAGACAGTTCCGTATTCCGACTTCATCGCGCGCGCCGACAAGGGCGAGGTGAGCTCTGTCACGCTGGACGGCGAGCAGATCCGGATCGTTGCCAAGGACGGCAGCATGTTCACGACGATCCGGCCGCAGGGCGAGCAGGTCGCCAACGATCTGATCGCCAGGGGCATCACGGTCGAGGCCAAACCGCAGGAACAGTCGGGCATCCTGAGCATGTTGTCGGTCTGGCTGCCGTTCATCGTGCTGATCGGCGTCTGGATATTCTTCATGAACCGGATGCAGGGCGGCGGGCGTGGCGGTGCGATGGGCTTTGGCAAATCGCGCGCGAAGCTGTTGACCGAAAAGCAGGGCCGGGTGACGTTTGACGACGTGGCCGGTATCGACGAGGCCAAGGAAGAGCTGGAAGAGATCGTGGAATTCCTGCGCAACCCGCAGAAATACTCGCGGCTTGGCGGCAAGATCCCCAAAGGCGCGCTGCTGGTCGGCCCGCCCGGCACCGGTAAAACCCTGCTCGCCCGCGCGATTGCCGGGGAGGCGGGCGTGCCGTTCTTCTCGATCTCAGGCTCCGACTTCGTGGAAATGTTCGTCGGCGTCGGCGCGTCTCGCGTCCGCGACATGTTCGAACAGGCCAAGAAGAATGCGCCCTGCATCGTGTTCATCGACGAGATTGACGCCGTAGGCCGTGCCCGGGGCGTCGGCATCGGCGGCGGCAACGACGAGCGCGAGCAGACGTTGAACCAGTTGCTGGTCGAGATGGACGGGTTTGAGGCCAATGAAGGCGTCATCATCGTCGCGGCCACCAACCGCAAGGACGTGCTGGACCCGGCGCTGCTGCGTCCGGGCCGGTTTGACCGGCAGATCCATGTGCCGAACCCCGATATCAAGGGGCGTGAGAAGATCCTGACCGTTCATGCCCGCAAGGTGCCGGTGGGGCCGGATGTGGAACTGCGGCTGATTGCACGCGGCACGCCGGGCTTTTCGGGTGCTGATCTGGCGAACCTTGTGAACGAAGCGGCGTTGATGGCCGCCCGCGCGGGTCGCCGGTTCGTCACGATGATCGACTTCGAACAATCCAAGGACAAGGTGATGATGGGGGCCGAGCGCCGGTCCATGGTCCTGACCACCGATCAGAAGGAAAAGACCGCCTATCACGAGGCTGGCCATGCCATCGTCGGCATGAACCTTGATAAATGCGATCCGGTCTACAAGGCCACGATCATCCCGCGCGGTGGCGCGCTTGGCATGGTCGTCAGCCTGCCCGAGATGGACCGGCTGAACATGCACAAGGACGAAGGCAAGCAGAAGATCGCCATGACGATGGCCGGCAAAGCCGCCGAGATCATCAAATATGGCGAAGAGGGCGTCTCGTCCGGCCCGGCTGGCGATATCCAGCAAGCCTCGGCACTGGCCCGCGCGATGGTGATGCGTTGGGGCATGTCGGACGTTATCGGCAACATCGACTATGCCGAGGCGCACGAAGGCTACAACGGCGCGACGGGCGGCTTTTCGGTCTCGGCGGAAACCAAGACCAAGATCGAATCCGAAGTGAAGCGGCTGATCGACGAAGGCTATGACACCGCCCGCGCCATCCTGCTGGACAAGCAGGGCGATTGGGAGCGCATGGCCCAAGGGCTGTTGGAATACGAAACGCTGACGGGCGAAGAGATCAAGAAGATCATCGCCGGTCTGCCGCTGGACGGCGGGGGCGCGGGCAATGCGGCTGCGGGAGGCGGGGCGATGCCGTCGGTTCTGACCGTGCCGCGCACCAAGCCCCGCGCGCCCAAAAGTGGCAGCATGGAACCGGAGCCGACGGCCTGAGCCGGAACTGACTTGCACTGGACAACGCCGCAGGTTGACCCCTGCGGCGTTTTATTTTGTGGCGGCAGTCCGCTGTGTCGGGCGGGGAAAAACCGGCGAGGAGGTAAGCCCGGTCAAAAGGGCCAATTACCTGCAGAACTGCCACTCAGCGCCCGCGTCATGGTCCGGCCGATCCATCAAAACGTTTGCGCGGTTTCGGGATTGGCATCTGAAAGCCGCTGGGAAGGGCGGGAGCGCCCAACACCCCTCTTGCTTCAGACCTGCAAGCGCGGGGATGGAATGAAACAAACCCCACGGCAAAGCATTGTATTGCCTCGCACACTGGCCACCATTGAAACAGGGCGGCAAGACGTGCCAGTTTCAACGGGGGGAGTGCTGCTTGCGGGGCGAAGAGTCTGGCAAGGGGCGAAAGGGCGGACATGGACGAGAACGACTGGAACCCCGGAACCTACGCCCGGTTTCGCGCTCTGCGATTGCGGCCTGCCCTTGATCTGCTGATGCAGGTCGGCGGGCTTCCACAAGGGACCATCTTCGATCTGGGGTGCGGCGACGGCGCGGCGGCGGGGGCGCTGAAACAGCGTTATCCAAAGCATCCGCTGGTTGGCGTCGACACCTCGCCCGCCATGCTGGCCAAGGCGCGGGGCTATGACATGCTGGTGCAGGCGGATGTCGCAAGCTGGACCCCCGCCGCGCCCCCGGCGCTGATCTTTTCCAACGCCGCGCTGCATTGGCTGCCGGATCACGCGGGCTTGCTGCCGCGTCTGGCGCAGTCCCTCGCCCCCGGCGGCGTGCTGGCGGTGCAGATGCCGCGCCAATACCTTGCCCCGTCGCACCGCTTCCTGCGTGATATTGCCGCCGCGATGTTCCCGGACCGCTTTGATTTTGCAGGATATGATCCGCCCGTGGCTTCCGCTGCGTTTTATTGGGAGATGCTGTCCCCGTTGGGAGACGCGAACGCCTGGGAGACGGAGTATCTGCAACATCTCGACCGGACCGAAGGCCTGCACCCGGTGCGCGCCTTTACCCAAGCCACCGCCATGCGCCCCTTCGTGGACAAGCTGAACGCGGCCGAGGCCGCCACCTTCTGCGCCGCCTATGATCAGGCGCTGGGGGCCGCCTATCCGCTGGCGCGGGACGGCTCGTGCCTGATGCCATTCCGCCGCGTGTTCTTCACCTTGAAAGTCTGACCCATGGCCGAGATCAAACAGACCCGTTTCACCCCCCGCGTCACCTTTCTGGGGCGCGTCACCTCGGGTGCCGGGCTGCTGCATGCCTGGCCGGCCTCGGCGCTGGATCTGACCTATGCCGGCGTGGTGGGCGAATTGCACGAAGGCCGCACAAGGGCGTCCTGCGTCCGGGTCAGGGTCATGTACCCCGAGGGGACCGAGATCGCCAATGTTCGGCAACTGACGATCCTGTCCGCCGAGGAACTGGCCGACATAGCCGGGGCGATGGGGCTGGACCGACTCGACCCCAGCCTTCTGGGCGCGACGCTGGTGCTGGAAGGCGTGCCCGACCTGTCGCACCTGCCGCCGTCGTCGCGGCTGCAAGCGCCGTCGGGGGCGACGCTGGTGGTGAACATGGAAAACCGACCTTGCGTCTTTCCCGGCAAATCCATCGAGGCCGCGCACCCCGGCAAGGGCAAGCTGTTCAAACCCGCCGCCAAGGGACGCCGCGGGGTGACCGCCTGGGTCGAACGGGAAGGGCGCATTGGCTTCGGCGATGAGATGCGGCTGTTCATCCCCGATCAGCCGGTCTGGAGCCATCTGGCGGAAGCGCGGGGTTAGGCCCGGATGGCCCGAGATGGAACCGGCAATCCCCCTGAAGGGGCCGCACGATTTCTTCGAAGAAATCGAGACGAAGCCTTTGAAGGCTTCGGTTCGGAGTTTTCGAAAACTCCGGGCGCGCCGGGGTGAAGGGTTTTGGCAAAGATCATCACGCTGCAAGGCCGGGCGCGGGCTTGCAGCGGGAAATCTTTCGTCGCGACCGATGTCGCCCCTGCCACGAAAATCACCAGATCGGCGGTCTTGCCGCCCTTGGTGTCGCCCTCGATCAGCATACCACCGCTGACGGTTTCGGTGCGCGGTTCCCCGGTGTGGCCGGTGAAGGCGGTGGTGATGACGCTGAGGGTGTCGTTGCCGGTCATCGGACTTGGCGTCGATGCCGGTCAGATCGAACGTGTCCGGTTGGCTGTGGTTGAAGTCTGCCACGATGTCCTGACTGGCCGAGTGGCTTTCGCTGGTGGCCTTTTAGACGAAGTGATCCGCCCCGCGGCCCCCCGTCAGATTGTCCGCCCCCGCGCCGCCATGGAGCTTGTCGTTGCCCGTCCCGCGTCAAGCCTGATCCGAGCCGCCGCGCTATCGTGGGGACGTCGTTGCCTGCGTTGCCGCAGAAGCGAATGTCGTCCAGCCCGCCTGACAGTGTGCTGGTGCCGTCGTCAGTGACAGTTTTGGTCGCGCCGCCGGTCGCAGGCGTGCCGCTGATATCGGTGCCGTCGGCCAAGCAAGCGTCCCTTGAACACCCCACCCAGTTGGAAACATTGGGGCAATCGCGCAGCTTGGGTGACAATCCCGGCGAAAGCTGCGGTAGGGAGACCGGAAACTCCAGCGAGCGACGGTTCCCGGGGCGCGTTCCCCAGTTTCCGATCGGAAACGCCCCAAGGCGGATTTCAGGGCAAAGGTGTCGCTATTTCGTCGTTCGCGGGGGGATTTCCCGGTATCACGTCGCAAGCGATTTAGGCGGGCCCACGTTGGCCCTTGGGAGAGTATGATGGCCGTCAAGACAGATATCGAGATTGCGCGCGAAGCCAGGAAAAAGCCGATCATGGAGATTGGCGCGAAGCTGGGCATTCCGGCCGAACATCTGCTGCCCTATGGCCACGACAAGGCCAAGGTCAGTCAGCAGTTCATTGCCAGCCTTGAAGGGCGCCCCGACGGCAAGCTGATTCTGGTGACCGCGATCAACCCGACCCCGGCGGGCGAGGGCAAGACCACGACGACGGTGGGGCTGGGCGACGGTTTGAACCGCATCGGCAAGAAAGCGGTGGTGTGCATCCGCGAAGCCTCGCTGGGCCCGAACTTCGGCATGAAGGGCGGCGCTGCGGGCGGCGGCTACAGCCAGATCGTGCCGATGGAAGAGATGAACCTGCATTTCACCGGCGACTTCCACGCCATCACCTCCGCCCACAACCTGCTGTCGGCGATGATCGACAACCACATCTATTGGGGCAATGACCTGGATATCGACCAGCGGCGGATCGTCTGGCGCCGGGTGATGGACATGAACGACCGCGCGCTGCGGGATATCGTGGTGTCGCTGGGCGGCGTGTCGAACGGCTTTCCGCGTCAGACCGGCTTTGACATCACGGTCGCCTCGGAAGTCATGGCGATCCTGTGCCTGTCCAATGACCTGAAGGATCTGGAAAAGCGCCTTGGTGATATTGTGGTGGCGTATCGCCGCGACAAATCGCCGGTCTATTGCCGTGACATCAAGGCCGATGGCGCGATGACGGTGCTGCTGAAGGATGCGATGCAGCCCAATCTGGTGCAGACGCTGGAGAACAATCCGGCCTTCGTGCATGGTGGTCCGTTTGCCAACATCGCGCATGGCTGCAACTCGGTCATCGCGACCAGGACTGCGTTGAAGCTGGGCGAGTATGTGGTGACCGAAGCCGGGTTCGGGGCTGACCTTGGCGCCGAGAAGTTCTTCGACATCAAATGCCGCAAAGCCGGGCTGAAACCTTCCGCTGCGGTGATCGTGGCGACGGTGCGCGCGATGAAGATGAACGGCGGCGTCGCCAAGGCCGATCTGGGCAGCGAAAACGTCGCGGCCGTGCAGAAGGGCTGCCCGAACCTTGGCCGCCACATCGCCAACGTGAAGGGTTTTGGCGTGCCGGTGGTGGTGGCGATCAACCATTTCTATTCGGACACCGACGCGGAAATTCAGGCCGTCAAGGACTTCGTGAAGGCGCAAGGCGCGGAGGCGTTCCTGTGCAAGCACTGGGCCGAAGGCGGCGCCGGGATCGAGGATCTGGCCAAGCGCATCGTGGAATTGGCCGAAAGCGGCGTTTCGAACTTCGCGCCGCTGTATCCGGACGAGATGCCCCTGTTCCAGAAGATCGAAACCATCGCCAAGCGTATCTATCACGCCGGCGAGGTGATCGCCGACAAGTCGATCCGCGATCAGTTGCGGGTGTGGGAAGCAGCGGGCTATGGCCATCTGCCGATCTGCATCGCCAAGACGCAGTACAGCTTCACCACCGATCCCAACATGCGCGGCGCGCCGGAAGGCCACACCGTCCCGGTCCGCGAAGTGCGGCTGTCGGCGGGCGCAGGCTTCATCGTGGCGATCTGCGGTGAGATCATGACGATGCCGGGCCTGCCCAAGGTGCCGAGCGCCGAGGTGATCCGGCTGAACGAAAGCGGCTTTGTCGAAGGGTTGTTCTAAGCAAGCCGCAGGGTTTCACACTCCGCATCCTTGTCGAAGAAACCGGGGGTTTCACACCCCGCATCCTTGATGAAAGAACCGGGGGGTTTCACACCCCTCATCCTTGAGTAAGAACCGGGGGGTTTCACACCCCCCGGGCCCCCGGTGGAATATTTGTCTCCACAATGATGATTGGAAGGCAGGACATGACGGCAGTGGTGATCGACGGCAAGGCTTTCGCGGCCAAGGTGCGGGCGCAGGTTGCGGTGCATGTGGAGCGTCTGAAAGGACGGGGGATCACGCCCGGTCTGGCCGTCGTGCTGGTGGGTGAGGACCCGGCCAGTCAGGTTTACGTGCGGAACAAGCACGCCTCGACGCTGGAAGTGGGCATGAATTCGTTCGAGCATCGGCTGCCGGTGGACACGCCCGAGGCTGATCTGCTGGCGCTGATCGGGACGCTGAACGCCGATCCGGCGGTGCATGGGATTCTGGTGCAACTGCCGTTGCCGGGGCATCTGGACAGCGATCTGGTGATCAATGCGATCAACCCGGCCAAGGATGTGGACGGGTTCCATATCTCGAACGTCGGGCTATTGGGCACCGGGCAAAAGTCGATGGTGCCCTGCACGCCGCTGGGCTGCCTGATGATGCTGCGCGATCATCTGGGCAGCCTTTCGGGGCTGAACGCGGTCGTCGTCGGCCGGTCGAACATCGTCGGCAAGCCGATGGCGCAGTTGCTGCTGGGCGACAGTTGCACCGTGACGATCGCGCATTCGCGGACCAAGGACCTCGCCGAGGTGTGCCGCCGCGCCGATATTCTGGTGGCCGCGGTTGGCCGGCCCGAGATGCTTACGGCCGAGTTCGTCAAGCCGGGGGCCACCGTGATTGATGTCGGCATCAACCGCATCGAGCGCGACGGCAAGACCAGGCTGGTCGGCGATGTGCATTATGCGTCGGCGGCGGCGGTGGCCGGGGCGATCACCCCGGTGCCGGGCGGCGTCGGCCCGATGACCATCGCCTGCCTTCTGGCCAACACGGTCACTGCCTGCTGCCGCGCCAATGGTCTGGCCGAGCCGGAGGGGCTGACCGCTTAAACTTCGGCCAGCATCGCTTCCATCCGCTGATAGCTGACCTCCATCCCCTGATCCATGCCGGTGGCGAGCATCATCTTGCGCGTCGCGGCATCGGGCAGCGTCATCGTCATCACCATGCGGGTGCCGCCATTGTGCGGGGTGAATTCCGTGACGATGTGATTGTCGGGCGTCGGGTCCGGCAGGTGCATCCGCTCGATATGTTCGATGCGTGAGAACGGCGCCAAGGCCACGAATTCACCGGTCAGGTGAAAGCCCTTCCCGTCCCTGGCCCATTCGTAGCGGATCTTGCCGCCGGGCCGTGCCTCGCTGATGCAGACCGGCATGGTCCAGCCATCAGGGCCAAGGCACCAGAGCGCTGGATCAGGCTCGGGTCGGTATGGGCGCGGTAGACTTTCTCGGGCGTGCCTGTGAAAAGGCGGGTCACGCGGATCTCGGTTTCGCCGATCAGGTCAAGGGTCAGGGGTCTGGACATGTCATTCTCCTTCAAGGGACAGGGTGGTGAGAGGGCCTTCAAGACGAGTGTAACTGGCCGACAGGATGGCAAGGCGGCGCGCGGTCGCGGCGCCCGGGCGTGTCATGTCGTTGCCGCTTCGGTCAGCGTGTCCAGCAAGCGGTAGCATCCGGAGAGCCCATCGCTCATCCCCGAGCCGGCAAGATCGGCGGCGGCCTGGGCAGTGGGAAGGGTCATGGTCATCGTCATGTCGGTGCCGCCCTGGCCATCATCGGCAAAACAGGTCTCGATCAGGTTCTCTGGCATGGGGTCGGGCACGTGCAGAACCTCGACCTGCAGGATGCGGTGCGGCGGTTCGAGCAGCTTGAAGGTGCCGGTCACGGAGAACCCCGAACCGTCCGGCTCGCGCCATTGCATCAGGATGGTGCCACCGGCGCGGGCATCCATGTCGCAGACCGGCATCGTGGTGCCACCTTCGCCGCACATCCAGCGGCGGACCAGGTTGGGGGCGATGTGAGCCTGACAGACCCGGGCGGGGGGTGCTGCAAAGCGGCGGCGGAGGACGAGGGTGGTGGGTGAGGGGCGTTCGAGCGAGAGGGTCATGGCGGGAGCTCCGTTTTTGGGGTTGCGTGAGGATGGTCGTTGAAGCGGTGAGTTTTGGTTTCACGCGTCGGGCGCGGGTTTGAGGGGCGGTTTAGGCGCCGCGCGATAGCTTGGGGTGACGGGCTGGCGGAGATTGCCGACGCGATGGGCGATCATTCCGGTTTCTTCTGTGTTTCCATGTCTTTGAGCAGGTCGTCGAGCCGGTTGTAATTGGCCTCGAAGACCTCGCGCAATCGGGCGAGCCAATCCTCCAACTGGGCCAGACCTTGCGGCGCGAGGCGGCAGGGCCGCTTGGTGCCATCGACGCGGCGCAGGATCAGCCCCGCGCCTTCCAGCACTTTGAGGTGCTGCGAGATCGCAGGCTGGCTCATCGCGAAAGGCTGGGCCAGGTCGCCGACCGTGACCTCTCCCAGTGCCAGCCGGGCCAGAATGGCGCGGCGGGTCGGGTCGGAAAGGGCGTGCAGGGCGGCGTCTATCATGAAGTGATTCCTTATATAAGAAACATCTTATATAAAGGCGCGTGGGAGTCCAAGAGCTGAAACGTCAGGCTAGGCTCGCATCGGCCGGGGCAGGCAGCTTGGCCCGGTCAGTACCGCCAGCGCTTGCGGCTGCATCAGGGCCAGAAGGTCCGGGTGCTCGCACGCCACTCCCCCGGCGAAGGCGCCATAGGCGGGCAGGATCACCCGGGCGGCGTCGATCAGGAAACAGGGGGCCGAGCGGCCCGGCAGCCGCGCCTTGGGGTGATAATGGCCGGACACTTCAAGCGCCGCCCCTGGCACCGCGATATGGCGAAAGGTCACGCCCGCCACGGCCAGCGCGGCCAGATGCCGTCCGGCCAGTTCCACCGGGCCGGCGTCATGGTTGCCCTCGATCCAGACCCAGTCGCGCCCGGCCTTCAGGCGAGTCAGCCACAGCCGCTCTGCCTCGGCCATTTCGTCCGCCGCCATCAGATCGTCGAAACTGTCGCCAAGGCAGATCACCCGGACGGGTGCGGCCGCCTCGATATCGCTGTCCAGCTTGGCAAGTGTTGCCTGATTTTCGTAAGGCGGCAGCAGCGCGCCGCCGCGCCGCGCCAGCCGTTCGGACTTGCCGAAATGCAGGTCCGATACAATCAGCAGCCCCTGGTCGGGCCAATGGAGCGCACCGGACGGCAATGCGTGCAGGCGGGCCGGTCCAAGGGTGAAGGCGTGATGTCGCATGGGCCTTGGCTTGTCGCCGGGATGCGCGGCGAAGGCAAGGGTCGCGCCTCCTTCGCCCCCTCACAGAAGCCACAAATATCCTCGGGGGGTGAGCCGCAGGCGAGGGGGCCGACAGCCCCCTTCCTTGGACAAAACGGAATGAGCAGCTTCAGAACGGGAAACCTGAAATCCTTGCGGTTTCACACCAGCCCCGCCTCGCGCATCATCGCTTTGGCGGCATCTTCGGCGATCCTTTCGCGCCCCGCGCCTTTGATCGGGACCTTGCCCTGTTCCAGCATCAGCGGGGCTGCCAGCGGTGAGACATGGGGCAGGCGGAACAGGTCAATGCGGTCGCCTACCCGGTCCAGCAGCGCCTCGATCCGGCCGAAGTCCACAAGGCCGCGCATCGCCTCCTCGCGCGTGATGTCCAGAAGAAGGTGGCCGGGATCGAAGCGGTGCAGCGTGTCGTAGAGGATGTCGGAGGAGAACGTCGCCTGCCGCCCGGTCTTGCGCCGGCCCTGATGACTGCGCTCGATCAGGCCGGCGATGATCGCCACGTTGCGGAAGGTGCGTTTCATCACCGCATTGCCGGCGAGCCAGGTTTCCAGCCCCGCGCGCAAGCGGTCGCGGTCGAACAGGGGGCCAGCGTCTGTCACCGGGTCCAGTCCCCAGATCAGCGTGGCATAGTCCGCGGCGACAAAGCCCACTGGGGACAGCCCTGCCGCCTCCATTTCCTTTGTCACCAGCAGGCCCAGCGTTTGCTGGGCGTTACGGCCCGCGAAGCCGTAGATGCAGAGGTGTTCGCGCCCGTCATGGGGGAAGCTTTCCAACAGCAGACGGTCCGGCTGGGGCAGGCGCGAGAGGTCCCGTTGCGTCATCAACCAGTCCGCGGTGTGGTGCGGCAGGTCGGGCCAGGCGCCTTTGCCAAGGATCGCGATGATGCGGTCCATCAGTTGGGTGGAAGTGGCGAATTTGGTGCCGGAAAACACCGCGACCTTGGGTTTGCGGCCGGGATCGCGGGTCACTTCGACGATCAGCTCGCGCAAGCCGGAAAAGCGGACGATCTGACCGCCGATCAGAAAGGTGTCGCCGGGAGTGAGGGAGGCGGCGAAATACTCCTCGACCTCGCCAAGCGGCGCGCCGAAGCGGCCTTTCAGGGTGACTTTCAGCGTCTCGATATCGATGATGGTGCCAAGGTTTTGCCGGATCACCGCCGCCGCGCGCGGGTCGCGCAGCTGCCAAAGGTCGTTTTTCAGCAGCAGGCGCTGCCAGCGGTCATAGGCTTTCAGCGCGTAGCCGCCGGTGGCCACGAAATCGAGGCAGGCGTCGAAAGCAGCGCGGGTGAGGGCGCGGTACGGGCCGGCGGTTATGACCTCGGCATACAGAGCAGCGGCGTCGAAGGGTGCCGCGCAGGCGGTGGCGAGGATGTGCTGGCACAGCACGTCGCGCGGCCCGGGCCCGCGCGGATCGCCGTCAAGATCATGCGCCACGACGGCCTGCAAGGCGGCCTGACATTCCACCACTTCCCAGCGATTGGCGGGCACCAGCAGCGCCTTGGACGGCGCGTTGTAGCGGTGGTTCGCCCGGCCGATCCGCTGCACAAGGCGTTTGACGTTCTTGGGCGCGCCGACCTGAATGACCAGATCGACGTCGCCCCAGTCGATGCCAAGATCAAGACTGCCGGTGCAGACCACGGCGCGCAGGCGGCCTTCGGTCATGGCTTGCTCCACCCGTTCGCGCTGCTCGCGCGACAGCGAGCCGTGGTGGATGCCGATCGGCAAATCGTCGGAATTTTGCAACCAGAGGTGGTGAAAGAAGATCTCGGCCTGCGCCCGGGTATTGTGAAAGATCAAGGTGGTCTTGTGGCGCTTCACCTGTTCCAGGATCGCCGGGATGGCATAGCGCCCGCCGCCGCCGGTCCAGGGCGGGGTCTCGTCGCTGTCCAGCATCGCGATATCGGGGTCGGGGCCGGGGTCGGCCTGCAAGATCGCAGTTTGCGGCCCCAGGAACGCGGCCAGCGCCGGCGGGTCCTCTACTGTCGCCGACAGACCAACGCGGCGCAGGCCGGGGTTCAGGCTGGCAAGCCGTGCCAGTTGCAGCATCAACTGATCGCCGCGCTTGCTTTCGGCAAGGGCGTGGATTTCGTCCACGATCACCCGTTTCAACCCCGCGAACATATGCGGGGCGTCTTCGTAGGTCAGCAGCAGCGCCAGGCTTTCAGGGGTCGTCAGCAGGATATGCGGCGGGTCGGCGCGCTGGCGGCGGCGCTGGGTGTAGGAGGTGTCGCCAGTGCGATCCTCGATCCGGATGGCGAGGCCTGCGCCTTCGCAGGGGCGGCGCAGGTTGCGGCGGATGTCGGCGGTCAGCGCTTTGAGCGGCGAGATATAAAGCGTGTGCAGGCCGGGGGGCGGGGTCGGGCCAAGTTCGGCCAGCGTGGGCAGGAAACCGGCCAGTGTCTTGCCGCCGCCGGTGGGGGCGATGAGCAGGGTTGAAGGCTCGCCCGCCAGCGCCAGCATCTCCGTCTGATGCGGGTGCAGCGACCAGCCTTGGGCGGCGAACCAGTTGGTGAGGCGGTCAGGCAGGTCTTGCATCAGCGCAAGATAGGTGGAAACTCGGGATCGGCAATATTGCCCGTGCGGCTTGGGGGGCCTGGATGTCAAAGGTCGTGATCATTGGCGGGGCGGGGCATGTCGGCACCTATCTGGTGCCGCGTCTGGTCGAGGCGGGGTTCGATGTGACCAATGTGACGCGGGGGCAGGCGAGGCCATACACGCGCCATGCCGCCTGGGCGCGGGTGACACAGGTGACGCTGGACCGCTCTGCCGAGGAGGCGAAGGGCGCGTTCGGCGCGGCGATTGCGGCGCTGCACCCCGACATCGTGATCGACATGATCTGCTTTGTGCCCGAGAGCAACGCGCAGCTTGCGAAGGCTTTGGCGGGAAAGGTCAGCCATTTCCTGCATATCGGCACGATCTGGGTGCATGGGCCTTCGGAAACCGTTCCGACCCGGGAAAGCGATCCGCGCCGTCCCTTTGGCGACTACGGTGTCAACAAATCGCTGATCGAGGACGACCTGCTGGCGCGGGCGCGCCTGGGCACCCTGCCGGCCACCGTGATCCGCCCCGGCCATATTGTCGGCCCCGGCTGGGCGCCCTTGAACCCGGCCGGGAATTTCAACCCGCAGGTCTTCCGCGACATTCAGGCGGGCAAACCGCTGAGCCTGCCGAATTTCGGGCTGGAAGCGGTGCATCACGTCCATGCCGATGATGTGGCGCAGGCGGTGATGGGGGCGATCACGCATTGGAGCGGCGCTGTCGGCGAGGCGTTCAACGCCGTCTCGCCCGCCGCCGTCACGCTGCGGCATTACGCCGAGGCGATGTTCCGGTTTTTCGGACACGAGCCGAAGGTCAGCTTTCAGCCGTTCGAGCAATGGCGGGTGTCAGTCGCCGCCGAGGACGCGCAGGCGACCTGGGAACATATCGCCCATTCCCCCTGCCATTCGAATGCAAAGGCCGCACGGCTGATCGGCTATGCGCCGCGCTATACCAGCCTGCAGGCGGTGCAGGAGGCGATGGAAAGGTTGCCGCAATAAAGGATGGGTGAATCACCCATCCTGTGGGGGCGATGTGTCGCCTTTGAGGTTGCGGGGCCTGCACGGCGGGCCTAATCGGGACGCATGAAAATGCTGTTCCTTGGCGATGTGATGGGCAAATCCGGGCGCACGGCGATTTCCGGGCGCCTGCTGAAACTGCGGGCCGACTGGGGGCTCGATTTCGTCGTCGTGAATGGCGAGAACGCCAGCCAGGGCGCGGGGCTGACGGCGGAACATGCCAAATTGTTGCTGGCGGCGGGGGCGGATTGCCTGACGCTGGGCGACCATGCTTTTGACCAGAAGGACATGATCCCGTTCATCGAGCAGGAACCGCGCATCCTGCGACCGCTGAACTTTTCAAAAGTCGCGCCGGGGCGGGGGGCGAAGGTGTTTGAAGCGACGCAGGGGCGCAAGGTTCTGGTATTGCAGGCGCTGGGGCAGGTGTTCATGAAGCGGCCGTTTGACGATCCGTTCTCGGCGGTGGAAGCGGTGCTGAAGACGCATCCCCTGGGCGGGGCGGTGCAGGCGACGATTCTGGACATCCATGCGGAAGCCTCTAGCGAGAAGATGGCGATGGGGCACTGGGCGGATGGGCAGGCCAGTCTTGTCGTCGGCACCCATACCCATGTGCCGACCGGGGATGCGATGATCCTGGACAAGGGCACGGCGTACCAGACCGATGCGGGGATGTGCGGCGATTACAACTCGGTCATCGGCATGGAAAAGCTGGAGCCGTTGCGGCGGTTCATCACCGGCATGTCGAGCGCGCGGTTTGAACCGGCAGGCGGCGAGGCGACGCTGTCGGGGGTTTATGTCGAAACCGATGACAAGACCGGCAAGGCTACGCGCGTGGCGATGGTCCGGCAGGGCGGGCGTTTGCAGCAGGCCGGGCCGTGAGCATACACGAGCGCCCAGGCTGGAAGGATGTGGCGCTGTTGGTGGCGCTGGGCGTGGGCTGGGGCAGCACGCAGCCCCTGGGCAAGATCGCCGCGTCGACCGGGCATCCGCCCTTTGGGCTGATCTTCTGGCAGACCGTGATCATGGTGGTTGTGCTGGGCGCATTGATGGTTGCGCGGGGGCTGCGGCCACGCTTCAACCGCGGGGCGATGATCTTCTTTGGCGTGGTTGCGGTGCTGGGAACGATCATTCCCAATGCCTCGTTCTATATCTCGGTTGCAAGGCTGCCCGCCGGGATCATGTCGATCCTGATCTCGACCGTGCCGCTGATCGCTTTTCCGATGGCGATGGCGGTTGGGGCTGACCGGTTCGGCTGGCAACGGCTGGGCGGCCTGATGCTGGGCATGGTCGGGGTCGCGCTGATCGTGCTGCCGCGCGCCAGTCTGCCGGACCCGGCCATGGTGGCGTTTCTGCCGCTGGCGATGGTCGGGCCGTTCTTTTACGCGCTGGAGGGGGTGTTCGTGGCGCGCTTTGGCACGGGCGGCATGCACCCGATTGCCGCGATGTTCGGCACGATGGTCCTGGTGTTGATCCTGCTGGTGCCGATACTGGCGGTGACCGGGCAGTTCTATGTGCCGAGCCTGCCGCTTGGGACCGCGGATCTGGCGCTGATCCTGTCGTCGGGGATGAGCGGGATTCTTTACGCGACCTATGTCGGGCTCGCGGTGCGGGCGGGTGCGGTGTTTGCGACGCAGACCAGTTATGTCGTGACGGTCGCCGGCATCGCCTGGGCCAGCCTGTTGTTGGGAGAGCGGCTTTCGGCCTTTGTGCTTGTCGGTGCAACGGTGCTTCTGCTGGGGGTGTCGCTGGTGCGGCCACGGCACCGGTGACGACAATGCCGCCGCCAATCTGCCTGATAGCAGGCAGGTTGGATGGGCGATGACCCGCCCGAGAGTGAATGTCACCCCATCTGGTCGTGTTACCTCTGGACAAACGTCGCGCAGCTGTAAATCTTGCCCTGTCAGGACGAGGAGGCGGCGATGATCGGTTTGGAGTGGGCGGGGAACGCGCAAGCGCTGGTGGCTTTGGCGATCCTGGCCGTCATGATGGTCATGTTCGTCCGCGAAACCTATCCGATGGAAGTTGTGGCCATCGGCGGCGCCGGGATGATGCTGGTTCTGGGCATCCTGCCACTGAAGGCGGCGGGCGATGTGCTTTCCAACAGCGCGCCCTGGACCATTGCGCTGATGTTCATGGTCATGGGGGGGTTGGTGCGGACCGGCGCTGTGGGAATGCTCATCGGTGTCGCCGAGGCGCATGTCGGCAATCGGCCCCGTCTGACCATCTTCGTGCTGTTTGCCTTTGCCGCCATGGCGTCGGCCCTGATGAACAACACGCCGCTGGTGGCGGTGATGATCCCGGTGGTGATCCAGATCGCGGCCAAGCTGGGAAAGGCCCCATCGAAATTTCTGATCCCGCTCAGCCATATGACGGTCATGGGGGGCATGATCTCGCTGATCGGCACCTCGACCAACATTCTGGTCGCCGGGGTCGCGGAAAAGGCCGGACTGCCGGCGTTCAGCATGTTCGAGATTGCGCCCCTGGGCATTGCGATCACGCTGGTGGGCGGCATTTACCTGATACTGGCAGCGCCCCGGTTGCTGCCAGACCGGCAGTCGATGGCGGCGATGCTGGGGGATCGCAAGCGAAAGAAGTATTTCACCGAAGTCGCCATTCCTGCGGATTCGGTTCTTGTCGGCGCGCTGGTCAACGAAGTGCAGCAATTCAAACGCTCGGGCGTGCGGGTGATCGACGTGCTGCGCGGCGATGTCAGCTTGCGGCGCGACATGACGGGGGTCGCCTTGCAGGCCGGCGACCGGGTCGTGCTGCGCACCGAGATGGCGGACTTGCTGGAAATGCAGAACCGCACCGACATGCGCATCGCCGACAAGCTGTCCTCGGTGGAAACCGAGACGGTCGAGGTGTTGATCACGCCGTCGTGCCGGATGGTCGGACGGGTTCTGGGCGAGATGCGCCTGAGGCGCCGCTATGGGGTCTATGTGCTTGCCGCCCATCGCCAGAGCCACAATATCGGCCGGCAGATGGACGAGCTGGTGGTGCAGGTGGGCGATACGCTGCTGCTGGAGGGCGCTGCGCTGGACATCCAGCGGCTGGCGGCCGACATGGACATGGTGGACATCGCGCATCCACGCCAGCGCGCCTATCGCCGTGCCAAGGCGCCGATCGCCATTGGCGCCCTGCTGCTGGTGGTCGTCCTGTCGTCGCTGGATTTCGCGCCCATCCAGGGTATGGCCTTTCTGGCGGTGGCGGTGATCCTTCTCACGCGCTGCATCGACATTGACGAGGCGCTCGGCTTTGTCGATGGGCGGCTTATGGCGGCGATTTTCGCGCTGCTTGCGGTGGGGGCCGGGCTGGACAATTCTGGGGCGGTCGGACTGATCGTGGGGCAGGTCAAACCCTGGATGGAGGGGCTGCCGCCCTGGGCGATGATCATGGCAGTTTATCTTTTGGGATTGGTGATGACCGAATTCCTGTCCAACAATGCCGTGGCGGTGATCTACACCCCGATCGTGATCGCGCTTGCCAACCAGTTGGGGGTCGATCCCCGGCCTTTCGTGGTGGCGGTGATGTTCTCGGCCACTTTGGCTTTTGCGACACCCATCGGCTATCAGACCAACATGATGGTCTATGGCCCGGGCGGGTACAAATTCCTGGACTTCACCCGGATCGGACTGCCGCTCAATTTCATCACCTGGATCCTTGCTTCGGTTCTGATCCCGGTGTTCTGGCCACTTTGATCCGGGCGGAGCAGGGACGGGTCCGACCGCCCGAAGATGCGGAGGGGTTGCCGCACCCTCGCGCGGTGGTGTAGAGGACGCCATCATCGATAGGGGTCAGGATTACCGGCATGTCAGGGCATTCCAAATGGTCGACGATCAAGCACCGCAAGGGCAGGGCTGACGCGATCCGCTCGAAGTCGTTTTCCAAGCTGAGCAAGGAAATCACCGTCGCGGCCAAGATGGGGATGCCGGACCCGGACATGAACCCAAGGCTTCGGCTTGCGATCAAGGCAGCCAAGGGGCAGTCGATGTCGAAGGACGTGATCGACCGGGCCATCAAGAAAAGCCAGATGGGCGATGCGGCGGATTATGTGGAGATCCGCTATGAAGGCTACGGGGTGAACGGCATTGCCATCATCGTCGAAGCGCTGACGGACAACCTGAACCGCACGGCGTCGAATGTGCGCAGCTATTTTTCCAAATGCGGCGGCAATCTGGGGCAGACCGGATCGGTCAGCCACAGCTTTGACCGGGTGGGCGAGATTTCCTATCCGTTGAGCGCCGGGTCCGGCGATGATGTGATGATGGCGGCGCTGGACGCGGGGGCGGACGACGTGGAGACCGACGAGGACGGGCACTGGATCACCTGCAAGTTCGAGGATCTGTCGGCGGTTTCGGATGCGATGGAAAAAGCCTTGG
>Ga0105047_10003074_pt1 | contig 29590 bp, 31 predicted proteins | sample MAT04_FD_78384 | JGI IMG/M metagenome (GOLD analysis project Ga0105047, IMG submission 78384) | Freshwater microbial communities from Lake Fryxell liftoff mats and glacier meltwater in Antarctica - MAT-04 (megahit assembly) | ecosystem: Environmental > Aquatic > Freshwater > Ice > Liftoff... | reverse complement strand
GCGCCGATGCCCGCCAGGAGATTCCCGAAGCATCGGCAAACCTTGAAATGCCGGACCTTTTTCCCGGTCTGTCGATTCCGCTCGCCAAACTCTTCGATTGAACATTCGGAACCGACATCTATCCCAATCTTCGGCAGAACCTTGGCCGGAGAGACAACGATGGACGCGCTGTTCGGTTTGGCCGACCCCATGCTGTTGGAAGATCAACTCGGCTGGTTGATCCGCGGCTTCCCGTTCTGGCTGCAGTTGCTCGTCATCCTCCTCATCTCTTCGCGGCTGCTCCTGAAGGAGTACGGTGCGGAACGGCTCGTTTGGGAAGAGCGATGGTGGGTGCAACTCGCCTCGGTCTTCACCATCGGCATGTTGGCCGGCACGGTGCTCTACACCTGGTTCCTGCTCGACCAACCCAAGCGACTGGTGGAATGGCTCGCCGTCTTGCCGCCGTGGCTGAGCCTGTTCCCGAGTCGGGTGGTCGGCCCGATGACGGCACCGGGGCAGGTGGTCATCATCGGAATGACCGCGTACGGTCTGGTTCTTTTCGCGGCCAAACTTCTCTTAGCGCCCTGTCGCGACAACCCCAAGAAGCGATGGGACTACTTTCGGGCACGTCGGCTGCTGCTTCCGGGACTCGTCGGGTACGCCGCGGCGTTTGTATTCCCGATGGGTCTCTACTTCGCCGATGAACATCACGACATTCGGGACATGCTTGGCGACGTCATCATGATTCAGGAAACGGCCAACGGGCGCGGCCGCTTCGTCCCCTACGCCGAGCAGACGGGGCCAACCGGAGTTGCCTCAGCTCCCAGCATGAAGATGAGCGACTACCGCACGACGCCGACGCCGATCCTGGAACACCACGCCGTAGCGACGTATCTGGTGTTGGTGAATCTGGCGATCATCGCAACTCTGACGCTGGTCTACTTCCCCTTGCGTTATCTGCGGCCGCGCTGGGTCATCGGCGGGCCGGTGGTGCTTGCCTCACACGCACTCCTCATCGCCAATCAGGCGTATGGTTTTGCCGTATTCAACCTGCCGTATGCCTTCACGATTGTCGGTGTCGTGCTGCTGGTTCTGATCGTATTCAATCGCCCGGCACGCTGGGCCTTCAAGTATCGGTTCCCCGGCTTGGAGCCTTACTACGCCGATCCGTTCCCGCTGGCGGAGTATGCCGATCGCACGGGCCGCGTGACCCTGTTGAACGATGAAGCGGTGCTTCGGAACCACTTGGGGATATTGCCGATTCCGAAGGGAAGCGACAAACCCAAGCTCGTGCTGGTCGCCGTCTCCGGCGGCGGCATTCGGGCCGCCGTATGGATTCCGCTTGTCTTCGAAGCGATGTCCGAGCTGATCCTGAAGCACATCCGACTGATCGCCGGCGCCTCCGGCGGCATGGTCGGAGCGGCCGCGGTCGTTGGCTGCTGGAAGCATTTGAAGTCGCCGCCGCCAAAGGCCGCCACGGCGAACAACCTCGGCCTCGTCTCCGGCATCACCGCCGAGCAGGCCTTGCTGCCCGTCATTCAGACGATGCTGGTCCGGGACCTCTTCTGGAACATGCTCCTGCCGATGCGCTGGTTCTCTTCCGAGCGAAGCCGCGAACTGGAATACCAATGGGGACTCGCAGCGAAGGATGGCGTCATCGGCACCGGCGCCGATAATCCCTTCGCGCTCACGTTCGACAGATTGAAGGTAGCCGAAGAGAAGGGGGCGTTGCCGTCGCTGATCTTCGCGCCGGTGGCGATCGAGGATACACGCCGCGTGCTCATCAGCAATCTCGACCTGACGCCGCTGACTATGCCCGAGGGCGACGAAGGCACGCCGATCGCCGTCACGGCCTTGGAACTCTTCAAAATGTTTCCGAAGGCGCGCGGGGAACTGACTCTCGGAACGGCAGCGCGAATGAATGCCACCTTCCCGATCGTCAGCTCGAACGTCAGCCTGCCGACGACGCCACCCCGTCGCCTCATCGACGCCGGCATATCGGACAACTACGGCATCGAAACGCTGACCGCTTGGATGTTCCACCACCGCGAGGTGTTGCAGGCGGAAACCTCCGGCGTGGCGATCCTGGAGATTCGCGCCTTCCCGCTCGACGAAGCCGGCCGCCAGGTCAACGAAACACTCGGCGGCATCAGCGCGGTCCTCGCCGGCATCGCCGCCGCCTTCACCTACCCGCTATTGGCGTTGCTGCGCGGCCGCGGGTATGTCAACTACCAACGAAACTCGGCATCGATCTCGGCACTTTCGTCCGTCTTCAACGCGACCGAAGCGGGATTCTTCCGCACCTTCCCACTGGAACTTCAGACCGACGCCTCGCTGAACTGGTACCTCTCCGGCGTCGAGAAGCAGGCCATCGCCGAGCAGCGCCCGCAGGCCGAGAAAGTCCTCGGCCGGCTGCACGAGTGGTTGAAAGGAGCTGATGAAGTCCCCGCCGCCACACCGGCCGCACCGGAGTCGCAAGCCGTAACGAACTGAGGGCGAAGCCGGACAATGCGATTCGTCTGCCGACGATGATTGTCGGTCAAGCCAAACTATCCGCGACCTGTAGTTCTGTGTAGCTTGTCGGCATCCGCTTCGTCTTTCGACTTATCGTCCGCAACGCCGGCCGGAATTTCCTTCTTCCCGAAGAGCTTGTCCTTCGTGGCCGCCTGGAGATTCGGATCGCCGATCGCGGCGACGATGCGCTTGGCCGACTCGGCGTCGCGGCCGTAGAGATGGGCGGCACAGCGGGCGGCCAGTTCGTCGTGCCGCAGGGGTTCGTCGCGGAGGTCGCGCAGCATCATCAGCACGGCCGAGGCGTCGCCGTCGTAGGCCGCCGACTCGCAGATGTTGGTGAGCATGTTGCGGGCCATCGTCGGCTCCGGAATGTTGCGCAGCCCCTTGTACTGATCGACCCAAAGCTTTTTCGCCGGCGGCGCGCTGGTGCAGCCGACGACGCAGACGCATACAACGGTGGTCAAGTGGCGCACGATCATTTTCCCCCACGGTTCATCGTGCGATAGCCGAATCGAACCGGTGGAGCAAGCTGAAAACGAGGCCGAACATGACGTTGGACGAAACCATGGCTGCACTCGAAGCCGTCGGCAGCGAGCAGACCAAAAAGACGCACCTGCGGCACGGTGCGACCGAGCCGCACTTCGGCGTCAAGGTTGCGGACATGAAGCTGATTGCCAAGCGGACCGGCATCGACCATCCGTTGGCCAAGGCGCTGTATGCCTCGGGTAACTACGACGCCTGCTACCTCGCCTCGCATATCGTGGATGACGCCAAGACGACCAAGACGGAGTTGAATGTTTGGGTCAAACAGTGCGTGTCGGGCATGCTCTCCGAGTATGCCGTGCCGTGGTGTGCGGCCGAGAGCCGCTTCGGGGTTGAAGTCGCTACCGCCTGGATCAAGTCGCCTAAGCCGCACATCGCGGCCGCAGGCTGGAACACCTTCGCCGTCCTCGTCGCCATCACCCCGGATGACGACTTGGATACCGCACAGTTGACGGCCTTACTCAGCCGTGTCGGGTCGACGATCCACGACCAGCCCAACCGCGTCCGTTACTGCATGAACGGGTTCCTCATCGCCGTCGGCTCCTATTCCAAGCCGCTCGCTATCGCCGCAATTCGCACAGCAAAAGCCGTCGGCACCGTCGTTATTGACCATGGCGACACGACCTGCGATACGCCGAACGCCGTGGAGGCGATCCGCAAAACGCAAGCCCGCGGTACACTCATAAAAAAACGCAAGCATGCCCGGTGTTGAGGCAAGCCGGGCCGGTTTCGTCACGTCGGGCGTGATGGGTGGCATCGTCACCATCGTAATCGCCGTCGTCTGGCTCGGCGTTGAGTTGCTGACTTTGGATAAAATCTTCTTCTGTCCGGCGATCCTTCTGATCCTCGGGGTCTTTGGAATCGTCAAACGTCTGATTTCCGGGGAAGAATGACGCTCGACCTTCCCAATCTCGACGCCACTGAATCCCTCGGCCGCCGCCTCGGGGCGGTGCTGGAGTCCGGGTCCGTAGTGGGTTTGGTCGGCGAAATGGGAGCGGGCAAAACGCATTTGATTCGGGCGATCTGCGAAGGGCTTGGCATCCGCAACCCGATGGTGACCAGCCCGACGTTCGTGTTGATACAGGAGTACGAAGGCTTGCTGCCCATTTTCCACTTCGACACCTATCGACTCCGGTCGTCGCGTGAGTTTGCCGAACTCGGCGCGGCCGAATATCTCGACGGAGCCGGTGTCTGCCTGATCGAGTGGGCCGACCGGGTCGAGGGATTTCTGCCGACCGATCGGTTGACGATCGTGTTGACTCACGTCAGCGAACAGGCTCGACGTGCACAGGTGACCGCCGGCGGGCCCCGTCATGCGGGCATTCTGAGTCGGTTATGAACCGGCGAACGCCGCAACCCCTGGATCGAACGAAGTTGCCGGCATGGCGGATCGCCTCGGTTCCGTCTTCTCGGTGACTTGGGTGGAAGTGACCTTCCCGCGGATGCCCATGGTCAGATTCTTTTCGAGCCGGATGTCCTTGGTGGAGAATGTCCAGCATTCACCCGTGTCGTTGATGAAGCAGACGAAGAGCAGGTTGTGTTCCTGCCCGTAGTCGATGATGAGATGCGCGAAACCCGCGCCCTTGGGTGTCTCGACCGGAATCGGCGTATGAAGTTGCAGCATCGCTCAGCCTCCCGTGGTGATGCTGCAACTCCTTGCATTCGCCGTGCCGAATCGCATCAATTTGTGCGATGCCCACGAGCCTCCGGCTTGTCCCGGAGGTCAGCGATGGTCTCCCACTGCGTAAGCCCGACACTGCCGCGGGACTGAATGGAAGTTCATTCCTTCGGGGCTGGCCCCGGAGGCTCGTCGGTTACAGCGGCGGCTTCTTCTCTTCCGGTTTCTTCTTCTCGGCAGGCTTCTTTTCGTCCTTCTCCCTCATCGCCGGCCCGGGTTGTCCGAGAATCACGGCATACTTCACGCGGAAATCGCTGGTCACCGCATCCGCCGCCTTGACGTCCTTGGGCCGGGCGTAGATCACTTCCACGAACTGCCCCTCCTGCAGTGCGGCCCGCTCGGCTGCGTAGCCAGGTGCTCCCGGCGGGAGTTTGAAGTCCGTCATTTCCTTCTGAGTCCACTGCGCCTTCTTGCCTTTGTCGTCGAGATTCGGCGGCAATTTGGCCCAACGAACAACTCCGTTCTCGTGAAACAGAAAGTCGTGTTCCTCGGTCTTCATCCGCGGCGGCGTGCCCGGCCTGGACTTGCTGACTTTCAACTTGAAGCCTTGTTTGGTGACCTTCGCAACTTCGCCGGAAATCTTGCCCGCATCGACGTACTTTCCGAAGTCGATCTTCACGGTCGGCGACGGCTTCTTCTCTTCGGGCTTCTTGGACTCGGCCGGTTCCTGCGCCGTCAGCGCGGCACTGAGACAGCCGAACCCGAGCACGAGCGACCAAAGCAGACGTTTCATGGGAGAGTCTCGGAAAGTGGGAGAGCGAAACTTTGCTTTACTGTAGAGCACCGACGCACCGCGGCGATACGAAAAAACCCGGCGGTGCAGGGCAGCGCCGGGTTCGGGAGAGGTCCCGACGTTGTTACGGGCGGACCGGGATCGACTGACCGTAGGTTGAGAAGGTCGGCATTGCCGGCTGGAAGCTGTTCTTGTACCTCGTCGATTGGTACATGGTCGGCAAAGGAAGGCCGTTGGGCTGCCTGGTCGCGCGCTCATCGCGGCGGCCGAGGAGGTTGTTGATCGTCCGCACGAAGCCGTTGTCCTCGATCGTTCCGGCCACTGCTCGGCTGACGATGCGGAACGTTCCCGTGAAGATGTTGCTCGCCGAATCGGCGGGCTGCACCACGAGTAAATTGGTGTCGATCGGCCGGAAATCCAACCCTTGGGCGGAAGCGGAATTCATTCCCGCGATGCCCAACACGGCCGCGACCATCGTCGCCGCCAACACACGCACCATCATGGCCTCCCCCGGCAAGCGCCTGCCTTGAACCCGAGCGGCCCACGGCCGCAAAAGTCCCGCCCGTATAACATCACTGCCGCGGCTGTCAACGAAAAATCCGGTCCGTTTCGCCGTTGCCTCCGCGGCCGACGGGATGGGTTGCCCTACTTCGCCTTCTTCTCGAATTTGGCGGCGTGCAGGTAGAAGTTCAGGTCGTACTCGCCTTCCTTGTAGGTATCGTTCAGGAATTCGACGCTGAGCTTGGCTTCGCCCTTCTTCACGGTCACGTCGAACTTGTATTCCTTGATGCCGTCGGTCGTCAGCGCGAAATCTTCCTTAACGACCTTGTCGCCGACCTTGATCTTGAGCTTGGCGAGTTCGTCCTTGGCTTTGTCGCAGGAGGCTTCGAGCACGAGCGTGTAGTCGCCGTCCTCGGGGAACTTGGCGGTCGCGGTGGCGATGCCGCGGGTGTAGTAGAACAGCTTGTTGTCGTCGGCGTTGTAGCCGAAGACTTCGGCATTTTCCTTACCGTCGAGGCCGAGGATTTTGAACTCCTTCAGTTCAAGCTTGATCGGCTCGGCGAGCCGATCGGCTGCCGAAGCGAGGACGGGTACGGACAGAACGAGAGCGGCGAAGAGAGCCTTACGCATGACGAAACTCCGAGAGAGTAGAGGCAAACCTGCGGAAGCGCAGGAGATATCAGTTTACGAAAAAACCGCCGGAGACGCGCCGGCGGTCGTTCGGGTTGTGCCGAGTTTTCGTTCGGGATTACTTGTCGTCGATCTGGGCCAGCGACTGGAACTTCTTCCCCTCGACATAGGCGAGGAATGCGCCACCGCCGGTGCTGACGTGCGTGATCTTGGCGTCGTAGCCGAACTGCTCCACGGCCTCCGCGGTCTCGCCGCCGCCGACCACGGTGACTGCGTTGCAGCTCGCCATCGCCGCAGCGACGCCCTTGGTCCCGGCGGCAAAGGCGGGTTGCTCGAACCAGCCGACCGGGCCGTTCCAGATGACCGTACCGGCCAAGGCGATATGTGCCGAGAAGGCCGCCAAGGTCTTCGGGCCGATATCGATGCCTTCGTAACCGGCGTCGATGTTGCCGTCGAAGAGTTTCACTTGGGCCAGGTTGGTCGAGTCCGCGGCGAGGTAATCGACGGGCAACTCGATCTTGCCGCCGACAAACGGCAGCAGCGGCTGGGCGGCGTCAAGTTCTTCTTGGCCGACGCGGGTCGCACCGACATCGACGCCGCGCGCTTTGAGGAAGGTGTAGGCCATCTTGCCGCCGATGAGGAGGCGGTCGACTTTGGAAAGCAGCACGTTGATGAAGGCGATCTTGTCGGAGACCTTGGCCCCGCCCATGATCGCGAGCACGGGTGCCTTCGGCGACGTCATTAACCCTTCGATGATCTCCAGTTCCTTGGCGACCAGCAACCCCACGGCGCGGGGCTTGCCGGCGGTCTTGAGCGCCGCGGGTACGGCGACCATCGAGGCGTCCTTGTCGTTGTGACAGGTACCGAAGGCATCGTTGACGTAGGCGTCGCCCAGTGCTGCGATCGCGGCGGCGAACTCGGGGTCGTTCTTCTGTTCGCGCGGATCGAAGCGGAGATTCTCCAAGAGGAGGACGTCGCCGGGCTTCATCGCGTCGACGGCAGCCGTGACGGCGGGGCCGACTACGTCTTCGGAGGCCTTGGTCACCGGCTTGCCCAATAACTCGCCGAACCGCTTGGCGACGTTGTCCATGGTTAGGAACTTGCGTTCCTCAGGCGTCGCCTTCTCGGGCCGGCCGAGGTGGCTCATGGCGATGACGGAGGCGCCCGCCTTGAGCAGCGCCTGCACCGTAGGAAGTGCCGCGCGGATGCGGCGATCGTTCTTGACCGCACCCGTATTCTTGTCCATCGGCACGTTGAAATCAACGCGAACCAGGACTGTTTTCCCGGTGAGATCGCCGAGGTCCGCGAGTGTTTTCTTGGCCATGATATCCGAGTTCTCAGTTGGTGGTCGCGGGTTCGGTCAGGGTAGCAGCAAGCGGTACGAGTTCCGTGACGTGAAGCATGGAAATGTTGGTCACGCTGTCCGCCACATTCGGCCGGCATTCGCGGTAGAGACCGACGAACAGGATTCGGGTCGAAACGAGAATGCCGTCCCATGGCGAACATCGTACCGTTCGCCCGACGAGGTTACGATTTGAAACGGCTCGAACGGGATGGCTCGCACCCATTGTTGGACATCGAATCGTTGAGAATGCATCCTATGATATCCGAAGCGACATTCTTTCGACAAGACAAGCCGCCGGCAGTTGTCGGCGGCCCGCCGTGGATACATCGGCGATACGTTGCTTACCCCTTGGCGATCATGTATTTGATGAGATCGACGCAGCGGTTGCTGTAGCCCCATTCGTTGTCGTACCAGCTGACCAGCTTGAAGAACTTCGAGTTGAGTTCGATGCCCGACGTGGCGTCGTAGATGCTGGAATGGTTGTCGTGGATGAAATCGCTCGAGACGACTTCGTCGGTCGTGAAGGCCAAGATGCCCTTCAGGTAGGTCTCGGACGCCTTCTTCATGGCGGCAGTGATTTCCTTGTACGACGTTTCCCTGACGGTCTTCACCGTGAGATCGACGACGGATACCGTCGGCGTGGGGACGCGGAAGGACATGCCCGTGAGCTTGCCCTTGACCTGCGGCAGCACCAGACCGACGGCCACGGCGGCACCCGTCGTACTGGGAATGATGTTGATGGCCGCGGCACGGCCGCCCTTCCAGTCCTTCTTGCTCGGCCCGTCCACGGTCTTCTGAGTCGCGGTGTAAGAGTGGATCGTCGTCATGAGGCCTTCTTCGACGCCGAAGCCTTCCTTCAGGAGCACGTGAACGATCGGGGCGAGGCAGTTGGTCGTGCAGCTCGCGTTCGAGATGATGTGGTGTGCGGCGGGGTCGTATTCCTCGTTGTTTACGCCCATCACGATCGTTTTGACGTCGCCCTTGGCCGGGGCGGAGATGATGACCTTTTTGCAGCCGGCTTGAATGTGCAGCTTGGCCTTGTCCGACTCGGTGAACAGCCCGGTCGACTCGATGACGTATTCGACGCCGAGTTCCTTCCACGGCAAGGCTTGGGGGCCTTCCTTCACGGCGAGGCACTTGATCTTGTGGCCGTTGACCACGAGGACATCGTCCTCGGCGACGCTGGGGGATGACTTCTCGGAGTGGACGCTGCCCTTGAAGACGCCCTGCGTGGAATCGTACTTCACGAGGTAGGCGAGATTGTCCGCAGGCACGAGATCGTTGACGGCGACGACGTCGAGTTCCTTACCCAACAAACCTTGTTCGACCAGTGCTCGGAACACCAAGCGACCGATGCGACCGAACCCGTTGATCCCGACTTTCACCGCTGCCATGTCAATCCTCGTGAATGGGAACCGCGGCCGCGTCGACGCGGCCGCAATCTCGACCTCGTAAGGATACGCGGTTCCGCCGAGGCGGCGAGGAAAGTTCCCGAATCGAAAAGATTCCTCTTGCTTCTTCGGAACTTCACTGGAATGCGGCGATGCACGGCGTCTATAGGTCCTTGTGATGATTGCGTCGGGATGTTCTCGGCGAATCTCAAGGCTTCAAAGGAAAGACTCTCACCATGCACGACATCGTAGACACCGCCGTCGCCGCGGGCTCCTTCACGACGCTGGTCGCCGCCGTCAAGGCCGCGGGCCTCGTGGACACGCTCAAGGGTGCCGGCCCGTTCACCGTCTTCGCCCCGACGGACGAAGCCTTCGCCAAGCTCCCGGCCGGCACGGTCGAAGCGCTGCTCAAGGACATCCCCAAGCTGACGTCGATCCTGACGTACCACGTCGTCGCGGGTAAGGTTCTCGCAGCCGACGTGGTGACCATGGACGGCAAGGAAGCAAAGACCGTTCAAGGCGGCGCCATCAAGATCAGCACCACCGGCGGCGTGAAGCTCAACGGCAGCGCCAACGTCGTCAAGACGGACATCCTTTGCACCAACGGCGTCATTCACGTCCTCGACGCGGTCATCCTGCCGAGCTAACCACGCCGAACCCGGTACGGGTTTTGCTGAGCTCCTCGGCATCGATACCAACGATGCCGAGGAGCCTTGTCCTGCGATGAATGTCTTTCACTGCGACCACTGCAACCAACTGGTCTTCTTCGAGAATACGCACTGCCTGAAATGCGAGCATCTGCTGGCATACTTGCCGGACATCCGCGAAATCGACTCCCTGGACGAGCAGCCCAACGCGACGTTCACGACCCCGGAGCCACTCGCCGAGGGCAGGTCCTATCGTCTCTGCTCGAATCGCCTCGAGCACAACGTCTGCAATTGGGCTGTCGAAGCGGACGACCCGAACCCGTTGTGCCGTTCCTGCCGCTTCACGACCATCATTCCCGACTTGTCGGTCCCCGCGAACGTGACGGCTTGGGCAAAACTGGAGAATGCCAAACGTCGGCTCCTCCACTCGCTGACGCTGCTCGGCTGCCCGCTGGTGACCAAAGACGACGACCCCGAGGGCGGCCTGGCCTTTGAGTTTAAGGGCGATCCCATCGACCCTGCCGAGCCGCGGGTACTGACCGGGCACGCCAACGGCGTCATCACCGTCAACATCATCGAAGCGGATGACGCGGAGCGCGAACGGATGCGGACGGCGATGCACGAGCCGTACCGCACGCTGCTGGGACACTTCCGCCACGAAGTCGGCCACTACTACTGGGATGTGCTGATCGCCAAAAGCAGGCATCTCGACGAATACCGCAAACTGTTCGGCGACGAGCGGGCCGATTACGGCGAAGCGGTGAAGCGGCACTACGATACAGGCGCTCCGGCCGATTGGCAGCTCTCGTTCATCAGCAGTTATGCCGCCATGCACCCGTGGGAAGACTGGGCCGAGACGTGGGCCCATTACCTTCACATGCAGGACACGCTTGAGACCGCTGCAGCCTGTGGAGTCTCCATCAAACCGAAGCAGAGGAACCAACCCACCGCGGCAACCATGAAACCGGTCGAAGAACAGACCCGCAAGGGATTCGAGAAGTCCCTGGAGAGTTGGTACCCGTTGACGTATCTGTTGAACAACCTGAATCGCGGCCTGGGTCAGCCGGATGCCTATCCCTTCGTGCTCAGCGATCCGGCGGTAAAAAAACTCGCCTTCGTACACAAGGTGCTTCAGGATCTGCCGAAGGCGTAACGACGCCAACGTACTTGCTCACTCAGCCGACCTGCGTGATTTCCCGAGGCACATCCGCGAAGGTGACGCCGGGTGCGTTGAGGTGATAGAGCAGCGGTCGCGGCAGATAGCAGCGCACGAAGACGTCGTTGCCGCGGTACTCTTGGCGGACGATCTCGGCATGGCTGTTCAGGAAGGCGAACAGCTTGCCGTTGGCGGCGGGCAGGGTTACGTCCAAGCCGATGACGTTGACCGAGAGCATCTCGACCACCGCATCCGTCAACTCCGGTAATCCTTCGCCGCTGAGGCCGGAGATGGCGACGGCACGAGGGTGGTGGGCCTTGAGCACGTCGAGGATCGAGCGGTCGGGCACCTGATCGACCTTGTTGAGGACCAGAATCATCGGCTTGTCCGAGCACTCGAGTTCCTTCAACACGATGTTGACGGCTTTGATGTGCTCCTCGGCGAGCGGATTCGAGGCATCGACCACGTGCAGCAAGAGCTTCGCATGCCGGGCTTCCGAGAGGGTCGCCTTGAAGCTGGCGACCAGGTTGTGGGGAAGGTCCCGAATGAAGCCGACCGTATCCGACAGCAAAATTTTGCCGAACTCCGGGACGTGCCACTGCCGGGTGCGGGTGTCCAAGGTCGAGAACAGTTTGTTCTCGATGTGGACTTCAGCGTCCGTCAGTTTCCGCATCAGCCGCGACTTGCCGGCATTGGTGTAGCCGACCAGCGAGACGGTGAAGGCGTCGCCGCGACTTTTGACTTCGCGTTCCTTTCGGGCCAGCACCTCGTCGAGCTTGTGCTTCAGATCGCGGATGCGCAGGCCTGCCAGGCGGCGGTCGGATTCGAGCTGCGTTTCGCCCGGGCCGCGTTCGCCCATGCCGCCGCCGGATTGCCGGCTCAAGTGGGTCCACATGTTCTTGAGCCGCGGCAGGGAATATTCGAGCTGTGCGAGTTCGACCTGCAGGCGCGATTCCAGCGTGCGGGCACGGGTGGCGAAGATGTCCAGAATCACTTCGCTGCGGTCGAGCACCTTGACCCCGAGTGTCTGCTCCAGATTGCGGCCTTGAGCGGGCGTAAGGTCGTTGTCGAAGACAACGACATCCGCTTCCTTGGCGTCGATGAGTTCCTGGAGTTCGCCGATCTTCCCGGAGCCGATGTAGGTACCGAGTTGAATGGAATGCCGCTTCTGCGTCAGCTCGCCGACAACCTCCGCACCTGCGCTCTCGGCGAGGCCGCGGATTTCGTCGCACGGATCGGCCGAAAGCCAAGGCCGATCCGGCAAACTGATGGAAACGAGGATCGCCTTTTCCCGACTGACGGAAAGGTCGTTCCGCTGTGCTTCAAAGCCTTTACTGATGGTCTCTCTCCGCATGGGTGTGTTCCTGACGACTATCGTATGCCTTCCGGCAAGGGGGATGCAAGTGGTCACTGGTCCGTCGTCGCACGCCGATACCCAAAAAACAGCCAGGGGTGAAGCCCCTGGCTGTTTTGGGTTGCTTATCCGCTGACCACCAACTCATCTTCCTCCATTGCCGCCTTGAGGCGGGCGCGGGCGGTGAAGAGCCGACGCTTGATGGTCCCGATGGGGGCGCTGAAGCCGACCGCCATCTCCTTGATGCTTTTGCCCTTCAGGTAGAAGGCTTCGAGTGTGGCCCGGTCTTCCGGCTTCAGTTCGCCCAGCGCGGCGATCAGGCGATCCTTCGCTTCGCCCCGTTCGCAGTCGGCGGACGGGTCGACGCTCCGGCCGGCGACGGCTTCGAGCACTTCCTGTTCCGCACCGAACACGGGGCCGCGGCGGGTGATCTTGTTGATCGCCATCCGGGCGGTCATCCGCCGCAGCCAGCCGGCGAAGGCCCGTGCGTCCCGGAGTTGCGGGAGCTTCCGCATGGCGTGAATGAACACGTCCTGCGTCAGTTCTTCCGCGTCCCCGGCGTTGCGGAGCCTGGCCATCGCCAAGGCGAAGACGCTTCCTTGAAAGCGGACCACGAGATCGCCGAAGGCTTCCCGGTCCCCAGTCTTGGCTCGTTCGACGAGCACGATGATTTCGTTCCAACAGGTCATGGCGTCTCGGGTCTTTATCCGATCCTGGTGCGGTGCCGAAGTCGTTTGCTCCGAAGGTGCGGACGGCGCGGCGGTTCCCCGGATCAGTACGGGGGAACGACGCCGACGAACTGCGTCCGCCCGAGAACTTGGATGTTCTCAGGGTGCAAGCGGTCGGGGGTGACGCGAACCGCAGACGACGCGGGAACCATGTCCCATACGATCATCCGCGCGTAAGCGCCGGGTGGTTGTTGGTGAAGCTCTCGGCCTGCCGAAGGCGGAAGACGTCGGGTTCGGGGTTCAGGTCAACTCGGATGCACTGATGCCGAGCGCATCGGCTCGGACAATAGAGGATCGGGCATCGAACCAGACCGCGAACGACGTCTTCCCTTCAGTTGCAGCCTGCCGGCATCCCGTACGACTGTTGGAGTCGTTTCGAGATTCTGCCGGCGGGGCTAAGCCTTGAGAAGCTTCCGGCCGCCGGGCGTCGCAAACTCGAGCGTCGACAACTTAGTCGTTCACCCGAACTTGGAATGCCGCGTTCGGTCTCGGATAGCTGGGGTACCTGACTGGACCCCGACCAGGAATGGGACGCGGCCGAATAGGCCGATGCCGCTTCCAGACCGAAACCGTTGCGACCGGCGACGACCATCGACGTCTTGACGTCCATGGCGACTGCGGAAACAAAGCGATTCGTGGAATTCATGCGGTTCATCGGGCACCTCCAGCGGCGCAAAAAGCGAAGGCCGTGCGGCCGACGCGGACGAGGAAGCGATTCGCTTCCCCAAAATCGAAACACGGTCCGGGTTAAGGGCCAAGGGTGTTGTTGAACATCACACTATACTTGGGGTTCGTCCAAAAGTCGCCGGGATTTTTCCCGTTCCCGCGGTCGCCCGTAAAAACTTCAAAATCCGCGAACCTCGATGCACGACTTCCCACCTGAGACACGCCCGCCGATCGAAGGTTCGCGCGGCATTGCGAAATTTCTCTGCTCGTGCCTGACGAAGCTGCGCTTGCTCCGGAAACCGACTCGGAACGTCCGGTCGGCTACGCTATGGTTTCACAGTCGGCGAGCGGCGGATGGTAATCCGCCGAGTCTGCCGCCGTTTCAAAGACTCGGCGGATTACCATCCGCCGCTCGCCCAGGAATGGCGTTCGATCTAAATCCAAGAAACTCATCGTCGCTGAGTTTGTCCGTGAAGCAAATCCATTCCACGACCGCCGATCGCCCAAGGAGTTTCGACTGGTCCGATCCTTCACGGAAGCCGCAGTACGAATGACATCGCTCACTTCACGCAGACGTACCGCCGCACGGCTTCCATCGTTTTGGGGCCGATGCCCTTGACGCGCATCAAATCGTCCACGGTTGCGAAGCGTTGCCGGACGCGTTCGTCGATGATCTTGGCGGCGGTGGTGGGGCCGATGCCGGGGAGTCGCATCAGTTCCGTCGCGTCGGCGGCGTTCAAGTCGATGGGCGGCTCGCCGGGTTGAATTTTGCCGGCCTTCATCGGCACGACTGCCGGCGGCTTACGTTCCAAGGTTGCCGGCGGCTCGTCCAGCGTTCCGGGCGGCGCAATCGTCAGCAGCGGTCGCAGGCGGTCGACGGTCTTGTCGCCGATGCCGGGGACGCGGTGTAAATCCTCGACGGTGCGGAATGGGCCGCTTCGTTCGCGCTCGGCGACGATCTTCTCCGCGAGCACCGGGCCGACTCCGGGAAGCAGTTCCAATTCCTGTTGCGGGCTGCGGTTCAGGTCGAGCGTCGGCGTGGCGACGACGTTCGTCGGTCGTGCCCCGGCCTGCGGTCGGATCGCATCGCGGCACAACAGTCCGACGATGAACGCCAAAAACAGCCCGAGGATCGCTTGGGCTTCGCGCGTTCCGGCTTTCGGTGAGCCGGCATTCTCAGGTATGGAAGGCAGCGACATCGGATCAACCGAAGTGTCAGTGAAGTCATTTCAGTTTATGCATTCCGCAGAATCACCACCAGATAACGGCTCCAGGATTCCAACTTCGGGCAGACTCGAAGGACCAAGCGGTCGAAGGCTTCCAACGTCGTCAGGCGGCGCTGCACCAAGCGGCCGAGCATGGAGGTCAGCTGCGATCCCTGCGATTTCAGCTCGTGGAACTGTTGCCGAAGCACGGCGAGATGGACCGGGGTCAGCGGGCATTCATCCCGCGTTCGGTGCTTACCGGGATAGGGCAGCCGCCGGCGGGCGAACCGGAGAATCGGGTTACCGTTCCAAGGCTCCGCGAACACGGCGATGCCGCCGGGCCTGAGCACGCGCTTCAGTTCCCGCGCGGTCGCTGCCGGGTCGAGATGGTGAAGAATCGCATGACCCCAGACGGCATCGAACTCGCCGTCGGCGAACGGCAGGGCCTCGGCATCCGCGGTCAGGCATCGCACGCTCACACCGTTGGCGTCGGCCCGCTCGGCCGCTTCCCGTACGTACTCCGGCGACAGATCGCAGGCGGTGACTTCCGCCCCGGCCCGGGCGAGCACGACCGCCGCCATGCCGTGGCCGCAGCCGAGGTCGAGCACGCGCTTCCCGCTCAGATCCCCCAAGGCGGCGAACGCCGGCCGCAGCCAGGTTTCATGGTCAAGATAATCCCCATCAGCAAACTCGTAACGGGACGGCTCCGCACGAAATGTCTCTGCCCGACCGGCCGCCTGGTCGTCGTGAAAAAGGCGTTCCGCCACAAGGCGATCGAGGGGGACCGTGTTCATGTCCACAAGTTAACGCGAACGTAACGGCGCCGTCCAGCCCGACTCGGTTTGGGATTGCCCAAAACCGATTGCATTCGCTGTGGGGCGGGGCTATAAATGGAGTGCCTCTGCAGTGTTCGTTGCGGCTTAATATTCGGTGGACCTACAAACACCTGCTGTGGGGACCAACCTAAAATCGAGCGACGGATTGCAAGCCCATCCCCGTGCCTGCACGGGACTGTAGTGGGATCCAAGAGGTCGTTCCGAGGTCTCCATCTCAAAAAGCGGGTTCCCGGAAACGGTTTGGACGGCACAGGTGGAGGCATTTTCAACGAGCCGCACGGCGGCGACCTCGGCAGCAATGCCGGAGTCGCCGCCGTTTTTTGTCGGTTGCGTTCCGTCGCCATCGGACTGCCGACTCATCTCAGCTCCAGTCTCAGAAATTTATCCCATTCGGCCGAGTCCGTGAACCACAGGACTCCGAAGGTGAAGATCGAAAGCGACTTACGACGGTTGGCGACGGTCGATTCCCGGCATCGGCGTTGCGGGGAGGCAGGCTCCAAAACCGCGGTATCGAGTCGAAAAGTGCTGGAATATGACGACTTTATCGATTGAAACGATAAATGCGATTCAATCGGGATTCACAGTTGACGGAGCTTTGCGGCATGATTAAGGTATCGAACACAGTTGCTTCACCATTCCCCGAGAGACTTCAGGAATGAGCGAGTCCGCTTCACTCCACGGCGTGTTCCGCAGTGACCTGAACGGACCGACATCCGCCCGCAAGGTTGTCGATCGCTCCCGTAAACCAAAGCGTCCACTCGTGACGCTGTTCGCTCGATATTTCATGACTGAAACGATCATGATATAGATAATGCGGCGTCGCCCGGCTCGCTTTCGTGAGCTTCGGCACCGCTTGAGATACGCCTTGTACACGACGACCGTTGAGAGGCTGCGGGTAGGATACCGCGGCCGATGCAGGGATGCGTCCGCATTGACGACGACCTGGGGTGATCGCTTCCTCCCAGTCCGTCGCGATCGTGCGGTCGAATCGCGTGTACCTGTGCGTAGGTCCGTTCGGCAAGACGCCTCGGACCACCGGTCGGGCCGCTTCCATGATGGCAGCGGCCCGACCATTTTTTCCCGCGGCACCCGACCGCACAAACCGCTCAACTTCCGCACCAATCCCGCCCGACCGGACGTAACGGCTTGCCCGCAATGTTCCGTTCCGGGTACGATGGCGATAAGCTCATCCGTTCTGCGGCTCGGAGTCGTTCGCCATGTGGACTCGTTTTCGACTCGCATCATCGACATGTTTGTTGCTCGCGGCAGCGGTCACCGCCCAAGCTCCGCCGGTGCCCGCTCCGCCGGGTGTGCCACTACCCGTGGTTCCCGGCGCGGCGATTCCGCCCGCGATTCCGCCCCTCCTTCCACCCGCCGGCACGATGCCGCCACCCGCCGGCACCACACCTCCGACGCCGGGAATGCCTGCACCGAAGGAGTCGCCGAAGGAAGCACCAAAGCCGCCCAAGCCGCCGACGGAAATCAACAAGCGTGCCATTTCCGCCTGGGTCGCGGATTTCAAATCGGTGGACCCCACCGTACGCGACACGGCCGTGAAGGTGATTCCCCTGTTCGGTTTCGAAGCGGCCCGGAAGAGCGCGATGAAAAGCGTGATTCCGCTCATCGACGATCCCGATCCCGGCGTCCGCATCAACGCGATTCTCGTGATCTCGGCAGTCGGTTTCGACAAAATCGAGGACGTGAAGGCAGCCACGTCGATGCTCGCCGCGGCGATCCAAAAGACAGCCCCCGGCAGCATGATCCGCCTGCACGCCGTCCGCTGTCTGGCCGGATTGGGGCCGGACGCGATCGGAGCCATCGGCACTCTGACGTCCATCGCGAGCGATCCTTCTTGGGAAACCCGTCAAGCGGTCTGTGCTGCCCTCGGCCGCGTCGGCGCCGCCGTCTACGACGACAAACCGGCGCCGGCCGGAACAACCTTGACCGCACCCCCAGCCCTGAAGCGCGAGCCGAGCCTGACGGCCATGAGCAAGCTCAACCTTTCCCTTGTGAAGGACGAAAGTTCCGCCGTCCGCATGGAGGCCTGCCAGGCACTCGTCGTCCTCGGCCCGCCGATCACGGCCGACCCCAAGAACTACGTCACCGTCGCCGCCCCGTTCATGCAGGCCATCGGCGGACGGTTGAGATTGGAGAAAGACCCGAGCGTCAAAATCTGGCTGCATCTCCTGAACATCATGTACGACGAGCGCGTCTTGGAAGGCACGGTCAAGACCTTCACCGCCGACCTCTCGTCCAGCGATCCCAACATCCGCATTCAAGCCCTCAACGCGCTGGGCGTCCTTCGCAACAAGTCCAAGTCGGCCCTGCCGGTCATGATGACGCAACTCAACCACGCCGACCTCAACGTCGCCGCCGCCGCGATCGACAACATCCTGATGATCGGCAGCGACGCCCGCGAAGCCATCCCCGAGTTCGAAAAACTGATCGCTGAAGCGAAGGACAAGGAATTCAAGAAGTACGTCGAAGAAGCCCTGAAAGCCCTGCGGAAGTTCCCGCCGGCGATCCCCGCACCCCTGCCGCTGCCGATGGCCCCGAACGGCCGCCGGCCTTAGGGCCGAGCAATGGCTTCGATGATCGTGATGTTGCTCTTATCCAGGCACACCTCACTCCTATCCGGCCCCCGGCGTCAGCCGCAAAGTCGTCTTTGTCGCTCTTAGGACTTCGTCGGCCGTCCAGGCCATCGGGGCGGCGTCGCCGCGTTGCCAGAGGTTGAAGTGGTCGTCGAAGTGGGGGCTGAAGGGGTTGCCGGATTGACCGCCGGCCAGGACGTAGCGGCTGTTGGACCAGTCGGAGGGGTCCATGACGATACGCAGGTTGGCCATGTTGTGGGTGGGGTCGGTGGGGGAGGCGGGCCGAGCTCCGGCTTGGCTGATCGTGTTGCCGTCGCCCCCGATGGGGACGGGCTTGGCGTTGAAGATCGGGCCCAGCCAATGGTGCTTGCCGAAGAGGATGTGCGTGAGGTGGAGCGGTCGCAGGTCGCCCCAATGCCACCACTGCGGGCCGGGACCGTGATGGTTGTAGAGGTGCGTGATGGTCTTGCTCAGCGTGTCGCGCAGGATCGCCGGCCAGCCTTGCGCGAACCAGCCGACGGGTTGGTCGAGGATCAACTTCACCACGACCCCGGTGCGGCGGTCGCCGAAAAGGCTTTGGCCGAGAAGTTCGGAGCCGTCCCCGCCGACCGCGTCGAGCCAGGAATTGGGTGCCTTGGCTTGGGCACTGCGGACGATCAGATCCGCCAGGAAGAGTTCGTAGATTGCGGCAGCGGGCGAGTCGGCGGTCACGTGGCCGTCCCACGCGGTGAGCAGTTCGAAGGCTTCGCGCAGCCGCGGTTCATCGTCCGGCGTTGCAAGCTTCAGCACCGTATCGCGAATCTGTTCCCACGGCAGACATCGCAGATTGAGCTGCAGCTCGCGGCAGAGGTCTACCGACCAACCTTCACCTTTCTTCCCGAGCTCATCCAAGATGGTCGCGGTGCGGTAGTGATCGATGAAATCGGCACCGAGCCAGACGTCGGACTCGGGGGCGAAGTTGGCGGTGCCGTGATAACCGGCGGATGGGTTCACCAACCGCGGCATCGCGTCGAAGGGAATCAGGTCGCCCCAGTTGGTGTCGTCCCCGACGGCGGGCCTCGGCATCAGTCCGTAGCCGACCTTACGGGTCGGAGTTTGGCCGCAGAGTTGGTACGCGATGGTGCCGGATTTGTCCACATAGACGAGGTTCAACGGCAGCAGCGGCCACTCGGCGAAGGGCTTGCGGAATTCCTCGAAGGTCGTTTCGAGCTGGGCGAACAGGAAACCGCGGACCGGCAGTGCCTTGAGCCAGACGGCCTGCAGGGAAATGGCCTGCGTCAACCCCGGCAATAAGGGGGAAATGATCGGCCCGCGTGGGGTCACGATCACGTCTTCAATCACATCCGCGCCGCCCTTCACGACGATGGTTTCGCGCAGCTTCGTTTCGTTTCCCGTAAGCGTTTCCAGGAACAGGTCGGCGTTATCCTGCAAGCCGGCGGTGACACCCCAGGCGGCTTCCTCGTTGTGGCCGATGACGACCGTCGGGCAGCCTGCGAAGGTCGCCCCGGCCACGGCCCAAGCCGGTGTGCGCACATGGGCCAAATACCACGGCGACGGCAAGGTCGGCCCGAGGTGTGGGTCGCTCGCCAAAAGCGGCTTGCCGCTCGCCGTGCGGCTGCCGGCAATGACCCAGTTGTTCGAGCCGCCGCCGGGCTTGGCGAACGACTGAAACGCAGCCAGATCCGTCTGAAGCGCGGCGATCACGGCCGGGCTGCCGTTGAAGGTCTGCCCCGGCGAGTTGATCCCGGCGGGGTCGAGGGCGGCAAGCGCGTCCGGACCGTCGGCGGTGACGATTTTCAATCGAGCCAGTTCCGCGTCCCAATTCGACGGCAACAGAAATGACGTGAACTTCAGGAAGGCGATCACGTCGGCGCCCGTCCACGGCGTCAGTTCGCCTCCGAGGATCGCGAGTTCGTGCGGTTTGTTCGGCAGTCCGAGTTTTTGCCCGGCATTCACGCCGCCGACGAAGGCGTCGATCAGTTCCCTGACGTCGTCCGCCAGCACGCTCAACTGCAGAACGGCCGAACGGTGGAAGCCGATGCGCCGGCTCATGCGGTCGATCGGGACGCCCTCGGATCCCACCATCTCCGAGAGAGTGCCGCGACAGACCCGCAGGGTCGATTCCAGTTGAAACGCACGATCCTGCGCCTGGCAGAACCCGAGCGCGAACCAGGCGTCGTGGTCGCTGGCCGCCTCAATGTGTGGAATGCCGGTCGCATCGCGACGAATGGTGACGGCCGCGCGCAGGCTGGGGACGTTCAATTCCCCGGTGGTGACTGGCAAGCGCTTGCCGAGAAGCCAACCCATCGCAGTACGCAGCATCGGCATTGTGTTCGTCTCGCTGAACGGATCGCAAACTAAACGTTGCCCTCGTCGGCGAGGAGCTTCGGAACGTCCCTGCGTCCGTACAGGATACGAACGACTTCGATGTGGTCGCTTCTCTCCCGATAAAAAACGAGATACTTGCGAAACCTGGGAATGGTCATGAACCGCAAGTACTTGGCACGACGCCGTCGATACTCGACCGGCGCACCCATGCCAGGCATTCCGGCAATACGATCGATCGTACCCTGAGCGGACTCGGTGAAGCGTATGGCTGTTGCCTCGCCGGCGACGTCGAGAAGGTACATCCCAACGTCTCCAAATCCTCCGCCGCGCGGGGTCTGATGACCGACTTCATGGCGATGGAACCGGGATCGCGGACTTGTTCAGGATGCGTTCCTTAAGGTCGATCCAGAATTGATCCGTGATCGGTTTGCACGGACCGCTGTCCAGCCCCTTGATGAGTTCCTTCTCCAGTTCGTCCCGCTCCCAACCCCAAGGAATGCCGTCCGACGGCTCGTCGTGGAGCAGCAACATCAGGAGATAATGAAGGGGATCGTCCACGCAGTCGTTCTCGGCGGCACGGCGTTGCAACAGTCGACTCAGTTCCTCGGTCAATTCGATCGGCATGGCGGCGTCTCCTTTCCGTCACGCTAACGGTGACGTCGATGAAAGTCAAACAGCGTTCGATTGCCGATTGAACCCCGTTGAGAAGCTGGTAGACTCCGCGAAACTTCCGCACGAGGACGACCGCGTTGAAAGCCCTGCTTGCCGTCGGCATCACTATGGCGTTCGCCCTTCCGCTGGCCGCACAGGACAAGCTTTTTCGCTGGGGGACGGACCCTACCGGCGGCGCGCCGTTCGTCTATCAGGACAGCGCCGGGAAGTTCATCGGCTTCGAGGTCGAACTGGCCGAGTACCTCGCCGCGAAGATGAACCGCCGCAGCATCATGGTCGACGGCACCTGGGCCAACCTGCCCGCGCAGCTCGACAAGCCTGCGGATGTCGAAAAGGGTGTGGACGTCATCTTCAACGGCTACGAACTCCGCGCGGACCTGGCGAAGAACTACGGTGTGAGCCGGGCGTACTATGCCTATCGCATCACACTGCTGTCCCGTAAGGACAATACGAGTATCAACGACTGGAACGATCTTAAAGGCAACAGCGTCGGCGTGCTGGGCGGCACTGTGGCTCATCGCCATCTCATGAAGCATCATCAGGATGCCGACATCCAGACGAATGAGGATGTCGCCAACGTCATTCAGCTCGTCAACGACAAGCGGATGGCGGCGACGGTGCAGGACAGCCCGGCGGCGGTTCACTTCCTCAAGGAGTTCCCGGAACTTCGGATCGTCGGCGAACCGGTGAAGGCAGGCTACTACGTCATCTATTGCCGCAAGACCGACATGGAACTCGGCCGAGAGTTGGATGCCGCAATTCGCGCCGGGCTGACCGACGGCAGTTTCAAGAGAATCTACGAGAAATACGGCCTGTGGAACGCTGATCAGGAGGAACTGACGGCACTGCTCGATCAGCCGTGGCCGCCGGTGATGGAGAGCGACGCAGTCGATTGGCGGCGGCTGATGATGGACCTGGTCCGTGCCGCGGGGATGACGGTGCTGCTCGCGGTCACGTCGTTTCCGCTGGCGATGATTCTGGGGCTGCTCGTCGCCGTCGGCCGCGTCTACGGCTCATGGTGGCTGCGGACGCCGTTGAAGCTGTACGTGGAAATCGTTCGCGGCACACCATTGTTGCTGCAGTTGTATGCACTCTATTACATGGTGCCGGTCTTGTCGGAGGAACTCATCCCCGGATCCTCGGCATACTTCACACCCTTGGTTTGCGGCATCCTTGGCCTTGCCGTCAACTATTCGGCGTATGAGGCGGAGAACTACCGTGCGGGCCTGACGGCCATCCCGCGCGGGCAGATGGAGGCGGCGTTGGCCCTCGGCATGACGCCGCTGACGGCCATCCGCCGCGTCATCGCCCCGCAGGCGATCCGGATCGTCATCCCGCCGGTGACGAACGACTTCATCGCCCTGTTTAAGGATACCTCGGTCTGCTCGGTGATCCTGATCACCGAACTGACGCGGCAATACAACACACTCTACAACTTCAACCGCAGCCTCATCGTCGAACTCGTCTTCCTCACGGCCGCACTTTACCTGCTGATGAGTTGGCCGCTCGGCATCCTGGCGGGTTGGCTGGAACGCCGCTTCAGCACCCAAGCCGGAGGTGACCGATGATCGAAGTGAAGGACCTCTGGAAGTCGCACGGCAAGACCGCGATCCTGAAAGGCGTCAGCCTGACGGTGAATGTCGGCGAGGTGACCGCGCTGGTCGGCCCGTCCGGCGGCGGTAAGAGCACCTTGCTCCGCTGCATCAATGGGTTGGAGAATTTCGACGAGGGCAGCGTCACTGTCTTCGAGGTCACACTACACGGCCGGCTCGGCAAGACGCATCCAACGAAGAATCTGCTCTTGCTGCGGCGTAAGGTCGGGATGGTGTTCCAGCAGTTTCACCTCTTCCCGCATCTGTCCGCACTGGAGAACGTGATCGCCGCGCCGTTGCATGTCCTGCTGCAGAAGCGAGAGATCGCCGAGGAGATCGGGCGGACTTTGCTGGACCGCGTCGGGTTGAAGGAGAAGTGGAACGCCAAGCCGGCCGAGCTTTCCGGTGGGCAGCAGCAGCGTGTTGCCATCGCCCGGACCCTGGCGGTTAACCCTTCGGCGATCCTGTTCGACGAACCGACGAGTGCATTGGACCCGGTCATGGCCAAGGAAGTGTTGGCCGTGTTTCGGGACTTGGCCCGCGAAGGCCGTACCATGATCGTCGTCACCCACGACATGGACCTGGCCCGCGAGGCGACGATCGCTCACCGGATGGAGGCGGGCACCATCACCCGCACCGGCCCGCCCGCCGACGTCCTCTGAAGAAAAGAAACGAGAGCACTCATGACCACCGAAGGCACGCAACTCATCCGCGTCGGCCATTCGCCCGACCCCGACGACGCCTTCATGTTCCACGCCTTGGCGAACGACAAGATCCCGGTCGGCAAGTACCGCTTCACCCACGAACTGCAGGACATCGAGACGCTCAACCGCCGGGCCATGAAGGGCGAACTCGAGGTCAGCGCGGTCAGCATCCACGCCTACGCCTACCTGCTCGACCAGTACGCGTTGCTGCCTAGCGGCTGCAGCATGGGCGACAAGTACGGCCCCATGATCGTAGCCCGCACCAAGCTTGCCGTCGACGATCTGCCTGCGCTCAGGATTGCCGTCCCCGGCACGCTGACGACCGCATTCCTGACTTTGAAGTTGCTCTACGCTTCGCTCGGCAAGTCCGACCTGTTGAAGTTTGAAGTGATCCCGTTCGACGAGATCCTGTCTGCCGTCGAAGCGGGCACGTTCGACGCTGGCCTCATCATCCACGAAGGGCAACTGACGTTTCGGAATCAGGGGTTGCATCTGGTCGTCGATCTCGGCGCGTGGTGGTACGAGAAGACCGGCCTGCCGCTGCCGCTGGGCGGTAATGTGGTCCGCAAGGATCTCGGCAAGGAAACCATGCGCGAAGTCAGCGATCTGTTGAAGCAGAGCATTCAATACTCGCTGGACCACCGCCGCGAAGCCTTGGATCATGCCTTGCAATATGCCAGGGACATGGACGTGACGTTGGCGGATCAATTCGTCGGCATGTACGTCAACGACTGGACGCTCGACTACGGCCCCAAAGGTCGCGAAGCGGTGAAGCGTCTGCTGGACGAAGCGCACAAGGCCGGCATCATCCCCGCCCCGGTCGCGGTGGAATTCGTGGAGTGAGCCAAAAGCCATTCTCCGCCGCGGTCTCCGTGTTGAAATGCTTCTTTCCCCATCCCGGGGAATAAATCCTTCCCCCGTTGCATCGAATTCCTTGTGGTGAGTTCGGCGTCGAGGGGGTGTTGTCATGTACGGATTGCTTGCGGATGTGGTCGTCGGCCTACACCTCGGCTACGTCGCGTACGTGGTGCTTGGGCAGTTGTTCATCGTGGTCGCCGGGGCGATGAAGTGGGAATGCGGCCGAAACCGCTGGTTCCGACTGACGCACCTCACAGCGATCGCCATCGTCGCCTACGAGGCGGTCATGAACATCCGCTGCCCGCTGACGGTCTGGGAGGAACAACTCCGGGCACTCGCCGGCCAATCGTTCGATGCGGGTGAAACCTTCCTCGGTCGCCTGCTGCACAACCTGCTGTTCATCGATCAGTACTTCACCGACGGCAAGCCGCCGGAGGCTTTCTTCACGACGCTGTACATCGCCGTGTTCGCGATCGTGCTGCAGGCGCTGGTGCTGTATCCGCCGCGGCTGCGGGCACGTCGGGCGATGGTGTGATGCATCGACCAACCGAGCCGGAAGCGTCAGCGACGGACCACCAACGAGGGTCCGTTGCTGACGCTTCCGGCTCGCCGTTTCGTTACGGGAAGATGGCCAACGTGCCGCCGATGACGGTGAAGCCGACCAGGGCGCCGAAGGGCGTGATTTCCTTCGGGTACAAGAAGTACGGCACCGGGCTGCCGGGCGGGCACTTGCCGGCGGAGGTGTCGTAGCGCTCGTCGAGGTTCGATGCCAGGCGGGCGGGCCACAACAACACGTCGCCGTAGAACTGGGCTGTGGAAATCAGCGGCTGGGCGATGCCGAAATCCCAGCCGTGGCGTTCGGCGTTGAGTTCCTCGAAGAGCAACCGGCGGTGGACGACGTAACTCGGCTCGAGCAGCAGTTGCGTCGGCGCGAATGCCCGCGGCGGCAAGGGTGTACCGGCTGCGGCGACCGGCTGGTAGACCGGCAGGGTGAACTTCTCTTCAGTCGGCAACTTGGTTTTATCGTCCTGCAAAGCGCGGGCCTTGGATGCCTCCGTGAGTTCGCGGATGATGCGGGTCTCCAGCGTTTTGTCGTCCTCGAGGCGAAAGGCCTTCTCGCTCGGGATCGGCATGGCCGCGCTCTTCGGCATCGGCAACGGTACTTTTTCCGCCGATTTGTCGGCAGGCTTCGGCGTCTGCAAGATGCTGACGGGCTGAGCAACGACCCCGCCGCCGGCCGGCTTTTGGAATGTCATGACGGTGCCGGGCACGGTGCCTGCCGGTGGGGCATCCGCGGGAATCAGCCGGGGCAGCGGTGCGCCGGGCGGCAGCGACGCGGGCTGTCGGATGATCGGCGGCAGCGGCGCCGCCGGGATGCTCGGCGGCGCGATGGGGACGTTGGGAATGGGCAGGCCGGGAATCTGTGCGGCGGCCGAGGCCCCGAACAGCCCAAGCACGGCCAAGCTAATCCCCATCCCCCAGCGACGACACGGCCGAGTAATTCGGTGCTTCCTGCGTAATTGCGATGTCATGCGGGTGACTCTCCTGCACCGATGCCCCACTGATTTGGATGAATCGCGCGGTGTTCCGCAATTCCTCCAGCGTTCTCGACCCCACGTAGCCCATCCCGGCCCGCAACCCGCCGACCAGTTGGAACACGTAAGGCGCCAACGCGCCCTTATAAGGCACACGACCTTCGACCCCTTCGGGAACGAGCTTTCCGTTCGTCCCCGGAGCGACCTTTTCCCCTTGCGCATAGCGGTCGGCACTGCCGGCCGCCATGGCGCCCAAGGATCCCATGCCGCGGTAGCCCTTGAAGGTCCGCCCGCGGTACAGGATCAACTGTCCCGGGCTTTCCGTCAGCCCCGCGAACAGTCCGCCGATCATCACCGAGTACGCTCCGACCGCCAGGGCCTTGGTTATGTCGCCGGAATAGCGAATACCCCCGTCCGAGATCAAGGGGATTCCCGTTCCCTTCAAGCCCGCGACCACATTCGAGATCGCGGACATCTGCGGCACACCGACCCCGGAGACGATCCGCGTCGTACAGATGCTCCCCGGCCCGATACCCACCTTGACCGCGTCTGCCCCGGCTTCCGCCAAGGCTCGTGCCCCTTCCACCGTGGCGATGTTGCCGGCGATCACGTCGATCGAGTGCCGACGCTTCAGTTCCCGCACCGTCTCGACGACGTTGCGGCTGTGGCCGTGGGCGCTGTCGACCGTCAACACGTCAACACCCGCCCGAATCAGGGAATCGGCGCGTTCGTAGTCGTGCACGCCGATCGCCGCCCCGACCCGCAGTCGACCGCGGGAATCCTTGCACGCCATCGGGAAGTTTTCGTTCTTCTCGATGTCCTTGATCGTGATCAACCCCTTCAGTCGGAATAGATCGTCCACCAAGAGCAACTTCTCCACCTTATTTTTGAGAAGAATTAATTCCGCGGCATGGAGGGTCGTGTCCTCGGGGGCGGTGACGAGGTTTTTCTTCGTCATGACCTCTTCGAGTTTCTGGTTGTTGTCCGTCAGGAATTTGAGGTCGCGGCGGGTGAGGATGCCGCACAGGATCTTGTCGTCCCCCACGGTGATCGGCACGCCGCTGATGTGGTGTTCCTGCATGATTCGCCGCGCCGTCGCCACGGTCGCATCCGGCGGCAGGGTGATGGGGTCCGTGATGACGCCGTTCTCGGACCGCTTGACCTTGTCCACTTCCCGCGTCTGATTCGGGATCGACAGATTCTTGTGAATGATGCCGATGCCGCCTTCGGACGCCAGCGTGATCGCCAGTTCGCTTTCGGTCACCGTGTCCATCGGCGACGACAGGATGGGGATGTTCAGCCGGATCGACCGCGTGAGTTGCGTGCGGACGTCGACATCCTTGGGCACGACTTCGGAATAGCCCGGCTCGAGCAGAATGTCGTCGAAGGTGATGCCTTGGTAAACGATGCGGTCCATCATGGTCTGCCCTCGACGACTGCGGATTTTTTGCGGTCGGGTATTATAGGAAATCGACTTCGTTGGGGCTTGGTTTTCCGAACGGCGGACGTCGGCCTTCCACAGCATCGAAGGCAATATGCCGTTTTCGGAAATTCGCGCGAACGCTCGCGCGTTACGTCGGTATTGCTTGACTTGCGGCTTCGGCGATCTACGTTTCGATATGTTTACGCCGACTCTACCGATTCCTGCGCCGCCTTCCGGCGATGCGGGTGAAGTGTCGGCGAAATGCAGTCCGTTCCCGGATCGACACTTACGGAGGGTTCCGCGTCCATGGCGAACCCGAATACAACACCCGACCCGCCGCCGTCGCTTTCCGCCGCGGAACTCCGGCGCAGACTGATGTCCTCGACGCCGCCGCCGATGGCGGGCGGCCTGACCGCCGCCGAGCAGGAGGCCCTACCCGGCTTCGGTCCGGACGCCTTAGCGCGACTGCGGTTGCCGGGCCAGCCGACCTCGCCTGCAGGCAGCGAAAGTACGGCCCGCGGCGGCATCGGTGCCCGTTTGGCCGCACTCGACGCCGCGTCGCCCAGCAGCATTGCGGCGCCACCCGGCTCGGGCGCTCGCCCCTACGCCGGTCGGCCGGACGGCAGCGGCTCCGGCACCCGCGGCTATGCGACCCGGACAGTTCCCGAAGAAAGCGGCAACACCGCCGGCGAAGTCGCCCGCTTCCGGAACGAGAACAAGGAACTTCGTTCGCTGCTCGACGAGATGAAGCATCTCCTTCAGGAAGCCAGCGATCACGAGCAGGTGCATGCCACTCGCGAAAAGGAACTCGAAGCGCTGCTGGCGGAGAAACAACGGCAGAACGACGAACTCAACGCCCAAATGCAACTGATCGAAGATCAGATTCAGAACGGCACCCTCGGCCCACAGATGCCGGTGGTGGTCCCCAAGACGCGGACCGAAGTCGAAGAATGGGCGGACGAACTCGAACGGGATTCGACCCGGCTGCAGCAGGATCGGAAGAAACTCGAAGGGGAACGGCGGCAACTGCGCGAAGACGAGGAAGCGTCCGAGAATCAGATGCGAGGCATGGAAGTGGGCATGGCCCGCGAACGAGCGTTGATGGCCCGCCAGGAAACCGAACTGAAGCGGCTCAGCGCTGAAATTCAACACGAACTGGAACTGATGCAGCGCGGCGACGTTCAGCTGCGCGATCAGATGCAGAAGTTCCAGCGCCGCGCCCAGGACGTCATGCAGCCGAAGCCGGGCGCGCTGCCGGGTGCGCCGCCCCGCCGCTGAGCCGATCATTTCGAAACACGCCGGGCCTGCGTTCCGCCCAAGACGCAGGCTCGGTTCAAGCCTTTCTCGGAATCCGCAAGCCCGCGATCACCAGCCCGCGAAGTTGCCCCTGCATCGTGGCGATTTCCCTTAAATGCCCCATCGTCTCGAACCCGAGCGATGCATTGATGGATCGGGTCGCTTCATTGTGGTCGAAGTACATGCTCAGCAGCGTCGTCACCCCCAAGTCGGGGCACTGACCGATGACGTATTCCTTCAGCGATTTCCCCAAGCCGCGGCGATGGAAGGCCGTACCGACATAGACGCTGATCTCCGCGGTTGCGTCATAGGCCGGACGGCCGGCGTAGAACGACGACAGATACGCCGTGGCTGCGACGACTCCGTCGATTTCAACAACCCAGATCGGCCGCTTGGCCGGATCGAATTTTCCGAACCACTCGACCCGTTCACCGACGGCGATCGGTCGGGTGTCTGCCGTGGACCTGCCAGCCGGGATCGATTGGTTGTAGATGTCCACGATCGCCGGCAGATCGTCTGCCGTGGCGAGGCGGATGTTGCCGTGCATGTTCCAACCTTTCTTCCCGTCTTCGTCTGGAGCAGTTTCAGCTCCACCCTCGCGACTTTAAGGAGCCGCTCACGAAGTAAGTGGTCAAGACCAGCCGCTTACTTCGTGAGCGGCTCCTTTTGGGGATTCACAAGCTTC
>Ga0105047_10003073_pt1 | contig 29596 bp, 30 predicted proteins | sample MAT04_FD_78384 | JGI IMG/M metagenome (GOLD analysis project Ga0105047, IMG submission 78384) | Freshwater microbial communities from Lake Fryxell liftoff mats and glacier meltwater in Antarctica - MAT-04 (megahit assembly) | ecosystem: Environmental > Aquatic > Freshwater > Ice > Liftoff... | reverse complement strand
TCGAGGGCCGCGCCCCTTTCATAAAGGGAAGACCATGCTGCAAAACATTTTCTTCGGCTTGTCGCTCGGAGCGGTTTATTCGCTGATCGCCGTCGGCTTCGCGCTGGTCTTCAACATCCTCAAGTTCTCGAATTTCTCGCATGGCGGCGTCATGTCGTTTACGGCGTACGCGGGTTACTTCGCTTACATCAAGTTTTTCGACGGCAAGGTCAGCGGCAGTTTGATGTTCATTGCCATCGTGTCGACGGCGGCAGCAGTCGGCGCGATTACCGCCGTGGCCATAGAGCGCGTCGGCTTTCGCCGCCTGCGGCGCAACAACGCGCCAGTGATCTACTACTTTATTTCGTCGATTACGCTCGGCATCCTGCTCGAGAACATCGTCACCATCTTCGCCTCGAGCAATTTTTACTCGTACCCGATGTTTTTCTCGGCGAACAACATCACGCTCTTCGGCACGACCTTTTCGGTCGCCGACGTCGTCACCCTGCTCTTCTCGAGCTGCGCGCTGATCGTCCTGCTCTTCGTCCTCTACCGCAGCAAGCTCGGGCTCGGCGTGCGCACGGTGTCCTTCGACGTCAACACGGCAAGCCTGATGGGTATCGACGCCAATCGCGTCGTCATGGCGACGTTCGCGATGTCGGGCGCACTCGGCGGCATCAGCGGCGTTTTTCTCGGCATGAATTACTCGCTCTATCCGCAACTCGGCCAACTCGTCGTCAAGGGTTTCATCGCCTCGGTGATCGGCGGCTTGGGCAGCATCACCGGCGCGGTGATCGGCGCGCTTTTGCTCGGCATCGTCGAAGTGGCGCTGATCGGCATCGTCGGTTCGGGCTGGATGCCGGCCTGCGTCTTCGTCATCATGCTGGTTTTCCTGCTCCTTCGGCCGCGCGGCATCGCCGGCGTGATCGTCCAGGAAAAGGCCTAGCGCCGCTCAGGAACCGGAAAAACTCAATGGACTACATCTATTCGATCCTGACCCTGACCGGTATCACGATGATCGGCGTCATGGGCACCTATATGGTCACCGGACTGACCGGCCAGTTTTCCTTTGGCCAGGCGGCGTTCATGGCCGTCGGCGGCTACGTCTCGGCGATGCTGGCCTTGAAATTCAACGTTCCGTTCGTGTTCGCCGCGCTCGCCGGCGCCGCGGCCGCGACGCTCTCCGGCCTGCTCGTCGGCCTGCCGACCGTGCGCCTGCGTCGCGACTATATTTCGCTCGTCACCTTTGGCTTCGGCGAAGCGATCATTTCGGTGCTCAACAACTCGGCGCAGCTCACCGGCGGTGCCGAAGGCCTGGTCGGCATCCCCAAGCGCGTCGACCTGCCGCTCGTCGCCATTAGCGTCGCCTGCTGCATATTCGTCGTCGCCTGCTACAAGAATTCGAAATACGGCCGCCAGTGTCTTGCCCTGCGCACCGACGAACTCGCCGCGCGCTCGATGGGCATCGACGTCAATCGCCTGAAGCTCGTCACCTTTCTTTTCGCCAGCGCGATCACCGGTTACGCCGGTGTGCTGTACGCTTTCTACGCGCAGTACCTCGAACCGGGCTACTTCAACTGGACGATATCGGCCGAGTGGCTGATCATCGTTTTCGTCGGCGGCATCAACAGCCTGACCGGCGCGCTCGTCTCGGCGGCGATCCTCACCAGCCTGCCCGAGATGCTGCGCTTCGCTTCCGCCTGGCGCATCATCATTTATTGCGTCATCGTTCTGCTCATCATCAACTTCCGGCCGAACGGAATTTTCGGCGACTGGGAAATCAACCGGCTGTGGAAGAAGAAAAACAACGAGAAGCAACGCACGCCCGGCAAAGGAGCGCAGGCATGAGCAGCGGCTTACTCGATGTTTCCGGAATCTCGAAAGCCTTCGGCGGCGTACACGCTGTCGATGAATTCTCGTTCACCGCCAATCCCGGCGAAATCGTCGGTATCATCGGCCCGAATGGCGCCGGCAAGACGACGGTCTTCAACCTCGTCACCGGGGTTTATGTGCCCGACCGCGGCAGCGTCGTCCTCGACGGCGTGACGCTCTCGGGCAAGCGCCAGGACGAGATCGCCCGCCAGGGAATCGGCCGCACCTTCCAGAATATCCGTCTCTTCAAGGGACTCAACGTCATCGAGAACGTGATGACTGCGTCCGACCCGAGCGCGCCTTACGACTTCCTCTCGGCGATCCTCGCCTTGCCGAAGAAACGCGCCGCCGACCGCGCAGCCGCCGAGAAAGCGCGTGACTATCTGTCTCTCGTCGGCCTTTCCGGGATCGAGGAGGCGCGGCCCGAGGCGCTACCCTACGGCCTGCAACGCAAACTTGAACTAGCGCGCGCGCTCGCCCTGCAGCCGAAAGTGATCCTGCTCGACGAACCGGCGGCCGGCCTCAACCCGAGCGAGGTGCGCGATTTCATCGACCTCGTCCTGCGTCTGCACGAACGCTTCAACTTCACGATCGTCTTCATCGAGCACCGAATGGAAGTCGTCATGAACCTGAGCCACAAATTGTATGTCCTGAGCTTCGGCAAGCTTCTCGCGAGCGGCGAGCCGGAGACGGTGCGCCGCAATCCGGAAGTCATCGAAGCGTATATCGGTGAAGAGGATTAAGCCGTGTCGTATCTGATCGTTGATGATTTGCACGTTTCCTACGGCCCGGTCGAGGCCTTGCGCGGCGTGAACCTCAAGGTCGAGGAAGGCTCGATTGTCGCCATCATCGGCGCCAACGGCGCCGGCAAGACGACGCTGCTCAACACCTTGTCGGGGATCGTCAAGGCCAAGTCGGGGTCGGTGCTGCTGCGCGGCAAACGCCTGCCCGAAAAGGCCTGCGACATCGTTCGCCAAGGCATGGCGCATGTCCCCGAAGGGCGAAAAATTTTCTCGGGTTTCTCGATCGAAGAAAATCTCATGGCCGGCGCCTACATCGTCGCCGACAAGGCGCTTGTCAGCCAGCGGCGCGACGCGATGGTCGCGCGCTTTCCGATCCTCGCCGAGCGCATCACGCAACAGGCCGGAACGCTCTCCGGCGGCGAGCAGCAGATGCTGGCGATCGCGCGCGGCCTGATGTCCGACCCCGGCCTGCTGCTGCTCGACGAACCCTCGCTCGGCCTCGCCCCGCTCGTCGTCAAGGCGGTTTTCGAGCTGATCCGCGAAATCCGCGACGAGCAGGGCAAAACGATCCTGCTCGTCGAGCAGAACGCCAAGAAAGCGCTGGCGCTTTGCGACTACGCCTACGTCCTTGAAAACGGCGTCATCGTGCTTGAGGGCAAGGGCGACGAGCTCCTTTCCAACCCGGCGATCCGCAAGGCGTATCTTGGTGCCGACGATTCCTGAGCCGATGGCCGTCGACAAAAAGCCGAACCCGGCGGCCAAGCCGGACAAAAAGACGCCGATTGCCGAGCGCAGCGGTCGCAACCCCGAGCGCACGCGCCAGGCGATCATCGCCGCGGCGACGCAGGAGTTTGCCGAATTCGGCATCGGCGGCGCGCGCATCGACGCCATCGCCGCGCGCGCCGGACTCAACAAGCGCCTGCTCTACTATTATTTCGGCAACAAGGACGACCTCTTCCAGGCCGTGCTCGAGCGCGCCTACGAAGACATCCGCAGTGCCGAGGGCGAGTTGCATCTCGGTGAAATCGACCCGATCGAAGCGATCCGCAAGCTCGTCGCCTTCACCTGGAACTACTACATCGCGCACCCCGAGTTCCTCTCGCTGCTGGGTAGCGAGAACCTGCACAAGGCCGCGCACCTGAAGAAATCGGCCAATATTCTCGAAATGAATTCACCGCTCCTGCAAGCGCTCGATACGGTGCTCGAACACGGGCGCTCGGCGCGTCTTTTCCGCTCAGGCGTCGATCCCGTCCAGCTCTATATCTCGATCGCCGCGCTGGCCTACTTCTACCTCTCGAACCAGCACACGCTGTCGGCCATCTTCGGCCGCGACCTGCGCCAGCCGAAAGCCGAAACCGAGCGCCTGTCGCACATCACCGAACTCGTTCTCGGATACCTGCTGCTCTAAGGACCTTTCATGTCACTACCTGAAAAAATCCCCAAAACGATGGTCGATAAATTTGCGGCCATCACGGCGCTGATCGATACGTTCTGCACACAGCACCTCAACGAGGAATACCGGCAGATGATCCATCATGCCGTCGGCGCATTGGCCAGAAAGCGGCCTTCGCCCTTGTTACGAGGCAAGGAGAATGTCTGGGCCGCCGCGGCGATCCACGCGGTCGGGCGGATCAACTTTCTGGACGACTCTTCGCAAACTCCCTACTGCAAGCCAAAGGTAATTTACACATTTTTTGGCATCGGCGAGAGCACCGGGCAGAACAAATCCAAGGAAATCCGTGACATGCTGAAAATGGGTCCGATGTCACCCGAATGGACCTTGCCCAGTCGACTCGCGGACAACCCGATGGTGTGGCTGTTGCAGGTCAACGGCTTCATGGTCGACATTCGCGGAATGCCCATCGAAGTGCAGCGGATGGCCTTTGAGAAAGGGCTGATTCCCTTTGTTCCTGCCAAGCGCGAAGCGTAGGGCGGTAAACAGCGCTGAATTCGACCAAGCCCCGCGCATCTCACCACTCGCGCAATCCATGACGCGGGATGGGAGAACAAATCGCATCGATATCGACGACAACGGCGAAGGTGGCTGGATACTGGAAGTGGTCGACGAATACGGAAACTCGACGCTTGGGATGATGCATTTGCGAGCGACCGAGCGGCGCTTGACGAAACACTGCGAACGATTGATGACGGTTATCGCCGGATCAATAAGACCGATCAGGTGCTGTCTGCGATCCAGAAATTCCCAAACGAGTTCTCGGTCGCCCAACTGGAACTGCGCTGCCTGTGGTCAGCCGCGACATGGTTCGTCGTGTGCTCCGAGAACGGCAAGCAGCCGCATGGGCCGCTCCGTGCGGCGAGTTGTACTGTAAGCGACCGTCCGTGCACGCGCCGGCGGGGGGCGAGCGAAAGGTTCCGGCGCTCTCGAATTTCCGGGCTCGCTCCATTGCTTGGTTCGGTTGCGCACGGATTCCCGGCCAAGGGCTCGCCATAGTGAGGCCCTTGTTTGCGTAACGTCTCGATCGCCCGAAGGCGGTCGGCACTGAGTCGCGCGCAACATTTTCCGGAGACAACAACAATGAACAGACGCGTCAAGAACGCATTCCTTATGGCTGGATTGCTTATCGCTACACAAGCGGTCGCGCAGGTCACTTTTTATGAGGGACGCGGTTTTGAAGGGCGGTCGTTCACCACGCAAAAGCGGGTCGGCAATTTCGAGCGCTATGGCTTCAATGACCGCGCCTCATCGGCCATCGTCATGCGCGACCGCTGGGAAGTCTGCGAAGACGCGCGTTTCAATGGGCGCTGCGTTGTCCTGCGCCCGGGTCGCTACCCGACGCTCGCAGCAATGGGATTGAACGATCGCGTTTCATCGGTGCGCATGGTGAAACGCGATAAGCACATCGAAGACAACCAGTACGCTCCCGAACCGTTTGCCAACCGCGATTTCCGCAAGGGTCGCAACGAGCGGCTGTACGAAGCAGAAGTTGTTTCAGTTCGCGCCGTCGTTGGCCCGCCTGAACAACGCTGCTGGGTCGAGCAGGAGCAAGTCGTTGCCGAACAACGGGATAACAGCCTTCCGGGGACGATCGCCGGAGCGGTCATCGGCGGCATTCTCGGCCATCAGGTCGGCGGCGGACGCGGTCAGGATCTGGCCACCGCCGGTGGCGCTGTAGCCGGAGCCGTGTTCGGTGGAAGCATCGGTCGCAATAGCGGCGGAGCGCCGGCGGCGACGCGCGATGTCCGCCGTTGCGAAAACGTCCCACGCCAGGCACGCGCCGATTTCTGGGATGTGACCTACCGTTTCCGCGGTGCAGAGCACTACATGCAGATGACCAGGCCGCCCGGTGCGACGATCACCGTAAACGATCGCGGTGAGCCGAGGGTGTAAGCCGCTCGAGCGGTCGCGCTAATTAAAAGCCCAGCGGTCGCGCTGGGCTTTTTGTTTCTCGGACGGCTTTCGTTCTGGCCGGCAAAGCGCTTTGCTTTGCCTTGTACCGTTGCGCCAATCCTCTTGCTCAGGCCGCGAAGAGTTGCTTGCCGCCATCGACGCGGATGACCTGGCCGGTGACGTAGGACGCGGCATCGGAGGCGAGGAATTCGACGGCCTTGGCGATCTCGATCGGCCAGCCGTAACGCTCGAGCGAGCCGGTCGTCGACAGGCGGTTTTCCTCGATCGGCCGGCTTGCCTTGAAGCGCTCGGTCACCGTATCGCCGGGCGCGACGACGTTGGCATACACGCCGTGCGGACGCAGCATGGCGGCAAGACAACGCGTATATTCATGCACCGCAGCCTTGGCCGTGGCGTAGATCGCCGATTCGGGAATCCCGACGAGGCCGGCGATGCTGCCGATATTGACGACCCAGCCCTGCTTGCGCTCGATCATTTCCGGGACGACCGCCTGGCAGGCGTAGATGCAGGTCATCAGGTTGCGGTTGAGGATGATCTGCAGATCGTCGTTGCCGATGAAGACCGCGTCGTTGTGCTCCGGCTTGCCCGCCTTTGGCGCGTCGACGCCCTTGGTGCCAATATCGCCGCCGGCGTTGTTGACCAGGATGTCGATGCGGCCGAAGCGTGCGCGGATCTCGCCGACGAGTGCCTTGACGACGTCCGGCTTGGTCAGATCGCCGCACACGACCATCGTATCGACGCCGCTCGCGGCGGCGATTTCGCCGGCGATCGTTGCCAGATCGTCACCGTCGCCGAGAATCCGCGCCGGGGCGGCCGTCGATCCGTGCAGGACCACTCTGGCGCCGCAGCGCGCCAGATGGGCGGCGATCTCACGGCCGATTCCGCGGCTCGACCCGGTGACCCAAGCGACTTTTCCTGCGAGGTTTCTTTCAGTCATTATGATGTCCTGTTCTTGAGAAATAAAAACGTTGGCGACGCGGCCCTAGCCCGCCGTGCTCGACGCGACCCAGATGTTGAGGTCGGCGTCGGTCGCCCAGACGTCGATTTCGGCAAGTTCGTCGGCGCTAAAGCTTAAGTTGGCGAGCGCTGCGACGTTTTCGTCGAGTTGGCTGATTTTGCTCGCGCCGATCAGCGCCGAGGTGACCTGCGGGTGGCGCAGCACCCAGGCGAGCGCCATTTGTGCCAGCGACTGACCTCGCCGCTCAGCGATCTTGCCGAGCTGGGCTATCTTTTGCAGGTTGTCCGGCGTCACGTAGTTGTCGCGAAACGCGGGCGCGCCCTTGGCCTTGCGCGAATCGGCCGGAACGCCGCCGAGATATTTTCCAGTGAGCAGGCCCTGCGCGAGCGGCGAGAAAACGATGCAGCCGATGGCCTCGTCGGCGAGCGCCGCGAGCAAGTCTTGCTCGATCCAGCGATTGAACATTGAGTACGAGGGCTGGTGAATGATGCACGGCGTGCCCATTTCCCGGAGCAGCGCCGCCGCTTCACGCGTCTTCTTCGCCGAATACGAGGAGATGCCGACGTACAACGCTTTTCCCTGCTGCACGGCCGAAGCGAGCGCCCGCATCGTCTCCTCGAGCGGCACGTCGGGATCGAAGCGGTGTGAATAGAAAATATCGACGTAGTCGATTTTCATGCGCTTCAGGCTCTGATCGAGGTTGGCGAGCAGACTCTTGCGCGAACTCCCTTGACCATAGGGGCCGGGCCATTGGCGATAACCAGCCTTGGTCGAGATGATCAACTCATCGCGATAGGGCGCAAGGTCGCTGGTCAGCAGGTCGCCGAGAAAAGACTCGGCGGCTCCCGCCGGCGGCCCATAGTTGTTGGCCAGATCGAAATGCGTGATGCCCAGATCGAAGGCATGCAGCAGCAAGGCGCGCGCGGTCGCCCGATCGGCATTCGCGCCAAAGTTCTGCCACAGCCCGAGCGAGAGCGCCGGCAGGACGAGCCCACTGCCGCCGACGCGCTTGTACGGCATTGAGTCATAGCGTTTTTCGCTAGCCACGTAATTGCCACCCGTCATATCCACTCCTCAATTGATCGGCCAAAAGTTGGCATTCGACGCAACCGGCACCTTGGTCTATCGAACCATCTTCTGCGCCAGTACCCATCGACAACCGCAAATAGTAACCCGCAAAGGCGTGCTGACGGCTGGTCTGCGAACGGTTAACAACGTTTTCGTTTGTTGCACCGGCCAGCGCCTGGCCTGCGCTCGTGCGCTACTCGAGGTTCTGGATCTGCTCGCGCATCTGTTCGATGAGCAGCTTGAGTTCCATCGCCGTCTGCGAAACTTCACTGACCACCGATTTCGAACCGAGGGTATTGGCCTCGCGGTTAAGTTCCTGCATCAGGAAATCGAGACGCTTGCCGCTCGCGCCGCCGGCTTTTATGACGCGCTCGACTTCGTCAAGGTGCGTCGACAGCCGGGCGAGTTCTTCGGCGACGTCGATGCGCACGGCAAAGACGGCGACTTCCTGACGGATTCGCTCGTCGTCGGCTGAGCCGACGGCATCGACAAGGCGTTGTTTGAGTTTGTCCTGGAACGCCGCCTGTGCTGCCGGGATCCGCGGTGCGACTTCACGGACGAGCGCGCGCATGTCGGTAACGCGCTCGAGGATGACTGCCGCGAGCTTTTCGCCTTCGCGCGCGCGGCTGGCGGTAAAGTCGGCAAGCGCGTCGCGTGCCAGCGCCAACGACGCCGGAATCAGCGCTTCGAGGTCGAGCGTGTCGTCGCCAAACATTCCCGGCCAGCGCAGAACCTCGCCGACGGCAAGCGGCGCGGCGAGCGGCAAAGCACTGAGTACCTGCGCCTGGAACGCGCTGAGGCGCGACAACAAATCGGCGTTGAGCGTCAGCAATTGCGCGCGCGCGGTCGCCGGGGCGAAACTCAGGCGGCATTCCAGTTTGCCGCGCGCGAGACGCCCGGCAAACAACTCGCGCAAGGCCGGCTCCACGGCACGCACTTCTTCGCAGACGCGAAACTGGAAATCGAGGTAGCGCGAATTCACGCTTTTGAGTTCGATATGCAACGCGCCACACTCGACATCGAGTGTTCTTGCGGCATATCCGGTCATGCTATGTATCATGTGAATCCTGTAATTTTGGACAATCGGCGAGCAGCCTGCTTTACAGCCCATGGCCAAAGCCCGAGAATGGCCAAAAACCACATGATAGCTTCCCCACCGATGGCGCAACAAGCAAATCACGCCCTTCCGTCCGGCTTTCAACTCGATGAATATCGGATCGAGCATCAGCTTTCGCTGGGCGGATTTTCGATCGTCTATCTGGCGACCGATCAGCAAGGGCGCGTCGTCGCCATCAAGGAATACCTGCCCAACAGCCTTGCCCTGCGCGGCGCAGGTGAAATAAAGCCGATGATCAGCGAAGACCACCTGCCGGCCTTCCGCTACGGCATGAAATGTTTTTTCGAGGAAGGCCGCGCGCTGGCCAAGCTCTCACACCCCAATGTCATTAGAGTTCTGAACTTCTTTCGCGCCAACGACACCGTCTATATGGTTATGGAATATGAGATGGGGCGCACGCTGCAGGAATTCATCCAGAAGAACCGACCGGTAATCACCGAAAACTTCATTCGCAACGTGTTTACCAAGCTGCTTAACGGATTGCGCGAAGTGCATTCGCACAAACTGTTGCACCTCGATCTCAAGCCATCGAATATTTATATGCGAAACGATTATTCTCCGGTGCTTATCGATTTTGGCGCCGCAAGGCAGACACTGGCGAGCGATACGCCGATGTTAAAACCGATGTACACACCGGGCTTTGCCTCGCCCGAGCATTACCGCCGCCGCGAGTTGCTCGGTCCATGGAGCGACATTTACAGCGTCGGCGCCTCGATGTACGCGAGCCTTGCTGCGGCGGCCCCGCAAGCCGCCGACAGCCGGATGGAAAAGGATAAGGTGGTGCCGGCGATGGTGCGGTGGGAACAGCAGTATTCGGATCACCTGCTCGAGACGATCGACTGGTGCATGTGCCTTAACCCGCTGTACCGACCGCAAAGCGTTTTCTCGCTGCAGAAGGCGCTGACCGAAAAAGTCATCAAACCGGAATTACCCAAGAAGAACTGGCTGAGCCACGCCGTCGGCCGCTTTACGCGAAAGAGTGAGATCAAGTGAAATTTACCATCTATCAGGAAAGCCGGCCGGGCAAGCGTGCCAACAACGAAGATCGGCTGGCCCACTGCTACTCGCGCGACGCGCTGATGATGGTTGTCGCTGACGGAATGGGCGGTCACTATTACGGGGAAATCGCCGCACAGATCGCCGTGCAAACGCTCGTCGAGTCGTTCCAGCGCAGCGCGACGCCGTCGATCCGCGACCCCTTCCTTTTCCTGCAGACGGCGATGATGAACGCGCATCGCGCGATCATCGACTTTACCGAAAACCACAAACTCAACGATTCGCCGCGCACCACCTGCGTCGCCTGCATCGTGCAGAACAACGTCGGCTACTGGGCGCACGCCGGCGATTCGCGTCTCTACTTGATGCGCGGCGGCAAAGTGCTGACCCATACGCGCGACCACTCGCGCATGCAGCTCTTGCTCGATCAGGGCATCATCAACGAAGCGCAGGCCGCAGTGCATCCGGAGCGCAACAAGGTCTATAGCTGCTTTGGCGGGCCGCTGCCGCCGGAGATCGAGTTCTCGCGCAAGACGCCGCTCGAGGCCGGCGACGTCATTTTCCTGTGCACCGACGGCGTCTGGGGGCCCTTGCACGGCGATTTGATCGCCGTCGCGCTCAAGAACGACAACCTGATGCAAGCCATCCCGGTGCTGCTCGGCCAGGCCGAGATACGCGGCGGTCCGAACGCCGACAACCTGTCGGCCGTCGCCGTGCGCTGGGAGGACAACTACATGGAGGCCGGCTCGTCGGGCTCGAGTGCGGTATCCACGCAAACGATGTCGCGCGACACCGTAACGACCCGGCTCGACGCCTTCGGCCGCAACCCGAACTACCGCACCGAGCTTTCCGAAGACGAGATCGAGCGCGCAATCGAAGAAATTCGCTCAACGATACACAAGTACTCAAAATAGGAATGTTCATGCGCCCCAGCCAACGCCAGCCGGGTGAGCTTCGCCCGGTGCGAATCACCCGTCATTTCACGCGCCACGCCGAAGGCTCGGTACTCATAGAGATGGGCAGTACCCAGGTCTTGTGCACCGCCAGCGTAGAGGAATCGCTGCCGGCCTTTCTGCGCGGCAAGGGCCAGGGCTGGGTGACCGCCGAGTACGGCATGCTGCCGCGGGCGACGCATACGCGCAGCGCGCGCGAAGCGGCCAAAGGAAAGCAGAGCGGCCGCACGCAAGAGATCCAGCGTCTGATCGGCCGATCGCTGCGTGCCGTGATCGACCTCAAAGCACTCGGCGAACGCCAGATCACCCTCGACTGCGACGTTCTTCAGGCCGACGGCGGAACACGTTGCGCGTCAATTACTGGCGCCTGGCTGGCGCTCCACGACGCCTGTGCGCAGCTCGTCGCGCACGGCAAGCTTGCCGCCAGTCCGCTGCGCGACCACGTCGCTGCCGTTTCGGTCGGCATCTATCAGGGCGTGCCGGTGCTCGACCTTGATTACCCCGAGGACTCGGACTGCGACACCGACATGAACGTCGTCATGACCGGTAGCGGCGGCATCGTCGAGATCCAGGGCACGGCGGAAAAAGAGCCGTTTACGCGCCTGCAGATGGGCGAACTCGTCGATCTCGCGGCAGCCGGCATCGGCGAATTGATCGGCCGCCAAAAGGCTATTCTCGCCCAATGAAGCTCGTTCTTGCCTCGAACAACGCCAAAAAGCTCACGGAACTGCGCGAAATTCTGACGCCGCTCGGCTGGGAACTCGTTCCCCAGGGCGAGCTTGGCGTGCCCGAGCCCGAAGAACCGCATTGCACCTTCGTCGAAAACGCACTCGAAAAAGCGCGCCACGCGGCGCGTCTGACCGGCCTACCGACGCTCGCCGACGACTCGGGGCTGTGCGTCGAGGCGCTCGGCGGCGCGCCCGGTGTGCACTCGGCGCGCTACGCGCAGGCGAGCGATGGCGGCGTGAAATCGGATGCGGCCAACAACGCGAAATTACTAACCGAACTCGCAAGTCATAGTGACCGGCGGGCGCATTTCGTTTCGCTGATCGTTTTCGTCCGCCACGCCGACGACCCCCAACCAATCATCGCCGAAGGCGAGTGGCACGGCGAAATTCTGGAGGCCGAACGCGGTAGCGCGGGTTTCGGTTACGACCCGCTCTTCTATCTCCCCGAACTCGGCAAAACATCGGCCGAGCTTTCTTCCACCGAGAAGAACCGTCGCTCGCACCGCGGGCAGGCGCTCGCGCGCCTCGTTGAACGCCTGCGCAGCGGCCGCTGATGGTTCGCTCGGCGCGCATCATCCCGATCGTCGCGCAGGGCAAGGCGGCAAGGGCCGGCGGCGCGCTCGAGTTTCGCCAGCCGCCGCCACTCTCGCTCTACGTGCATGTCCCGTGGTGCGTGCAAAAATGCCCGTATTGCGACTTCAACTCGCATGAAGTGCGAGGCCAACACTCGCATAAAATGCGAGGCCAGCACGGCGAGATTCCCGAACAAGACTACGTCGCCGCGCTGCTCGCCGACCTCGAATCGGCGCTGCCCCTGGTTTGGGGCCGGCGCGTCGGCAGCGTCTTTTTTGGCGGCGGAACGCCAAGCCTGCTTTCCGGAAAAGCGGTCGACACCCTGCTGACCGCGATCCGTACGCTGCTGCCGCTTGCGCCGGACGCCGAGATCACGCTCGAAGCCAATCCGGGAACCGTCGAAGCCGACAAATTTGCGGCGTTTCGTGACGCCGGTGTCAACCGCCTCTCGCTCGGCGTCCAGAGCTTTGATGCGGCCCAACTCAGAGCGCTCGGCCGGATTCACGACGATCGCCAAGCGCGCCGCGCGATCGAGATTGCCGCCGCCCATTTCGACAACTTCAATATCGATCTCATGTACGGCCTGCCCGGGCAAACGCTGGCCGAGGCGCTCGGCGATGTCGAAGCGGCGCTCGCTTTTTCCCCGCCGCACCTCTCGTGCTACCAGCTCACGCTCGAGCCGAACACGGCGTTTGCCGCGGCGCCGCCCGTTCTGCCTGAACACGACGCGTGCGCCGACATGCAGGAGGCCATCGAAGCGCGGCTTGCCGGTGCCGGCTACACGCACTACGAGACATCGGCGTTTGCCCGGGCGGGACGGCACTGCCGGCACAACGTCAATTACTGGACCTTTGGCGATTACCTCGGCATCGGTGCCGGCGCGCACGGCAAGCTCACGCTGCACGACCGCGTGCTGCGCCAGATGCGCTGGAAGCAGCCGCGTCAGTACATGGAAAAGGTGGCGCAAGCGAGCCCGATCCAGGAGGAGTTCGTGGTCGCCGTTGCCGACCTGCCGTTCGAATTCATGATGAACGCGCTACGCCTTAACCAGGGCTTTGACGCCGCGCTCTTCGAAGCGCGCACCGCCTTGCCACTACTCAGGATCGAAAACGAACTGCGCGCGGCCGAAGCCGACGGCCTGCTCGTGCGCCACCTCGGGCATATCGCGCCGAGCGAACGCGGCCGCCGCTTTCTCAACCGCCTGCTCGAACACTTTATCAGTGGGTAACAACAACGGTCTGCGTGGGCAAGCGCCGGACGGCCTGGCAGCCTGTCGGGTTTGATGGGTCAAAGCGAACACGCAGCCAGGGAAGGCTAACCTTCAGGTTATGCCGTAACTAGAATGTGCACGGCGAGGGTAGCTGTGTGCGCGTTTCGGAAAGCTGCGTACTCGTCGATCGTCACCGCCTGCAAGGCCGGGAAAAAAGATTTTCTACGCCGTTCGTACACGGCCTGCTTCCTTTCTCAACGCCTGCTCGGCGGTGTTGTTGCTTTTGACGAGGTAGGAGGGCCTACGTGCGAATCGAATACTAGCGCATTCAATTTCAAGTGACGACAGGTGCAAAGGCTGTTGACGATTCAAACCAGCCTGTCGGCTTCTTTTACGCTCTATGGCGGGTAACTGAGTAAGGCCGCCGTTCGTAACTGCGTATCGAACTAACACTGCGCCCGTAATTCCCGGGGCTTAAACTTAAACCGGCATCACAGTTCGAAAATGATGATTACCGAGCCTGCTCAAACCGCTGTCGATGCGGCGGGCATGAGAAAGTGATATTTGCGCAAAGCCCCTTCTGTGGGTATCGAACGAGCGCCCTAGTGCCGCTCGGGCAACGGATAGCGCATCGTGGTTTCGGCTTGCATGCGATAAGCGGAACGGCCCCAAGGGCTATCACTGGAAGTGAGTTTCAGCTCACCAGTGACCCACATAGCATCCATGGTTTGCACGTTCTTGAGCGGCTTGTCAGCCATCACATAGATGATCTGGTTGCCGGGAGGCGGAGGCACGTGAATACACGCGCCGAAGTAAGGAACCAGCAGAAACTCACTCACCTCGTCTCCGGCACGTTCGAGTGGAATAACGAAACCGGCGATACGAACTGCAGCACCATCCATTGAGGGTACGACCGGTGCATTGTCCCAGACATCCCGCATGCGGGCGAGCGCGTCCATGGCGCGTGGGTCGCTATCCTGCATCCGCGCAAGATCAAGTCCCTTAAACGTATCTGCCGGTTTCCAGCCAGGCGGGATGAGTTCTTCCCATGTGATTTCCCGAACGCTTGATGGTGGCTTGGCGACATCGCCTGCGAGACGGGCACCCAGTTTGTAAGGTTCCTTCGGTCCATCGGCGGCCCAATCGGTGGCCCAGAGTGACAGGCCAGCAGCTAAGCAAAACGGGAGGACGAAGAGGAGTTGGTAGCGGCGCATAGATCAGTTCTGTTGCCTGAGGCCATCAATCACGGCACAAGGAAGCACCTCATTGGGTATAGGCTTCAACCTTAAGCGCCTTAAGCACATAGGCTGTTTTTCCCCACGGCGAATCCGAACGATCTATCTCCATGGAACCGTTAACCCAAACGGCGTCCATGGTACGAAAGCCTGACAGGGGCTTTGCCAGCAAAACCAACACCATCTGATTGGACGGTGGGGGCGGCGAGTGAATACATGCCCCAAAATACGGAACCAACAGGAACGACCTGACCGACTCCCCCGTCTTGTCAAGAGGAATCATGAAGCCCGGGATGCGGATATTACGGCCGTTCAGTGAAGGTTCGGCTGGCGCGTTGTCCCAAATGTTCTTCATCGCCTGCAAAGCCTCCATGGCTTTCGGGTCTCTGTCACTCAAGGTCGATAGATTCAGTGACTTGAATTGAACGGCTGGATCCCATCCTTTAGGAATCAACATCTCCCATTGAACCTCTTTGTAAATGCCGTCATTGGCAGCTTGGGCAAGGTCGACGGATAAAAAGAAGCCTATCGATGCGATCAGCATCAAGCCTTCCGAAAATATTTTTTTAGTGATTCTCACCACGCACTTTACCTCGTTGAAACTTATGTATTTCTGCACGTTCGCCTCCCTGGCGTCTCGCAAACTAGGAGCCAGGCTTACACGCGCGGAGTCAAACCATCGGCCAATGACATGCGCCAAGCGCGCCAACCCGGAACCAGGCTGGCCAGCAACCCCGTCAATAGGACTACCGATAGAAGTCCAAGTTCTGCAGAGGATAGTAGACGTGAGGAAATCACGACACCAAGATGCTCCAGCAGCCACCCAGCCCCCACCTGTGTTTCAACAAACAGGATGCCAACACCCAGCACGGTGCCCGCCGTCGTTACCAGCAAGCCCTCGATCGAGAGCATCAAGAATATGTCACGCGGTCCGGCGCCCAGCGCCCGCAAGATGGCCAGCTCGCGGCGACGTTCATTGAGGCTGGCCAGCATGGTCGAAACCAAGCCGGCGAGGCCAACGATAATCACCAAGGCGGAAATCGCAAGCAGGGCGCGCTCGACCATACCAATGGTTTGCCACAGTTCGTCAAGCGCCACCCCCGGCATAACCGCCAGAAGTGGCTCGCCCTGAAATTCATTGACGAACCGCTGCATGCGAAAAACATCAGAACGACTCTTTAATCCAATCATGGCCGACGTAATCTCTTTTGGCCGCAAATCGAACTTCTGGACAAGGTTCTGCGGGATCATCACGCCACGAACCGGCGCGCCAGCGATCCACTCCAGATGCAAAGCCGTCATGGCCTCCAGACTAATATGCACCGTACGATCGACCGGGGTTCCCGTCGGTTCCAGAATGCCAACCAGATGGAATGGTTTGTCCGCATGCTCGATCAAGCCGTGGTTTCCCATACCATGGCTCAGGGTAATTGAATCGCCGATCCGGTAGCTCAACTTGGCGGCGACTTCGCTGCCAATGACAGTTTCAAAGACATTTGCGAAGGATTGCCCAGCGCGAAATTGCAGCGATTGACCGTCACCGTATTGGAAACGGGAGAAATATTCCGAGGTCGTACCGAGAACCGCGAAGCCCCGGTGTGAATCCCCGAGAGAAAGCGGAATTGCCCACGCCACCGCCGGATGGGTTGCCAATGTCGCAAAGCTCTTCCAGTCGATATTATTGGTGGCCTGACCGACGTGAAAGACCGAGTACAACATAAGCTGCACGCCGCCTGTCCGAGCCCCGACGACCAGATCAACACCGGTCACGGATTGCGTGAAGCTTTGGCGTGCATCCAAACGAATTCGTTCAACGGAAAGCAACATCGCCGTGCTCAGCGCGATGGAGAAGAGTGTGACGCTAAGAGTCAAACGACGGGCCCAGGCGCTACGGGCCGCGAGTTTGAGAATGGGCATCATAGTGGAACATCCCGTACTTCAAGATTAGCCGCCGCTCGATTGATCTCACTCAAAGAAAGATGTCGATCAAAATGCACTGCAAGCCGGTCGTCATGACTGACAAAAACCAGACTCGTCTTCGCGGCACTGCATTCACGCAGCAGAAGATCGACAAATGCCAGTTGACGTGCCGCATCAAGTGCAGACGTGGGTTCGTCGGCAATCAATATCTCGGGGCGTCCAATCAAGGCGCGGGCGGCTGCGACGCGCTGTTGCTGCCCGACACTCAGTTCGGCCGAGGGTTTCCCCCAAAGCGCTGGAGCCAGATCCAGGTGTGTCAGTAGGCGAGCGGCCTCGTCTCGCAAGGGACGTTCGGTCGTTGCCCGAGCCTTTCGCACGGCGGAGAATGTACCGGGTAACAGTACGTTCTCGATGGCGGATAGCCACGGGAGTAAATTGAACTGCTGAAACAGGAAACCAATATGTGACGCGCGCAATTGATCCCGAGCGCACGCACCGATTTCTTTCATATTCTGACCGAGGACGGTTACGCGACCGCTTTGGGGTACATTGACACCGCCGAGCACGCCAAGCAGCGTGCTCTTGCCGCTACCGCTCGGACCATACAGAAAAACGCGCTCACCCACAGCCACGGTCAGTTCCGGGATTTCCAGGCACGGTTCTTTTTGCCCAGGCCACCTGTAGACCACCTGATCTAATTCGATTGCCGATGGAACGATAGTCACCGGTGTGCCACTCCCATCACCAACCGATGCGCGGTTGTTTTGGGGTCATTGTGGACGCACCTTGTCCGCCTGCGGTCGCTCTTTGGACGTCAATTCGATGCAACCGGCTGAAGTGCTTGAACAACGTCGTTTCCAATCCCTTCAGCGCCGCCGGTTTGGCGCAGCGAAAAACATAATCCGCATCAACGTCGGCGTGCCCACCCCCTTTGGCTTTGCCGCCTGGAAAGGGATCTCCAACGTCTACTGATTCGATCTTGCAGTCTGCAGCGACGGTTGGAATAAAGAGATCGGAGCCATCCCCTAATATCTTCATCGACTCAGCAAGGGCAGTTTTCTGCTTGTCGGTTTTTGGAAGATGCTCAAAGCCGACCATGTTATCAAGAGGCATTTCAATTGATACTGTCAGTTTATTCCCATCGACCGCCAAATCCATTTTGGCCGCACCATGGACATGCGCTGGTGCGGCATGGACGAAAATTGGCAGTGACAGAACAAGACAGGTTATTGCTTGAATAAGGCGCATGGCCGTTTCCTCGGTTATTTGGATAGGAATGTTTTGCGCAGGCACTTCTGCAATCCCTGCTCAATAATCTCGCGCGGCAAATCTCGGCCGATGAACACCATTGTGGAACGGCGTTGCTCATCCTCACCCCAAGGCGAACCGCCACTGCCGCCCATCAAGTCATGCACTCCCTGAAAAATGACACGACAGGGGAGATCAGCAACCGCCAGCACTCCTTTGTAACGCAGCATATCCGCGCCGAAAATGCGCACGATGTCGCCGAGAAATTCCTGCAACAGATCGCCGTCAAAACTGCGTTCCGCTCGGAAAACGAAGGATTGAATTCGATCATTGTGATGATGGTGGTGCCCGCCAGACAAGAAGCGTGGTGCGATTTCAAGAATGGCGTTGAGATTGAAGCCGCGAATATCGAGGATCTCAGAGAGAGGCGTGTGTCCGAAATGCACGGCCTGAATGGCGGCGCGCGGGTTCAAATGGTTCAGGCGTTCTGACAGCAACTCGATGTGATCGGAGTCGACGAGATCGGTTTTCGAGAGTAGCAAACGATCGGCAAAGCCCACCTGCTCCTGTGCCTGCGTATGCTCGTCGAGTTGCTGCATGGCGTGCACGGCATCCACCACGGTGATCACGGCATCAAGCAGGTAGTGCGCTGAAATAGTCTCATCCAGAAAAAAGGTCTGCGCTACCGGCCCCGGATCGGCCAGGCCCGTCGTTTCAATCAGCACCCTGTCAAAGTGCAGGGTGCCAGCGGCGCGCTTGTCAGCCAGCTCGCCAAGGATGCGAATCAGGTCACCGCGCACCGTGCAGCAGATACAGCCATTGTTCATTTCGACGATCTGTTCAACACCCGTAAGCAGCAGAGCGTTGTCGATTCCGACTTCACCGAACTCGTTTTCGATGACAGCGATCTTTTCGCCATGACGCTCGGTAAGGATGCGGTTGAGCAACGTCGTTTTACCGACACCGAGAAAGCCTGTGAGGATCGTAACCGGGACCTGCGCGTTCATGGGTATCCCTCGTGACGGGAGGCGCGACGCTGGCGTGTGCGCGAAACGGCGCGTGACGCTAACAAAGCGATGGACAAGGTTCAACATTCTTAACGATTGGATCACAACACGGTGTCGAATGCAACACTGTTGCATCTGACACCTCTTCAAGATACTATAGATGCAACACGATTGCATTTAATGAATAACTGATGATTCTTTCTCTCAATGCCTAATCAACGCCATCACCACATCGAACGTTCTTCGAGCGTTCTCGCCCTGTCAGCTGGGCAGCGCGCCGTGGCTGGCCTGTTCCTTTGCTTGCTGCTCTGGCTTGGTGTGTTATGGGCCATCGGGAGCAGTGCACCATGAGTGTTCAAATCGTCCTGGACGACATTACCGTGGCCTATCGCCGTCATCCCGCGCTACATCACGTGGGTGGCCGTTTCGAAAAGGGCTCTCTGACCGCTGTCATCGGACCGAACGGCGCGGGTAAAAGCACACTGCTCAAAGCCATAATCGGCTTGCTCGCAGTGGAAAGCGGGCGAATCCTGCAATCGCCCGAGGCCCCGCGCATTGCGTATATGCCGCAGCAATCTGAAATCGATCGGGGGTTTCCGATCTCAGTGCTCGATTGCGTTCTCCTTGGACACTGGCAAGAACAAGGCTTGTTGCGAGGTCTTACTCCGGCACACATTTCCCAGGCTGAAGCGGCCCTACACGCGGTCGGACTCGATGGCTTTTCTCAGCGCAGCATTGGTACCCTTTCGGCCGGCCAGTGTCAGCGCATGCTGTTCGCCCGCTTACTTCTGCAAGACGCAACTTTGATTTTGCTCGACGAACCCTTTAACGCTATCGATGCCCGCACCACCGCCGAATTGATGCGTTTGATTCGCAACTGGCACACCGAAGGTCGCACCATCATCGCGGTTTTGCACGACTATGAACTGGTGCGCGAGCACTTTCCGCAAACACTTCTTCTTGCCCGCCACTTGATCGCCTGGGGGGACACGGCGACAGTGCTCACCAGCGATCACCTCCGGCAAGCAGGGGCCATGGCCGAAGCGTGGGACGAAGCGGCCGCACCTTGCGTACCAAGGTTGGTGGTATGAGCCTCGATCACATTTATGACTTGGTTTGCGGTCCCTTCGTGGAATTTTCGTTCATGCGTCGTGCACTTGTCGGGACGCTTGCTCTGGCCCTGAGCAGCGCACCGCTGGGCGTCTTTCTCACCCTGCGCCGCATGAGCCTGTTCGGTGACGCCCTCACCCATGCCGTGCTGCCGGGAGTTGCTGTCGCCTTCATCTACTTCGGGCTGTCGGTCACGGCCTTGAGCATTGGCGGACTCATCGCCGGTATGGCTGTGGTGACGATTACCGGCTACATCAGCCGCCACACCAACCTCAAGGAAGATGCCAGCCTCACCGCCGGATACCTCGTAGCCCTTGCACTCGGCGTCATGCTCATCGCCGGGCATGGCTCGCAACTCGACCTGCTGCATATCCTTTTCGGTAACGTCCTGGCCGTCGATGTGGAAGGGCTTTTGTTGATGACCTCAATCGCCACGATAAGCGTGATGACCTTGGCGCTCATGTATCGTGGCCTGTTGTTGGAAACCTTCGATCCCGTTTTTCTCGCTGCCTGCGGTGGCAAGCGTGGTGGCCGTGGCGCGCTCTACCAGCAAGTGTTTCTCATGCTCGTAGTGCTCAATCTCGTGGCCGCTTTTCAGACCCTCGGAACCCTCATGGCTGTTGGCCTGATGATGTTGCCGGCCATTGCCGCGCGCTTGTGGCACGAGTCTTTGGCCGGCCAGCTTGCTGCCAGCAGCCTAATCGCCATGCTCGCCAGTGCCGCTGGTTTGCTGATCTCCTACCACGTCAATCTCCCTTCCGGTCCTACCATCATTGTGAGTGCCGGCGCGCTCTACGTTTTTTCATTGATCTTTGCCCCACGTGGCTGGTTGCCAGGACGGCGCCGCCCGCACCTGCAAGCCTGAAACTCAACTTACCCCGACACAATTGCGTTACTTACCCAGGAGTCTCACCATGCGATCCCTCCGTAACATGCTGTTGACCGTTGCCGTACTCGGTCTCGGCGCACCGGCATTCGCCGCCGAAAAGCTACCCGTCGTCGCTACGTTCAGCATCCTTGGCGATATGGTTTCAACGATCGGTGGCGATCGCATCGCCGTCACGTCCCTCGTGGGTGCGGATCAGGACGCGCATGTTTTTGAGCCCAAACCGTCAGACGTGAAGGCCGTATCGCAAGCAAAGCTTGTGGTCTCGAACGGCCTTGGATTCGAGGGATGGATTGCACGGCTTGTGAAGTCCTCCAACTACAAGGGCGAATTAGTCGTCGTCACCGAAGGCATCCAGGCGCGAAAAATGGAAGCTGATGAACATGGTGCTCACAAGGGACACAGCAAGGAAATTGCTGACCCACACGCGTGGCAAAACCCTGCCAATGCAGTGATATACACCAAAGCCATCGTTGCCGCACTCAGCAAGGTAGATCCCGAGGGCGCGGCTTTGTACCAGCAGAATGGTGACCACTACATCCAAGCAATCACCGAGCTGGATACCTGGGCCAAGGCGCAATTCGAGCAAATCCCCGTGGCCAAACGAAAAGTCATTACCTCACACGATGCCTTTGGTTACTTGGGAGCCCAATACGGCATCAAGTTCTTGTCTCCCCAAGGTGTCTCCACCGAAGGCGCCGCGAGCGCCAAAGACGTTGCCAATCTCATTCGCCAGATCAAGCGTGAGCGCATCAAAGCCGTGTTCATAGAGAACATGAGCAACCCGAAAGTGCTTGAACAACTCAGTAAGGAAGCCGACATTAGCCCTGTAGGCGAACTCTACCCCGACGCTCTTTCAGCCGCTGATGGACCGGCTCCGAGTTACCTCAAAATGATGCGGCACAATGTTGAGCAGTTGCTTGCAGGGTTGAAGCGAAACTGAATCAGGATAGGCGCTGAATGAATATCGCCGATTCAGCGCCATTCCAGACAGTTCTTGTCACACTGGATGAGTATGAAAATGATCAATAGCCGATGTTCCCCGCCTCAAGGGCAATTCAGTTGTTCTCGCTGTCCGATCAGGCTCAAATCACACCATGTCTGATGCTCTTGAGAACCTTTCGGAACGCGAGGCCCGCTTCGCGTTGTTTCGTTCACTCGGGGTCCGAGCTACGCCCGCACGGGTGGCGGTGCTTACTCTGCTTGACGGTGCTGAGCGGGCGTTGAGTCATCACGACGTGGAAGTAGCGCTGGCCGATGCGGGCTTTGACCGGGTGACGCTTTACCGCGTGCTTGACTGGATGGAGCGCGCAGGGTTAGCCCATCGCACAGTCGATGCGCTGCGCGTATTTCGCTACAGCATCGCAGCAACGAACGCGCCTTTGCACGGGACCCATGCACATTTCCGCTGTGACGACTGCGGCAAGGTCTATTGCCTCGAAGATATTCCCGTTACAAGCCCCGCCTTGCCTGCAGGTTTCTCTGGAAAAGCAGTGGAACTTTGTGTCAGAGGCCACTGCGCCCGCTGCGAAAATCAGCGTCCTGACGACAAGCCCGAAAATGTATCGCCGTGACATTTTCCCACCTCTCGGGACGTCTTACCCTCTCCCTTCCTTCGCCTGCCCGCTTGGGAAGCATTGATGAAAGCTGATCTTGTTACTGCCAGCCTGCTTGCACTAGCTCGCTTAAGCTCGAGTAGCAAACCTTGTCCGGTCAGCGCGAATTCCTTGCGCCATCTTCTTCTCGTTGCCGTTCTCTTCGTCGCCCAACTGGCGGCGGGGGCGCATGCCATCGGGCATGCGGCGGACACAGAAAGTGGTTTGCCCGCACACACCTGCGAACTGTGTCTGGTGGCGCATGATCTCGGCTCGGCGCTGCCCTCGGTGACGGTGCTGCCGGCGGTAGAGGTTCCCCCGCTGCTTCCCGAAGTATCGGTCTCACACAGTCGCGCGGATTTCCCGCCACCGGCCGCTTCGCAACGCGGCCCACCTAGCTTCTGAAAATCGCTCCATTTTCACCGTCGACCGTGGCATTCGTGCTGCCATCGACCCTATTGCGTTTTCAGGAGAATTCCATGTTGCATAAGCCATTTGCCCTGGCTGCGCTGCTCGCCGCCTCGTGCGGCGCGCAGGCGGCCGCTGATGCCGATCTTGCCGCCATTCGCAGTCAGATCAATGAAATGAAACAGAGTTACGAGCAGCGCATCGCGGCGCTCGAACAGAAACTGGTGCAAGCCGAATCCACCGCCAGCCGTGCCGAAACGATGGCGACGCAGGCCGAAGTCACGGCCAGCCAGGCCAGCCAACGGGTTGCCCAGCCGCAATCCTCGGCCTCGGCCTTCAATCCGGAAATGTCCCTGATTCTTTCCGGGAATTACACCAATCTGACGAAAAATCCGACAGAGCGCCGCCTGCAGGGTTTTGTGCCCTCCAACGGCGAGTTGATGCCGGAAACGCGCAGTTTCAATCTCGGCGAGTCGGAACTGATGATCGCCGCGAACGTCGACACGCTATTTCGCGGTACCTTGCGTCTGGCCATCGCGCCGGACAATACCCTGGGCGTCGAAGAAGCCAGTATTCAGACGCTCGGCCTGGGTAATGGCTTCAATCTCAAGGCCGGCCGCTTCCTTTCTGGGGTTGGCTACCAGAATGAACGGCATCCGCATGAGTGGGACTTTTCCAATGCGCCTTTGCCCTATCAGGCATTTTTCGGTAACGCATTGGGCATGGATGGCATCCAGGCCCGCTGGCTGGCGCCGACGCCGGTTTTCCTAGAATTCGGGGCGGAGACGGCGCGGGCGATGAGTTTCCCGTCAACGGATGAGTCCAAGACCAAGAATGGTCTGATGTCGGCAGCGGCCTTCGTGCACATCGGGGGCGATCTCGGCGTGTCGAACAGCTGGCGGGGCGGGGTTTCCTATTTTGCCTCGCAGCCCAAAGAACGCGAGTATGAGGATACGCTCAATGGGCTGAACAACAGTTTTACGGGCAGCAGCCGGACCTGGATCGCGGACATGCTCTGGAAATGGGCACCGAACGGCAACGCCAGCCGAACCAACTTGAAGCTGCAGGGTGAATATTTCCGCCGCACCGAGTCGGGTGATCTGGTTTATGACACCGCCACCACAGCACAGCAGGGAGGTTTCCGGAACGCCCAGTCGGGCTATTACGCCCAGGCGGTCTATCAGTTCATGCCCAACTGGCGAGTCGGTTATCGTTATGACCGCCTGAGTTCCGGTTCGGCCAATATCGAATTGGTCGATAACGGCACCTTGAGCGCAGCCGACTTCCCGCTGCTGGCCAATTACTCACCACGTCGGAATACCGTGATGGTCGATTGGAGCCCGAGCGAGTTCTCGCGCGTTCGCCTGCAGCTTGCCCAGGACAAAACACGTCCCGAAGCCACGGACAATCAGATTTGGCTGCAATACGTGATGAGCCTTGGTGCTCATGGCGGTCACAAATTCTAAGGTGAAAATGATGAAAAAAATCTCGACCTTGTTGGGCATCGGCGCCCTCGGCATGCTGGCTGCGCCGGCGTTTGCCGCCCTGAATATTTTCGCGACCGTGCCGGAGTGGGGCGCCCTGGCCAAGGAAATCGGCGGTGAGCAGGTGACCGTCTATACCGCGACCACCGCCTTCCAGGATCCGCACCGGATCGAGGCCAAACCCTCGCTGCTGGCACAGGCGCGGCGGGCGCAACTGGTGGTGGCGGCCGGTGCCGATCTCGAAATTGGCTGGCTGCCGCTGGTCGTACGTGATTCAGGGAATTCAGCAATTCAGACTGGTCGACCGGGGTATTTCGAGGCAACCGCTTATGTGAATCGCCTGGAAGTCCCAACGGTGCTCGACCGCGCCCACGGCGACGTCCACGCGGCCGGCAATCCGCATATTCATCTCGATCCGCGCAATGCCCTGAAAGTCGGTGCAGCCCTGGCGGCCCGCATGGCTGAACTCGATGCGCCCAATGCGGCAAGCTATCAGACTGGCTACAAGACTTTCGCCGGCAAGTGGCAGGTCGCGATGGTGCGCTGGGAGAAGGAAGCAGCGCCGTTGCGCGGGGTGCAAGTGTTGGTGCACCATTCCTCCTTTGTCTATCTCTCCCACTGGCTGGGGATGAAGGAAACTGGCTCGCTGGAACCAAAACCCGGTATCGAGCCAACCAGCGGCCATCTGACCGAGCTGTTGAGCAAGCAGCAGACAACGCCAGCCAAAATGGTCTTGCGCGCTGCCTATAATCCGGAGGGGCCGAGCCAGTGGATTTCCGAAAAGTCGGGCATTCCGGCAATCATGCTGCCCTACACCGTGGGCGGCACGGCGGAGGCGAAAGACCTTTTCGGCTTGTTTGATGACACCGTGCAGCGTTTGTTGAAGGGCTTGCGTTGAGTTTTTTGCTGAAAATTGAGCAACTGGTGGCGGGCTGGCAACAGCCTGCCACACAGGCAGTCGACCTGACGTTGATGCCTGGTGAAATTGTCGGGCTGACCGGCCCGAACGGTGTCGGCAAAAGCACGGTTCTTGCCGCGCTGGCCGGGCGGGCGAAAGTATTTTCCGGCTGCATCCAGCAGCAACCCGGTTTGCGGCCGGCCTTGCAGACTCAAGATGTGCCGCCCGTTGATGGCTTGCCGCTATCGGGACGCGAATTGCTCGCCCTGACTGGCGCCATGGCCGATGGCCTTCCCTCCTGGCTGACCGATCGTATCGATCTCCGTCTGGATCGACTGTCCGGCGGCCAGCGCCACTATCTGGCGCTGTGGGCCATCCTGCAGGCACCGGCGGATTTGGTGCTGCTCGACGAACCCACCAATAATCTCGATGCCGCCGGCGTCACCCACCTGACGGCTCACTTGCGCGAACGAGCCGCAGCAGGGGCGGGGATGATCGTCGTCAGCCATGATGCTGCCTTCGTCGAAGCCGTCTGTGATCGTGTCCTTGTGATGGGAGCTTGCGATGTGGAGTGAGCTCTTCCTGATACCGTTTTTGACCGGACTATGCCTCGCCAGTGTGTTGCCACTGCTTGGTTGCTATCTGCGTTTGCGTTATGAATGGCTGGCAGCGCTGGCCTATTCCCATGTTGCCGCTGCCGGGGCGTTGCTGGCGCTCGTCGTCGCTATGCCGCCTGCTCTGGGGGGCGTAGCGGCAGCCGGGTTGGCCGGTGCCGGCAAACGCTTTTTTGCTGTCCGGCTGGCAGGTGGCGCTAGTTACGCTTTGCTGTTGCTGGGTGGCTGGGCGGTGGCTGTGCTGCTTGCCGCCAATCATCCGATGGCAGAACGCTTGGGACATGCGCTGTTCGATGGGCAACTTTATTTTTCCGGAAGCGGGCAGCTCTGGCTGGTTGCGATTGGGGGGATTGTTGCGCTGGTCATTTTGCGTGCCTTATCAAAACAATTGCTACTGGCACACGTCTATCCCGATTTTTTCCGGATTCGCGGCACCCGCACTTGGCCGACGCAGACCGGATTCGATCTGCTGGTGGCGCTTTCGCTGGCCGTGGCGACCATGAGCATGGGCGTTATGGGGGCATTTTCGCTGGTTTTTGTTCCGCCCTGGCTGGCTTTTCGGCGGGCGCGCAACTGGCGGGCAGGCTTGTTTCTCGCTGCGCTGATCGGGGTGCTTGGCTATATTGCCGCCTTTACTTTGGCGCTTGCCTTCGATCAACCCTTTGGCCCGGTGCTGGCCTTGCTGTTGATTGCGCTCGGCCTGCTTATTGCGTGACGTCAAACACTTACCGGAGAATCAAGATGGCAAACGGACTCGGAACTCTTGATGGGGGGCAACTCGGGCAGATGAATTCATTGGGCCAACGTAGCCGTTCCAGTCGGTGGTCGGCCAGATGATTGCTGGTCAGGCTCGGTGCGAATAGTGGTCAGGTGATGTGCGATTTCGCGCCTGAAGCGTTATTCGCTCTCGCCACCTGTCCGTCAGCATGACCGATTTATGCCTTTGGCTGACGGCACGACTTCGTCGATGGAAAAGAGCAGCGCGGTGACGCAGAAGTTCCAGCCTAGCGTCACGGCGCCTCGGCCACGTGCAGGGCGACTTTCGCCTGGGCGAGAACGGCCTGTATTTCCGGCGGCGGTGGCTGATCGGTAAACAGTGCGTCGATTTCCGCGATATGGCAGACGCGGACCATCGGATTGCGATTGAACTTGCTGTGATCGGTGACGAGGAAAATCTGACGCGCGTTAGCGATGATCTCCTGGGCAACGCGCACTTCGCGGTAGTCGAAATCGAGCAAGGTCCCATCGGCGTCAATGCCGGAAATTCCGATGATGCCGAAATCGACCTTGAACTGGCGGATGAAGTCGATCGTCGACTCGCCGATAACGCCGCGGTCCTGGCGGACGACGCCGCCGGCTACGATCACCTCGAAGCTCGGGTTGTCGCAGAGCAGCGCGGCAACGTTGAGATTGTTGGTGATGATGCGCAGGTTCTTGTGGTCGCTGAGCGCCTTGGCGACCTCTTCGGTCGTCGTCCCGATGTTGATGTAAAGCGAAGCGTTGTCGGGGATCTGCCGCACGACCATTTGTGCGATGCGTATTTTTTCGTCGTGCAGCAGGACCTTGCGCGTCGAATACTCGACGTTGTGCACGCTCGAAGCGAGTCCGGCGCCGCCGTGATAGCGCCGCAACAAGCCGCGCGCGCACAACTCGTTGATGTCGCGGCGAATCGTCTGCGAGGTGACCTTGAAGGCCTTGGTCAATTCGTCGGTCGATAGATAGCCGCTCTGCTTGGCCATATCGAGGATGTCGCGGTGGCGCCGACTGAGTTTCGCTTGCGAAACAGCCGTTTTCATTATCCCCTCCAGCAAGGTTGTCGACTCGGAACGCTGGTCGTCCCGCTGAGTGTCGCACGCTGCCGATTTTAACCGAGGGAAGGCACCACCCGGCCGCAATTGAACGAACTTGACAACGAGCCGGCGAACTCATAATGTTCGCATACGAACAATAGATTGGTTTTCGAAAGGCGATCTGCGCGAGCATACTGCGCGGAAACGAAAAACAGATGGACAGACCACTCCGGCTTGCGGCGCTTCGACAGGACCCCCCTTTCGACCTTCTGATCATTGGCGGCGGGGCGACGGGTTGTGGTCTTGCCGTCGACGCGGCGAGCCGCGGACTGAAGGTCGCGCTGATCGACAAGAACGACCTCGCCGAGGGCACCAGCAGCCGTAGCACCAAGCTCGTCCATGGCGGCGTTCGCTACCTCGAAATGGCGGTGAAGAAATTCGACGGGGCGCAGTATCACCTGGTGCGCGAAGCGCTGCACGAGCGCGGAATTTTTCTCAAGATTGCGCCGCACCTTGCTCATCGTCTGCCGCTCGTCACGCCGCTTTACAAGTGGTCGGAGGTGCCCTACGTCTTCGCCGGACTGCTGCTCTACGATCTGCTCGCCGGTCGCAAGGGCCTCGGCCACAGCTATCTCATCGGTCGCAAGGAAGCGCTGCGCCGCTTTCCGATGCTTAAAGGCGAAGGCCTCAAGGCCGGGGTCGTCTATTACGACGGCCAGTTCAACGACGCGCGCATGGCGGTGACGCTGGCGCTGACCGCCGAAAAGCACAGCGCGATCGTTGCTAACCATGTCGAGGCGCTGGCGCTCGAGAAGAAGGACGGGACGATTTGCGGCGCGCGCGTGCGCGATGCGATCAGCGGCGAGGAATTTTCGATCAAGGCACGTGGCGTCATTAACGCCGCCGGCCCCTTCGTCGATCGCATCCGGCAGATGGACGAGCCGGCGGCGGCGCCGATCCTCAAGGCGGCAGCGGGCATCCATATCGTCCTCGGCGGACGTTTCGTGCCGCCGGAAACCGGCATGCTGATTCCAAAGACAGAGGACGGCAGGGTTCTCTTCGTCCTGCCCTGGCAAGGACACGCACTGATCGGAACGACCGACAGCCCGTCCGAAATCGTCGACCACCCGCAGGCCAAGGAAGAAGAAATTGCCTACGTCCTGCGCCATATCAACCAGTATTTCGACATGTCGGTCACCCGTGACGACGTCACCTCGGTATGGTGCGGATTGCGCCCGCTGATCCAGACCGACGAAATAACGAACACCGCGCAACTGGTGCGCGAACATCTGATCGAAATGAGTCCTTCGGGCCTGCTGTCGATGGCCGGCGGCAAATGGACGTCGTACCGCAAGATGGCCGAGGAGGGCGTCGACCGGGCGATAGAGGCCTACGGACTGAAGTCCCGGTGCGCCTGCCGTACCGAAAAGTTCCCGCTCGTCGGCGCCGACGAACTCGATAGACACGGTGAAAATCTGCTTATCCGGCGTTACGGTTTTGACGCCGACGTCGTCCATCACCTGCACCACGCCTACGGCGACCAGGCGAAAAAAGTCGCCGAGATCAGCCGCACCGGCCTGGCTGCACGCCTGCACGCCGGCCACCCCTACATCGAGGCCGAAGTCGTCTATGCCGCGCGCCACGAATTCGCCGAACGCGCGTCTGACGTGCTCACCCGGCGCACCGCGCTCGCGCTCGTCGACACAGCCGCGGCGCGTAGCGCCTTGCCGCGTGTCATCGCGCTGATGGCCAAGGAACTCGGATGGTCCGCCGAGCGCTGCAGTGAAGAGTGGGACGCGAGCATGCTGCGCCTCAATGTTGCAATATGAAAACG
>Ga0105047_10003071_pt1 | contig 29600 bp, 32 predicted proteins | sample MAT04_FD_78384 | JGI IMG/M metagenome (GOLD analysis project Ga0105047, IMG submission 78384) | Freshwater microbial communities from Lake Fryxell liftoff mats and glacier meltwater in Antarctica - MAT-04 (megahit assembly) | ecosystem: Environmental > Aquatic > Freshwater > Ice > Liftoff... | reverse complement strand
TCGGGATGAAGGAGTCGGCTCCGGCCATGGTGGTGTTGTTGGACTCGGCGAGGTCGGCCGAGCCGCCCCACAGCTCGGGCAGCTCGGCGGCGAGGGCACCGAGCACCTTGCCGGATGCCGCCCGCGTCGCCAGGCCCTTGGCGTCGGCCCGGAACACCGGGAGGGCCTTGTCGAAGCCGTCGGGCAGCCTGGCGTCGACGAGGCGGTCGAGCAGTGCAGCGCGCTCGGCATCCGCTGTGCGCCAAGCGGCGTAGCGCTTGTTCCACGCCTGGTGGGCGGCCTTGCCGCGCTTGTTCACCTGACGGGCGTGGGCGAGCACGTCGCGGCCGACGTCGAAGGTCTTGTTCGGGTCGAACCCGAGCAGCGTCTTCGTGGCGGCGATCTCGTCGGCACCGAGGGCCGACCCGTGCGACCTACCGGTGCCGCGGGCGGTCGGCGCCGGCCAGGCGATCACGGTATGCAGCCGCACCAGGGTGGGCCGGGTGCGCGACTTCCTGCTGTTCTGCAGCGCTGCGAAGAGCGCGTCGACGTCCTCGGTGTAGTCAGGAGTGCCGGCGGGGTCGGTCGAGCGGCGCCAGTCGACGTCGACGACCTCCCAGCCGTAGGCCTCGTAGCGCTTGGCGACGTCCTCGCTGAACGAGATGTCGGTGTCGTCCTCGATGGAGATCTGGTTCGCGTCGTAGATCACGGTGAGGTTGCCGAGCTCCTGGTGGCCCGCGAGCGAGGAGGCCTCGGAGGCGACGCCTTCCATCATGTCGCCGTCGGACGCCATCACCCAGACGTGGTGGTCGAAGACGCTCTCGCCGGGTGTGGCGTCGGGGTCGAGCAGGCCGCGCTGGCGCCGCTGGGCCATCGCCATGCCCACCGCCGAAGCCAGGCCGGAGCCGAGCGGCCCGGTGGTGATCTCGACACCGGGGGTGTGGTGCACCTCGGGGTGACCGGGCGTCTGCGAGCCCCAGGTGCGCAGCGCCTGGAGGTCCTTCAGCTCCAGCCCGTAGCCGCTGAGGAAGAGCTGGATGTACTGGGTCAGCGAGGAGTGCCCGCAGGAGAGCACGAACCGGTCGCGGCCCAGCCAGGTCGGGTCGGAGGGGTCGTGAGTCATGACGTTCTGGAAGAGCAGGTAGGCGGCGGGAGCCAGGCTCATCGCGGTGCCCGGGTGGCCGTTGCCCACCTTCTGCACCGCGTCGGCGGCGAGCAGCCGCCCGGTGTCAACGGCACGCACGTCGAGCTCGGTCCACCCGGCCTTCTTCGCCAGCGGCGCAGCGATCTCGCGGCTCCGTCCGGCGGGATTCCTCGTGGTGCGCTTGCTGGGGCTCTTCGTGCTCACAGGTGCCTCTCTCGGGGGGTCGTGCACACGGTGGACGGGTCCACCTTAGTGTCTCGACTACCCCGGAATTGGGGTCGGTCAACCCCCGCGGGGCTAGAATCGTCGGGCACCCCACCGGCCGACCCGAAGGACGACGTGGCCACCACCTCGATGACGACCGACCCGTCGGTCACGCGGCCCGGCCGACGCCGCACGGTGGCGAGCTACCTCGCCCTCACCAAGCCGCGCATCATCGAGCTGCTGCTCGTGACGACGGTGCCGGTGATGTTCCTGGCGCAGGGCGGGGTGCCCTCGCTGTGGCTGGTGGTCGCGACCCTGGTGGGCGGCACGCTGAGCGCCGGCGCCGCCAACACGTTCAACTCGGTCTACGACCGCGACATCGACCGCCTCATGCACCGCACGAGCACGCGTCCGATGGTCACCGGCGAGATCACCCCGCGCAACGCGCTGGTCTTCGGTGCGGTGCTCACCGTCGTGTCCACACTGTGGTTCGCCCTCGTGGTCAACGTGCTGTCCGCGGCCCTGTCCGTCGCCGCGATCGTGCTCTACGCCGTCGGCTACACGATCCTGCTCAAGCGTCGCACCTCGCAGAACATCGTGTGGGGCGGCGTCGCCGGATGCATGCCCACGCTCATCGGGTGGTCGGCGGTCACCGGCACGGTGCAGTGGCCGGCCGTCGTCCTCTTCCTCCTCATCTTCTTCTGGACCCCGCCGCACTACTGGCCGCTGTCGATGGCGTTCCGCGACGACTACTCGGCCGCGGGGGTGCCGATGCTCCCCGTCGAGCAGGGCCCGGTCGCCGTCGGCCGGCAGATCGTCCTCTACTCGTGGGTCATGGTCGCCACGTCCCTCGCGCTGGTGCCCGTGGCGTCGATGGGGTGGATCTACGCCGTCACCGCGGTGCTGGCGGGCGGGGTGTTCCTGCTCGAGGCGCACCGCCTGCTCCGCGTCGCCCGGGGCGGCGCCACCGGCCCCGCGCTCAAGCCGATGCGGCTGTTCCACTACTCGATCACCTACGTCACCGTCGTGTTCCTGGCGGTCGCCGTCGACCCGCTGCTGCACGTCGCCATCGGCTGACTCGGCAGCTCGCGGCCCCGACCGTAGGCCCCCACCAGCCCGGACCGTACTCCCCACCAGCCCGCGAAGTCAGGAGCACTTCGTCACGTCAGGGCCGTATACGCCCCTGACTCCGCGAGAACCTCCTGACCCCGCGAAGTGCTCCTGACTTCGCGAGGTCGGCGGGCCTGCTCGGAGACGAGGACCAGAGCTAGGCGGTCAGGGGCCCACGACGTCGCAGCGCGAGGATGCCGTTGGTGAGCGCCACGACGAGCAGGCTGGCTCCGAGCATGTGGGCGATGACGAGCGCTTCGGGCAGGTCGGTGAAGTACTGCACGTAGCCGATCAGACCCTGGGCCAGCGAGACCCCGAGCACGACGAGCCAGGCGCGCGCCGGCCCGTGCTCGTCGTCGACCGCGGTGAGCCGGGCCGCGAGCCAGGTGGCGAGCACCAGGCCGAGAAAGACCATGACCAGGTCGGCGTGCAGCCATGACACGGTGCGTGCGTCGAAGCCGAAGCGGTTGGGCTCGTCGGCGTCGCCGGAGTGCGGACCGGAGCCGGTCACGACCGTTCCGAGCACGAGCACCGCGGCACCGGCGGCGACGGTGACCCACCCCAGCCGGGTGGCCAGGGGGGCGACGAGGGCTCGCGATGCCCCCGCCCCTTCGTGTCGGGCGAACCAGAGGTAGGACGACACCGCCACGAGCACCATCGAGACGAGGAAGTGCGCGGCCACGATCGCCGGGTGGAGACCGAGCAGCACGGTGATGCCGCCGAGCACGGCCTGCCCGATGACGCCCGCCAGCACCAGCCCGGCAGCGACCTTCATCGCCCTGCGCGGTGCTGCTCGCCAGACGACGACGACGGTGGCCAGCGCGAGGACCAGGAGCACCCCGGTCAGCATGCGGTTGCCGAACTCGATGTACTTGTGGAAACCCTCGGCCTGCTCGACCGTGGGGGTGATCGAGCCGTCGACGCACTCGGGCCAGGTCGGGCAGCCGAGGCCGCTACCGGTGACCCGCACCAGGCCGCCCGTCACGACGATGCCGACCTCGGCCACGAGGTTGGCGAGGAGGATCGGCGACAGCCACCGGGACCATCGGGAGGCGCCGACCGGGGGTGCGGAGGAGGTGGTGCGCGTGCTCGTCACGCCACCAAGGTTACGGCTCGGCCGTCGACGCGGATCGGCGGGTCAGTCGCCCCAGCGGAAGAACCGACGGGCGAGCCAACCACCGGCGAGACCCCACCCGACGAGGACCGCCCACTGCGCCCAGGGCCACCCGCCGTCGACGAACGCCGTGCGCATCGCGTCACCGAGCGCCCCCGAGGGCAGCAGGGCCGCCACGGTGGCCAGGGCGCCCGGGAGCAGTGCGGTGGGGAAGAGCACGCCGAGCCCGAGCAGCAGCACCCACACCAGGTTGGCCACCGCGAGCACCGCCTCGGCGCGCAGCGTGCCCGCCAGCACCAGCGCGAGGGCCACGAACGCCGCGCTCCCGAGCACGAGGGTCACGAGCGTCGGCAGGATGCCGCCGGGTTCCGGTCGCGCCCCCAGCGCCAGACCGAGCACCACCAGCACGACCACCTGCACGACGAGCACCGAGAGCACGGCCAGCCCCTTGGCAGCCAGCAACCCGCCCCGGCCCAGGGGAGTGGTGCCGAGCAGGCGCAGCACCCCGGCGCGACGGTCGAAGCCCGTCGAGATCGCCTGACCGGTGAAGGCCGTCGAGACGACCGCGAGAGCCAGGGCCCCCGCGGTGGCCAGGGCGGCGCGGGAGTCGGGCCCGAGGTCGGGCACCGACGCCAGCGCCAGGCCGACCAGGGCCAGCGCGGGCAGCACGACGGAGACGAGCAGCTGCTCGCCGTTGGCGAGCAGCACCCGGGTCTCGAACGCCGCCCGGGCGAGCACCCGAGAACGCGCCGGGGCCGCTGTGCTCATCGGGCTGCCCCGGTCGTCAGGGCGAAGTAGACGTCCTCGAGCGTGCGTCCGCCGCGCACCTCGTCGAGGGTTCCGTCAGCCACGACCCGCCCGGCCGCCATGATGACGACCCGGTCGGCGAGCCGCTCGGCCTCCTCGAAGGAGTGGGTGGTCACGACGACGCAGGCGCCCCGCCCGGCCTCGGCCCGCACGAGGTCCCACACCTCGAGCCGGGCGTGCGGGTCGAGCCCCGCGGTCGGCTCGTCGAGGAAAAGCACGTCGGGGCGGGGGAGCAGCGCGGCGGCCAGGGCGACCCGCTGGCGCTGCCCGCCGGACATCCGGCGCACCGTCGTGCCCGCGAAGCCCGTGATGCCGAGCCGGTCGACCAGCTGGTCCAGTGGAGCCGGGTCGGCGTAGAGGGCAGCGAGATGGCGTAGCAGCGGCAGGGGCCGGCTCGTCGTCGGCAGCCCGCCCTCCTGGAGCATCACCCCCACCCGCGCCCGGTGGTCCGGGCCGGCCCGCCACGGGTCGGTCCCGAGCACCTGCACGGAGCCGGCATCCGGCCGTTGCAGCCCCTCGAGGCACTCGACGGTGGTGGTCTTGCCTGCGCCGTTGGGGCCGAGCAGCGCCGTGACCGTGCCCGCGGCGGCCGACCAGCTCGCGCCGTCGACGGCGGTGGTCGTCGCGAACGACCTGCTCAGCTCCCGCACCACGACTGCACCGGTCACGGCTCGACATCTTAGGCTGGCGCCCATGCCCCGCATCGACAGGGAGGCTGCGCCCGCCACCATGGTGGCCGCCGCGCCCGCCGCCCTCGCCCTCCTGCTCGGCCGTCCTCGGACGGCGGCTCTGCTGGGCGTCCTCCCGCTGGCGGTGGCGGCCTTCTTCCGCGACCCGGACCGCACCCCCGACGCCGCCACCGTCCCGGTCGACGACGTGCTCTCCCCGGCCGACGGCAAGGTCATGCACGCGGGCGCCGGCCAGGAGGGTGTGGCCCCGCAGGGGGAGTGGCAGCAGGTGAGCATCTTCCTGTCGGCCTTCGACGTGCACATCAACCGGGCGCCCTACGGCGGCCGGGTCGTCGAGGTGGTCGAGCGGCCCGGGCAGTGGCTGGCGGCCTACACACACGAGAGTGCCCACCTGAACGAGCGCAGCGACATCACCGTCGAACGCAAGGTCGGTGACGAGCTGCGCCGCGTTCACTTCCGCCAGATCGTCGGCCTGATGGCCCGCCGGGTGGTCACCCGCGTCTGCGAGGGCGACGATCTCACCACCGGGCAGCGGGTCGGCCTGATGAAGTTCGGCTCCCGGATGGACGTCTTCGTGCCGCCGGAGTGCGACCTGCTCGTCACGGCGGGCGACCGGGTCGTGGCCGGTGAGACCGTCATCGCCCGGTGGACCCGCCCGGCGCGGGTGGGCGCGTGAGCACCCCGACGACACCGGGCCGGCGAAGGATCCTCGACCGCTGGCGGCTCGTGTCGCCGACCGGTGCCCGCGTGGTCAGCCTGCGCCAGCTGCCCAAGCGCGAGCGCGCCCGGCTGCTCGCACCGAGCGCCTTCACGACGCTGAACATGATGAGCGGGCTGTCGTCGGTGATGCTCGCGTTCGACGGCCACTACACCATCGCCGCCACGCTCATCGCGGTCTCGATCGTCCTCGACATCGCCGACGGCTTCGTTGCGCGGCTCATCGGGGCCACCTCTCCGTTCGGCCTCCAGCTCGACTCCCTGGCCGACCTGATCTCCTTCGGCCTGGCACCGGCGATCCTCGTGCACACCTGGGCTCTCGAGGAGTGGCCGGTCCTCTCCTGGCTGGCGGCCTTCTTCTGGCTGGCCTGCGCCGCCTTCCGCCTCGCCCGCTTCAACGTGACGATCGACCCGCTGGCCGACAAGCGCTACTTCGTGGGGCTGCCCTCTCCCGGCGCGGCGGCCGTCATCCTCGCGACCATCCTCGCGCTCGACTCGCCGCACTTCGGCCCGGGCACCGGCCCCTGGCGGGCGTGGTTCCCGCTGCTGGTCAGCGTGGTGCCGGCGCTGCTCATGGTGATGACGGTGCGCTTCCGCTCCTTCCGTGCCCTGCTCTCGCCGCGCACCCGCAACGGCCGGCTCACCACCGCGGGCATCGCCCTGGCCATCGTCGCCGGCCTGCTCCTCGCCCCGGGGCTCACCGCCCTCGTGGTCGCCTACGGCTACGTGCTCACCGCCCCGCTCGGGGTGCTCACGGCACCGCTGCGCGAGCGGCTGCTGGGCCCCGAAGCCGTGGCACCACCGCGCCGCCGGATGCCGTCGGTCTTCCTCCCGCTCGACGACGACGAGGCCGATGCCATCAGCGAGGTCGACGACCCCGTCGAGGGTTAGGTGACCCTTGCTTGGACAGGCTCCCGGCAATTACCTAACATGGGTGTGTGGTTAATCCCGACACCGGCATCCTCGAGTCGCGCACACGCGACCGGGTCCTGCGTGTCGTGAGCCAGGAAGGACCGGTCAGCATCACCATCCTGGTCGAGCGGCTCGGCCTCACCGAGACCGCGGTGCGCCGTCAGGTCGACGCCCTGCACGCCGAGGGGTTGGTCGACTCCCGCGAGGCCACCGGCCCGCGGCGGCGCGGCCGCCCGGCCCGGTCCTGGGTGCTCACCGAGCACGGTCACCGTGCCCTGGTCAGCGACTACGACCACCTCGCGGGCGACGCCCTGCGCTTCCTGAGCGACACCGCAGGCCCCGACGCCGTGCACCAGTTCGCCGCGCACCGGGTCGCCTCGCTCGAACGGCGCTATGCCGACCGCATGGACGCCGCGGGCGACGACACCACCGCCCGCGCGGGGGCCCTCGTCGACGCCCTCAACGCCGACGGCTACGCCGCCTCCGCCCGGCCGCTGGGTGCGGCGGGCGCGGGCCAGCTGACCGGCATCCAGCTCTGCCAGGGCCACTGCCCCGTGCAGCACGTCGCCACCGAGTTCCCGCAGTTCTGCGAGGCCGAGACCGAGGCGTTCTCGCGCCTGCTCGGTGTCCACGTCCAGCGCCTGGCCACCCTGGCCCACGGCGACCACGTCTGCACCACGTTCGTCCCCACACCGACCACCGAGAGGCCCCCGTCATGACGAGCCACATCGAAGAGCTCAACCCCGGTCTGAAGGACCTCGGCACCTACGCGTTCGGCTGGGCCGACAGCGACACCGCCGGCGAGACCGCGCGCCGTGGACTCAACGACGAGGTCGTCAGCGACATCTCGGCGCGCAAGAGCGAACCGCAGTGGATGCTCGACCTGCGCCTGAAGTCGTTGCGGCTGTTCGGCAAGAAGCCGATGCCGACGTGGGGCTCGGACCTGTCCGGCATCGACTTCCAGAACATCAAGTACTTCGTGAAGTCCACCGAGAAGCAGGCCACCTCCTGGGAGGAGCTGCCCGAGGACATCAAGAACACCTACGACCGGCTCGGCATCCCCGAGGCCGAGAAGCAGCGCCTCGTGGCCGGTGTCGCCGCGCAGTACGAGTCGGAGGTCGTCTACCACCAGATCCGCGAGGACCTGGAGGAGAAGGGCGTCATCTTCGTCGACACCGACACCGGTCTGCGCGAGCACGAGGACCTCTTCCGCGAGTACTTCACCTCGGTGATCCCCGCCGGTGACAACAAGTTCGCTTCGCTGAACACCGCGGTGTGGTCGGGCGGTTCGTTCATCTACGTGCCGCCGGGCGTGCAGGTCGACATCCCGCTGCAGGCCTACTTCCGCATCAACACCGAGAACATGGGCCAGTTCGAGCGCACCCTGATCATCGCCGACGAGGGCTCCTACGTGCACTACGTCGAAGGCTGCACCGCGCCGATCTACAAGAGCGACTCGCTGCACTCGGCGGTCGTCGAGATCATCGTCAAGAAGAACGCCCGGGTGCGCTACACGACCATCCAGAACTGGTCGAACAACGTCTACAACCTCGTCACCAAGCGCGCGACCTGCGCCGAGGGCGCGACGATGGAGTGGATCGACGGCAACATCGGCTCCAAGGTCACGATGAAGTACCCCGCGGTGTTCCTGCTCGGAGAGCACGCCAGGGGCGAGACGCTCTCGATCGCCTTCGCGGGCGAGGGCCAGCACCAGGACGCCGGCTCCAAGATGGTGCACGCCGCCCCCAACACGAGCAGCTCGATCGTCAGCAAGTCGGTCGCCCGAGGCGGCGGTCGCACCTCGTACCGCGGCCTGGTGCAGATCCTCGAGGGCGCCCACGGCTCGCGCAGCTCGGTGGTCTGCGACGCCCTGCTCGTCGACACGATCAGCCGGTCCGACACCTACCCCTACGTCGACATCCGCGAGGACGACGTGCAGATGGGCCACGAGGCGACGGTCTCCAAGGTGTCCGAGGACCAGATGTTCTACCTGATGTCCCGCGGCATGTCCGAGGAGGAGGCGATGGCGATGATCGTGCGCGGCTTCGTCGAGCCGATCGCCAAGGAGCTGCCGATGGAGTACGCCCTCGAGCTGAACCGCCTCATCGAGCTCCAGATGGAAGGAGCAGTTGGCTGATATGAGCCTACTGACCCCCCAGCGCCCCACCGCGGGGGCGCACACCGACAGCGCGGCCACTCTGGTCCCGAACCAGTCGCGTGCCGAGCGCACGACCTCGTATGCCGTCGCCGACTTCCCGCAGCCCACGGGCCGCGAGGAGGAGTGGCGCTTCGCGCCGGTCGACCGGCTCGGCGCCCTGTTCCGCGACGAAGCCACCGGTGCGCGCCTGGAGTGGAGCGAGTCGCTGCCCGACGGCGTCACGCTCGGCACGGCATCCGTGCAGGAGTGGCGCACCAGCGGCGCCCCGGCGCCGGGTGACCGGGCCGCCGCCGTCGCCGCAGCGCACAGCGGTGGCGTCGCCGTGCTCGACGTGCCGGCCGAGGCCGAGCTCGACGAGCCCGTGCGCATCCGGCTCACCGGCACCACCCACGAGGTCGTCCACGGCCACCTGCTCGTGCGGGTCGGCCGCTTCGCTCGCGCGACGATCGTGCTCGAGCACGCCGGCACCTCCGAGTACAGCGAGGTCGTCTCGGTCGTGGCCGGCGACGGCGCCCAGGTCACCCTGGTCACCGTGCAGGAGTGGGACGACGACGCCCACCACCTTGCCCAGCACGACCTCGTCATCGGCCGCGACGCGTCGGTGCGGCACATCGCCGTCTCCATCGGCGGCGGCATCGTGCGGTTCAACACCAACGCGTCCTACACCGGCCCGGGCGGCTCGTTCGAGGGCCTCGGTGTCTACTTCGCGGATGCCGGGCAGCACCTCGAGCACCGCCTCTTCGTCGATCACGGTGCGCCGCACTGCCGTTCGAACGTCGAGTACAAGGGCGCGCTGCAGGGCGACACCGCGCACACCGTGTGGGTCGGCGACGTGCTCATCCGCGCCAGCGCCGAGGGCACCGACACCTACGAGCTCAACCGCAACCTCGTGCTCACCGAGGGAGCGCGCGCCGACTCGGTGCCCAACCTCGAGATCGAGACCGGTGAGATCAAGGGTGCCGGGCACGCTTCTGCCACAGGCCGGTTCGACGACCAGCAGCTCTTCTACCTGATGGCGCGCGGTATCCCCGAGGACGAGGCGCGCCGCCTCGTCGTGCGCGGGTTCTTTGCCAGCGTCGTCGGGCGGATCGGCGTCCCCGAGGTGCAGGACCGCCTCATGGAGGCCATCGAGCGCGAGCTCGCGGCAGGTGTCGCATGAGCGAACAGCTGACCGACACCGGGTTCGTGCGGGTCTGCCGCCTCGACGAGCTGCCCCCCGTGGGCGCCGCCCTCGCCGAGATCGACGGCCGCCGGATCTCGCTGGTGCGCACCGCCGACGGCGAGGTGCACTGTGTCGACGACACCTGCACCCACGCCAGCGTCTCGCTGTCCGAGGGCGAGCTCGACGGCTGCACCCTCGAGTGCTGGCTGCACGGCTCGCGCTTCGACCTGCGCACCGGTGCACCGACCGGCCCGCCCGCCATCGTCCCCATCGCCGTCCACACCGTCCGCATCGAGGGTGACGACGTCTTCGTCGCCCTGTCAGAGGAGAGCTGAGCCACCATGTCAACCCTTGAGGTCAAGGACCTTCACGTCTCCGTCGACACCGAGGAGGGTGCCAAGGAGATCCTCCGCGGCGTCACCCTGACCATCCGCTCCGGCGAGACCCACGCGATCATGGGCCCGAACGGGTCCGGCAAGTCCACGCTCGCCTACTCGATCGCGGGCCACCCGAAGTACACCGTGACCTCCGGGTCGGTCACCCTCGACGGCGAGGACGTGCTCGCGATGAAGGTCGACGAGCGTGCCCGCGCCGGCCTCTTCCTCGCGATGCAGTACCCCGTCGAGGTGCCCGGCGTCACCGTCTCGAACTTCCTGCGCACCGCCAAGACCGCGGTCGACGGCGAGGCCCCCAAGCTGCGCACCTGGGTCAAGGAGATGAAGGGGGCCATGGCGCAGCTGCGCATCGACCCCGCCTTCGCCGATCGCAACGTCAACGAGGGCTTCTCCGGCGGCGAGAAGAAGCGCCACGAGATCCTCCAGATGGAGCTGCTGCGACCCAAGTTCGCTGTGCTCGACGAGACCGACTCGGGCCTGGACGTCGACGCCCTGCGCGTTGTCTCCGAGGGGGTCAACCGCGCCAAGGAGAGCACCGGCGCCGGCGTGCTGCTCATCACGCACTACACGCGGATCCTGCGCTACATCGAGCCCGACTTCGTGCATGTGTTCGTCGACGGCCGGATCGCGGAGGAGGGCGGCAAGCAGCTCGCCGACCGCCTCGAGTCCGAGGGCTACGACCGCTTCCTTCCCGAGACCGCCGAGGCCTGAGTTGGCTGCCGCCCCCTTCACCGACGAGGAGCTGACCCGCATCCGGGCCGACTTCCCGATCCTGACGCGCACGGTGCGCGGGGGGCACCCTCTGGTCTACCTCGACTCGGGCGCCACCTCGCACAAGCCCCGCCAGGTGCTCGACGCCGAGCGCGGGTTCTACGAACGCACCAACGCCGCCGTGCACCGTGGCGCGCACCAGCTCTCCGAGGAGGGCACCGACGCCTACGAGTCGGCCCGCGAGACCGTCGCGCGCTTCCTCGGCGCCCAGCCCACTGAGGTCGTCTTCACCCGCAACGCCACCGAGGCCCTCAACCTGGTCGCCTACGCGTTCACCAACGGCACCCATGGTGGCGGCGGGGGCCACGGCGACCGGTTCGCGCTCGGCCCCGGCGACGAGGTGCTCGTCACCGAGATGGAGCACCACGCCAACCTCATCCCGTGGCAGGAGGCCTGCCGCCGCACCGGCGCCACCCTGCGTTGGGTCCCGGTCACCTCCGACGGCCGGCTCGACCTCACCGACCTCGACACCCTGCTCACCGAGCGCACCAAGGTGTTCGCGTTCACCCACGTGTCGAACGTGCTCGGCACGATCAACCCGGTGCGAGAGCTCACCGATCGCGCCCACGCGGTGGGCGCCCTCGTCGTGCTCGACGCCTGCCAGTCGGTGCCGCACCTGCCGGTCGACGTCCGCGACCTCGGGGTCGACCTCCTGGCGTTCTCGGGGCACAAGATGTTCGCGCCGCTCGGCATCGGCGTGCTCTGGGCCCGCGCCGAGCTGCTCGACGAGATGCCGGTGTTCCTCACCGGCGGCTCGATGATCGAGACGGTCACGATGGAGGGCTCCACCTACGCGCCGGCGCCGCAGAAGTTCGAGGCCGGGGTGCCGGTCGCGGCCCAGGCCGTCGGCCTGGCCGCCGCCTGCGACTACCTCTGCGCGCTCGGCATGGACCGCATCCACGCCCACGAGCAGGCGCTCACCCGCCGGCTGCTCGAGGGGCTCGCCCAGCGTCCCTGGGTGCGGGTGCTCGGACCCGACGACCTGCGCGAGCGCGGGGGAGCGGTGGCCTTCGTCGTCGACGGTGTGCACGCGCACGACGTCGGCCAGGTGCTCGACGACCGCGGCGTGGCCGTGCGCGTGGGGCACCACTGCGCGTGGCCGCTGCACCGCGCCCTGCACGCCCAGGCGAGCAGCCGGGCGAGCTTCGCCGCCCACACCACCCCGGCCGAGGTCGACGCCCTCCTCGAGGCCCTCGACCGCGTGCCCGCGATGTTCGGGCTGGAGGTGCCCGCCTGATGGACCTCTATCAGGAGCTCATCCTCGAGCACTACAAGCGCCCCGTGCGGGCCGGTCTTCGTGACCCGTTCGAGGCCGAGGTGCACCATGTCAACCCCACCTGCGGCGATGAGGTCACCCTGCGCGTGCACCTCACCGGCACCGGCGACGACGCCGTCGTCGAGGACGTGTCCTACGACGCGATGGGCTGCTCGATCAGCGTGGCCTCGACGTCGATCCTGGCCGAGGAGATCACCGGGCAGTCCGTGGCCCACGCCCGCGACAAGGTCGAGGCGATGCGCTCGATGCTCACCAGCAAGGGCGAGGACCCCGGCGACGAGGAGCGGATTGGCGACGGCGTCGCCCTCTCCGGCGTCGCGAAGTACCCCGCCCGCGTGAAGTGCGCCCTCCTGTCATGGATGGCGTTCACCGATGCCCTGCACCAGGCCGAAGGAGCCCCGGCATGACCGAGACCACCACACCAGCGAACGTCGCCGACGTCGAGGAGGCCCTGCGCGACGTCGTCGACCCCGAGCTCGGCATCAACGTCGTCGACCTCGGCCTCGTCTACGGCATCACCGTCGACGGCCAGAACCACGCCGTCATCGACATGACGCTCACCTCGGCGGCGTGCCCGCTGACCGATGTCATCGAGGACCAGACCGAGCAGTCGCTCGAGGGGCTTGTCGCGTCCTACCGGGTCAACTGGGTCTGGATGCCGCCGTGGGGGCCCGACAAGATCACCGACGACGGCCGCGAGCAGCTGCGCGCCCTCGGCTTCAACATCTGACATCCCTCCGGTGGGAATGAGAGTCGTCGAGGTCGCGCCCGCGCGCCTCGACGGCTGGCTGGAACGGTTCGCCGCGAACAACCCCGACGGCCCCCAGCGCGTCGCCGAGGTCGGGCGCTTCGACCACGACCCGCTGGCCGTCGTCCTCGTGCGTCGCGGCGGGTACGCCGTCGGCGTCGCAACCGGCGATCGGCTCACCGCTCACAAGGTGGGCACCCGCTACGTCCAGTCGCGCACTGCTGCCGGCGGATGGAGCCAGCAGCGCTTCGCGCGGCGCCGGGCCAACCAGGCCGAGGGGTTGGTCGGCGCGGCCGTGGAGCACGCCGTGCGACTGCTCGCCGGCATCCGGCCCGGGGGAGTGGTGCTCGGTGGCGACAGGGCACTCGTGGCCACCCTGCTCGAGGACCCCCGCCTGGCCGGCATCCGCGGCCTGCCCCGACGCGAGCTCTACGACCTGCCCGACCCGCGCCTCGACGTGCTCGAGCGTGCCCTCGAAAGGGGCCGCGCGGTGCGTGTCACGATCGAGGAGTGACCGCCTCGAGTGCGTCAACGGGGGCCAGGGCGACCGTTCGCGCACTCGCGGCCCGGCGGGCCTTGACGCCCCATGGTTTGTGATGCAAACTCAAGCCATGGTTTGCAACACAAACACTGGAGGGGTCATGGTCCACGACGACACGTTCTCGGTCGGCGATGCAGCACTCGTGCTCGACGACAGCGAGCGGCGGACGGCGGCGGCACTCGACGTGCCGACCGCAGGCCTGCTCGCGGTGTGGGGGGTCGCCCTCGCGGTCGGCCACCTCGCGATCTGGTGGGGGGTGCGCGGCCAGGACCCGTACACGGGTCCGCCCGGATGGTCGCTCGCGGTGCTCGGCGTGTTGCTCACGCTGGCCCTGCTCGCGACGATCGCGACGATCGCCCGGGCCGCGCACGGGGTGTCGGGTGCCAGCGCCGTCGCGGGCCGGGCCTACTCGCTCGCGTGGGTGTGCTCGTTCGCGGCGTACGGCGCGCTCGTCGCCGCAGTGGGCCGGCTCGGCGCGGCCCCGGAGGTCGTGTCGCTCGTCTCCTCCGTCGTGCCGCTCGTGCTCGTCGCGACGATCTACGTGGCCGCAGCGCCCCTGTGGGGTCGCGGCGCGACCGCCGGCCTGACCACGGGCGGCCTGCTGGCGGTCACCGCCGCCGCGGCGACCTGGTTCGACCCGACCCGGATGCCGCTCGTCATCGCCGTCGGCGCCGGTATCGCCTTCGGCGCCGGGGTCGTCATCGCCCGGCGCTCTCGGTGAGCGACGCACTCGACCCGGTCATCCACGCGCCGGCCCGGCTGCGCATCGTCGCGTCGCTCTCGGCGCTCGATCCCGGCGACGCGCTCACCTTCAGCCGGCTGCAGTCGATCCTCGACCTCACGGGTGGGAACCTCATCACCCACCTGCGCCGGCTCGAGGATGCCGGGTACGTGGCCGTGGCCAAGACGTCCGGCCCTCGTGGCGAGGTGACCTCGCTTTCCCTGACCGACGGCGGGCGGCGCGCCCTCGCGGACTACCGGCTCACGCTGGCCGAGATCCTCGACGGCCCCGACGTGCCGGCCCCGGACCCTCGCGTCAGCTGACCGAGGCCACCGCGAAGGTGTCGCACGAGTTGAGGTCGCCGGTCCGGAACCCCTGGAGGAACCAACGCTGACGGGCCTCAGCGGAGCCGTGCGTCCAGCTCTCGGGGGTGACCCGGCCCGAGGTGGCCTCCTGGATGCGGTCGTCACCGACGGCGGACGCGGCCGACAGGGCGTCCTTGATGTCCTGGTCGGTCAGCGTCTCGAGGAACGCGGTGCCGGTGTCCTCGTCCTTCACCGTGGACGCGTGCTTGGCCCAGACGCCCCCGAGGCAGTCGGCCATGAGCTCGATGCGCACCGACCCGGATTCGGGGCCCGACCCGCCCTGCTGCGCCCGGCCGAGCAGCCCCAGCTGGTCCTGCAGGGCGTGGCCGTACTCGTGGGCGACGACGTACTCCTGCGCCAGCGGGCCTCCGCTGGAACCGAACTGGTCCTGCAGGATCTGGAAGAAGCTCGCGTCGATGTACACCTTCTTGTCCAGCGGGCAGTAGAAGGGGCCCACCTGGTTGCTCGCGGTGCCGCACGCCGACCGGGTGGACCCGTTGTAGAGAACCGTCTTCGTCGGCTGCCACGTCGAGCCGAACCGGGGGAGCTCGCCGGCCCAGAACGCCTGTACCGAGTTGACGGTGCCGATGACCCGGCACTCCACGTCGGCGTCGGCGTCGGAGCCCTTCTTGCACCGCGCGAACGCCTGACCACTCTCCGCGCCCCCGGGCTGCACCTGGCTGGGGTCGATGGCGCCCGCGCCGGTCGGGTCCCCGCCACCACCGAAGATGCCGTTGAACAGGAGGGTGAGGATGAGGACGACGATGCCTCCGAGGCCACCGCCGACCACGAGGCCGCCGGGCGCGCCGCCCCCGCCCCCGCCCCCGGACTCCACCTGCGAGGTGTCGAGGGTGACGTTGTCGTTGAAGCTCATGCGCGGGCCTCCGTGGCAGGTGCGTGGACCGCGCGGAGTGCGGCGGCACCTAGACTAGACGCCGACAGCCCGCCGTCGTGCGCCCTCGCGCAGCCCCCTGACGCCGGCGTCCGACCCCACCGAAGGGCCATCCGTGATCACCGCTGCCGCCGTCGAGCTGCGCGCAGGTTCCCGCCTGCTGCTCGACGCTGCGACCTTCCGGGTCGCCCCGGGTGACCGGGTGGGGCTGGTCGGGCGCAACGGTGCGGGCAAGACGACGCTGACCAAGGCGCTGGCCGGGGTCACCCAGCCTGCGGCGGGCACGATCACCCGCAGCGGCCAGGTGGGCTACCTTCCCCAGGACCCGCGCACCGGAGACCTGCACGTCACGGCGCGCGACCGGGTGCTCTCGGCGCGTGGGCTCGACACGATCGTGCGCGACCTGCGCGCTGCCGAGCAGTCGATGGCCGACGAGACCGGCGAGAAGCAGGACCGGGCGATGCACCGCTACGGCCGGCTCGAGTCGGAGTTCACGGCCGCGGGTGGGTACGCCGCGGAGTCCGAGGCCGCGCAGATCGCCGGCGCGCTCGGCCTCGACGAGCGGGTGCTCGGGCAGGCGCTGGGCACCCTCTCCGGCGGCCAGCGGCGCCGCATCGAGCTGACCCGCATCCTGTTCTCCGGTGCCGAGACGCTGCTCCTCGACGAGCCCACCAACCACCTCGACGCCGACTCCGTCACGTGGCTGCGCGACCACCTCAAGGGCTACCGCGGTGGGCTCGTGGTCATCTCGCACGACGTCGAGCTGCTCGACGCCGTGGTCAACAAGGTCTTCCACCTCGACGCGAACCGCGGTGAGCTCGACCAGTACAACCTGGGTTGGAAGGCCTACCTGCTGCAGCGCGAGACCGACGAGCGGCGGCGCAAGCGCGAGCGGGCCAACGCCGAGAAGAAGGCCTCGGTGCTGATGGCCCAGGCCGACAAGATGCGGGCCAAGGCCACCAAGACCGTCGCCGCCCAGAACATGGCCCGCCGGGCCGGGCGGCTGCTGTCCGGGCTCGAGACCGAGCGGGCCCACGACAAGGTGGCCAGGCTGCGCTTCCCGAAGCCCGCACCGTGCGGCAAGACCCCGCTGCGGGCGAGCGGGCTGTCGCGCTCCTACGGGTCGCAGGAGGTCTTCACCGACGTCGACCTCGCCATCGACCGAGGCTCCCGGGTCGTGGTGCTCGGCCTCAACGGGGCCGGGAAGACGACACTGCTGCGGATGCTGGCCGGCGTCGACACCCCCGACACCGGCCAGGTCGAGCCGGGCCACGGGCTCAAGATCGGCTACTACGCCCAGGAGCACGAGAACCTCGAGGTCGAGCGCAGCGTGCTCGAGAACATGAAGTCGGCCGCGCCCGACTTCGGCGAGACCGACGTGCGCAAGGTGCTCGGCTCGTTCCTCTTCAGCGGCGACGACGTCACCAAGCCGGCCGGGGTGCTCTCCGGTGGCGAGAAGACCCGGCTCTCGCTGGCCCTGCTCGTCGTGTCGTCGGCCAACGTGCTGCTGCTCGACGAGCCGACCAACAACCTCGACCCGGCCTCGCGCGAGGAGATCCTCGGTGCGCTGCGCACCTACGAGGGTGCGGTCGTGCTGGTGACGCACGACGAGGGCGCCGTCGACGCGCTCGAGCCCGAGCGCATCCTGCTGCTGCCCGATGGCGTCGAGGACCTGTTCAGCGCCGACTACCGCGACCTGGTCAACCTCGCCTGAGCGCGCTGTCCCGTCGGGGATACTTCGGGCGTGACCCGTCGGCGCTCGCCCGCACTGGTGCTCGCCTCCCTCGCGGTGCTGCTCTGCCCGGTGACGGCGTGCAGCAGCCCGGATGCCGGTGACGGCGCCTTTCCGTCGACCTCACCGAGGGCGACCGCGCCCGGGTTGTCGCCGAGTGCACCGACCGGCGCGACCTCCGCCACGCCCACGCCCACCGCCTCCCCGAGCCCTTCAGCACCTGCCGCGGGCGGCTCCGTGCGCTTCTCGGTGCTCGCAGACATCGACTCCACCGACGCCTCCGATGCGGTGCTGCGCTCGATCGGCGACCGGCACGACGACTTCACCCTCGCCGTCGGCGACCTGTCGTACGGAGCGGACGGCCAGGAGCGGGCCTGGTGCCGGTTCGTGACCCGTCGGGTCGGCGAAAAGCACCCCTTCGAGCTCGTCTCGGGCAACCACGAGTCCGACGGCGCGGACGGCGACATCGACCGCTTCGTGCGCTGCCTGCCCAACCGGCTTCCCGGTCTGGTGGGCACCTACGGCCGGCAGTGGTACGTCGACCAGCCGGCGGCCGACCCGCTGGTGCGGGTCGTCATGATCTCGCCTTCGCTCGACTTCGGCCACGGCTCCTGGTCCTACGACGACGGCACCGCGCAGCACGCGTGGCTGAAGGCGGCGGTCACCGGGGCACGCGCGGCCGGCATCCCCTGGGTCGTCGTCGGCATGCACAAGCCGTGCCTGTCGGTCGGCAACTACGACTGCGACCCCGGCGCGGAGGTCGTCGACCTGCTGCTCGAGACCGGGGTCGACCTCGTCGTGACAGGGCATGAGCACCTCTACCAACGCACCAAGCCGCTCGCCCTGGGTGCCGGCTGCCGGTCGATCCGCCCCGGCCGCTTCACGCCCGAGTGCCTGGCGAGCGACGGCGGCACCACGTTCGTCACGGTCGGCACCGGGGGCACGCCCCTGCGCGACGTGCACGAGTCGGACCCGGAGCGCCGCTACTTCGCGGCACTGAGCGGGAAGGACCGCGACCCGTCGTACGGCTCGCTCGACGTCGTGGTGCGCACGGACCGGCTCACGGCCACCTTCGTCCCGGTGGCCGGTGGCACCTTCACCGACCGACTCGTCCTGACCCGCTGAGCACCTCGACAAATAGGTAACCGTATGGTTACCTATCTGGATGGACGCCTTCACCGCGATCGCCGACCCGGTGCGACGCGACCTGCTGCGCACCCTCGCCGGGGGAAGCGCACGGGTGGTCGACCTCGCGGCGGGCCGACCGATCAGCCGACCCGCGGTGAGCAAACACCTGCGGGTGCTCGCGCGGGCCGGGCTGGTCGTTGCCGACGACGTCGGCCGCGAGCGGCACTACCGGGTGCGCGCCCAGGCGCTGGGCGTCGTCGCCGCCTTCCTGCGCGAGCTCGCGGCCGGCGCCGTGGGCCCGCCGGTTCCCGCGGCGATGCTCGACGGCCTCGACCTCGAGGTGCGCCGTGTCGGGCGCGACCGCCGCGCCGACGAGCAGCAGCCGCACGGAACCGATGCGCGCCACCGACCCACCGGGGAGACCGCATGAGCCACCACGACACGACCACACCGGCACCCGGGCCGGTGGGCCGGCGCGAGGAGCGTAACGGCGCCCCGAGCGTCGTCATCGAGCGCACCTTCCGAGCGCCCGCGGCCGACGTGTGGGCCGCCGTCACCGAGCCCGACCGGCTCGTGCGGTGGATCGGGACGTGGAGCGGTGACCCGGCATCCGGCGTCGTGCAGTTCCGGATGACCGCGGAGGGCGAGGACATCGCGGCCGAGCCGGTCACCGTGCACGAGTGCGACCCGCCGCGGCGCCTCGTGCTGAGCTGGAGCTCCGACGGCGTCCACTGGCACGTCGAGCTCGACCTCTCCGAGGCGGCGGGCGTGACGACGTTGACGTTCGCCCAGCGGGTGCCCGACACGGCCACCGGCCGTGACGTCGGCCCGGGCTGGGAGTACTACCTCGACCGCCTGGTCACCGCCGAGACCGGGGGCGACGTCACCGCCATCGAGTGGTCGCACTACGAGGGCATGGCGGGCCACTACGAGGCACTGTTCGCCGACCTGGGCTGAGCCGCGTCAGGGCTGCGAGAACGTGGCGATCACGTGCTCGGTGAGCTCGCGGCCGGCGACCCAGCGCGCCGCGATGGGCCGCATCCCCGCCCGGGTGAGCCAGGGTCGAGCCAGGGTGCGATGAGGGTCAGCACCGCGATGGCGCCCTTGCGCGCGTGCGACTGGGCCAGCTCCAGCGCCAGGGTTCCTCCTGCGGAGTCGCCGAGCACGTGCAGCGCGACGGTCGGTGACAGGTGCTCGTGCAGGGCCGTGAGGAAGGCCTCGGCATGCGTCACTTCGTGGGCCGGAGCGAGCGGGTAGCGCGCCGGGCGCGACCACGGCATTACGAGCGGGGGCGCACGGTGACGACCTCGCCGCCCGCGAGGGCCCGCACCGACACGCGGTCACGCAGCGCGTCCGGCAGCGCGGCGGCGGGGATGCCGTTCGCCATGCTGCGCAGCCCCTGCCTCGACCGTGCGGTAGCGCTTCTTGCGGGTGGCCCGCAGGTAGGCGCACACAGCGTGGGTCTGCCAGCTCGCCATCGCGGTCAGGGTCAGCCCGGGATGGTCGGCAGCCGGGTGAGCGCCTCCGCGACGGCCTCCTGCAGCTCGGTGTCCTCCCAGGTGTGGTCGACGAGGTCGCCCCGCAGGTAGGCGTCGTAGGCGGGAAGGTCGAGGTGCCCGTGGCCGCACAGGGCGGTCAGGATGACCTTCTCCTCACCGGTCTCGATGCAGGCGATGGCCTCGTCGACCGCCGCGGCGAGCGCGTGGGTGGGCTCGGGAGCCGGCACGATGCCCTCGGTGCGGGCGAACAGCACGCCGGCGGCGAAGCAGTCCTTCTGCGTCTTGGCGACGGCCTCGATCAGGTTCTCCTCATAGAGGTGGCTGATCAGCGGGCTCATGCCGTGGTAGCGCAGGCCGCCGGCGTGGATCGGGTCGGGGATGAAGTCGTGGCCCAGGGTGTGCATCTTGAGCATGGGGGTCAGGCCCGCGACGTCACCGAAGTCGTAGGCGTAGGTGCCCTGGGTCAGCGAGGGGCAGGATGCCGGCTCCACGGCCCGCAGGACGGGGCCGGTGCCCGAGGCGAGCTTCTCGCGCAGGAACGGGAAGGTGAGTCCGCCGAAGTTCGAGCCACCACCGGTGCACCCCACGATGAGGTCGACGCTCTCGCCGATCTTCGCGAGCTGGCGCAGGGCCTCCTCGCCGATGATCGTCTGGTGCAGCAGCACGTGGTTGAGCACCGAGCCCAGCGCGTAGTTGGCGGTGGGGTCCTGGGCGGCCATCTCGACCGCCTCGCTGATCGCGAGCCCGAGGGAGCCGGGGGAGTCGGGGTCGCTCGCGAGCATGGTGCGCCCGGCCTCGGTGAGGTCGGAGGGGCTGGGGTGCACGGTGCCGCCGAAGATCTCCATCATGATCTTGCGGTAGGGCTTGGCGTCGTAGGACGCCCGCACCTGCCAGATCTCGCACTCCAGGTCGAACTGGGCGCAGGCGAAGGACAGCGCTGTGCCCCACTGGCCGGCTCCGGTCTCGGTCGTGAGCTTCCGGATGCCGGCGCGCGCGTTGTAGTAGGCCTGCGGCACCGCGGTGTTGGGCTTGTGCGAACCGGCGGGGGAGACGCCCTCGTACTTGTAGTAGATCTTCGCCGGGGTGCCGAGCGCCTTCTCGAGCCGGTGCGCCCGGTACAGGGGGGACGGGCGCCACAGCCGGTAGACGTCCTGCACCTCCTGCGGGATGTCGACGTACTGCTCGGTGGTGACCTCCTGGGCGATGAGGTCCATCGGGAAGATCGCGGCGAGGTCGTCGGGGCCGACCGGCTGCCCGGTGCCCGGGTGCAGCGGGGGCGGGGGAGGGGTGGGCAGGTCGTGGAGGATGTTGTACCAGCGCGTCGGCATCTCGTCCTCGTCGAGCAGGACCTTGTGGCGCAGCGGTGCGGACACGGGAGTACCTCTTCCTCGGCGGCATCCGCCCCGGTGGCAGCGCCGCCGTCATCCTCGGGTGGGCCACCCGCGCGCACAAGGGGGTGCCCACGAGAAGGAACACCTGTCGGCGGGCGGTGGTTGACTGACAAGGCCCGACGACGACTGAGGAGCACGACCGGTGAGCATGCAAGGGTGGCAGGCGCTGCACAGCCTGAGCAGGGACTCCAGCGTCAAGGAGCGTCGGCTGGCGCCGGGCACGACCCGGCGGGTGATGGCCTACGCCCGGCCCTACAAGGTGCAGATCGGCTGGTTCCTCGGCATCGTCGTCATCGAGTCGGTGCTCGTGGTGGCCGCGCCGCTGCTGCTGAAGTCTCTCGTCGACGACGGCATCTACCCCAAGGACTCCGCACTCGTCGTGCGGCTGTCCCTGCTCATCGCCCTGATCGCGATCGTCGGTGCCGGGCTCACGCTCGTCGAGCGGTGGTTCTCCGCCCGCATCGGTGAGGGCCTGATCTACGACCTGCGCACCGAGGTCTTCTCGCACGTGCTGCGCCAGCCGGTCGCCTTCTTCACCCGGGCCCAGACCGGCGCCCTGGTGACGCGCCTGGGCAACGACGTCATCGGCGCCCAGCAGGCCTTCACCTCCGTGCTGTCCAGCGTCGTCAGCAACGCCATCACCCTGGTGCTGATCATCGGCGCCATGGCCACGCTGTCCTGGCCGCTGACCCTCGCTGCGCTGGCCCTCGTGCCGTTCTTCCTGGTGCCCGCCCGGTTGATGGGGCGCCGGCTGGCCGGCCTCGCGCACGAGCAGATGGCCCAGAACGCCGAGGTCGGCACCCGCATGACCGAGCGGTTCAACGTGGCGGGCGCCCTGCTGGTCAAGCTGTTCGGCCGCCCCGCCGTCGAGGACGAGGAGTATGCGGTGCGGGCCGCCACGGTGCGTGACATCGGGGTGCGCATCGCGGTCAACCGCTCGGTGTTCTTCGTCGCCCTCACCCTCGTGGCGTCGCTGGCGACCGCGATGGTCTACGGCGTCGGTGGTCTGATGGCCGTGAACGACACCCTGACCGTCGGCACCCTGCTCGCCCTCACCGCGCTGCTGGCCCGGCTCTACGGGCCGCTGACCGCGATCTCGAACGTGCGGGTCGACATCCTCACCGCGCTGGTCTCCTTCGAGCGGGTCTTCGAGGTGCTCGACCTCGAGCCGCTCGTGGCGGAGTCGCCCGACGCCCGCCCGGTGCCCGCCGGCCCGGTGCGCGTCGAGGTCGACGGGGTGTCGTTCTCGTACCCGTCCGCCGACGAGGTCTCACTGGCCTCGCTCGAGACGACGGCGAGTGGTGACCGACGGGGCAGCGGCACCGTGCTGCACGACGTGTCGTTCACCGTCGAGCCCGGCTCGCTCGTCGCCCTGGTCGGCCCCAGCGGTGCCGGCAAGACGACCATCACCTCGCTCGTGGCACGCCTGTACGACCCCAGCTCGGGTTCGGTGCGCATCAACGGGCTCGACCTGCGCGAGGCGCAGACCGAGTCGCTGCACGACGCCGTCGGGGTCGTGACCCAGGACGCCCACCTCTTCCACGACACGATCCGCGCCAACCTGGCCTACGCCGCCCCGTCGGCCACGCAGGAGGAGATGGTCGCGGCCCTCACCGCCGCGCAGGTCTGGTCGCTGGTCGACTCCTTGCCCTCCGGGCTCGACACCGTCGTCGGCGACCGCGGGCACCGCCTGTCCGGTGGCGAGAAGCAGCGGCTGGCCATCGCCCGGCTGCTGCTCAAGGGCCCGGGTCTGATCGTCCTCGACGAGGCCACGGCCCACCTCGACAGCGAGTCGGAGCAGGCCCTGCAACGTGCCCTCGACCACGCGCTGCGCGACCGGTCTGCGCTGGTCATCGCCCACCGGCTGAGCACCGTGCGTCACGCCGACCAGATCCTCGTCGTCGACGACGGCACCGTCGTCGAGCGCGGCACGCACCACGAGCTGGTCGCGTCCGGCGGGCTGTACAGCGAGCTCTACCGCACCCAGTTCAGCGAGGATGTCAGCCGGGTGCTCGACGCCCGGGCCTGACCACGGGCCCGACGCCTCACTCGTCCTCCTCGTCCCAGATCCGGGTCTTCTTGGGCTTGCGGGGGTACTTCTCCGGGTTCTCGGCGCGCACCTCACGGCGGATGCCGAACCAGACGAGCACGAACCCCAGGGCCATCGTGAGCCACCACTGGTACGCGTAGGCCAGGTGCGGCCCGAGGCTGCGGTCAGGCTCGCCGAGCGGCTGGGGCCGCGGTGCGGTCGCCCCGTCCGGCAGGGTCTCGGCCTCCAGGAGCACGTACGCCGGCAGTACCGCAGCCGATCCCAGGGCCGCCGCGGCATCAGGCACGTTGAGGTTCGCGACCTGACCGGCGGGCAGTGCCCGGTTCCTCGAGGCCTGACCGGGGCGCACCCAGCCGACCACCTCGACCTCGCCCTGCGGGGCGGGCCCGACCGGCGGCAGCACCCTCGCGCCGCTCTGCGACTCGGCGACCCATCCCCGGTCTACGACGACGTCGGGGCCGCCGGTGGTCGGGCGCAGCGCCCAGAGCACCTCGTAGCCGGCCTCGTTCTGGCGGGGGCGGTTCCGCACGTACACGGGCCCCCCGGCATACCGGCCGGTGACGGTGACCCGGGTCCACTCGTTCTCCGGGTCGAGACCGGCGGGCGTCAGCACCGAGGAGAGCGGCACCGGGGTGGAGCGGTAGTGCGTGTCGAGCCGCTCGTTGCGCTGCGACTTGGCCTCATGGCGGTGGAACTGCCACCACCCCAGGTGGTAGCAGGCGACCGCGACCAGTGCGGCGAGGAGGAGGGCGCCCAGCCATCGCGGTGTTCCGAGACGCCTGAGCACCAAGCCACCGTACGCGACGTACATTGGTGGTCTATGACCGACCTCCCCGCTCCGCGCCTGCTCGACCAGTTCGGTCGGGTGGGCCGTGACCTCCGTGTCTCGGTGACCGACCGGTGCAACCTGCGGTGCTCGTACTGCATGCCCGCAGAGGGCCTGGACTGGCTGCCCAAGCCCGAGATGCTCACCGACGACGAGCTGGTCCGGCTTGTGACCGTCATGGTGGGTCTGGGCATCACCCAGGTGCGGCTCACCGGTGGCGAGCCACTGCTGCGCCGCAGCCTCGTCGACGTCGTGCAGCGCATCGCGGCGCTCGAGCCCCGGCCGCGCATCGCCATGACCACCAACGGCATCGGGCTCGCCCGGCTCGCCGGTCCGCTCGCCGCCGCCGGGCTCGACCGGGTCAACGTCAGCCTCGACACGGTCGACCCCGAGCACTTCGGTCGGCTCACCCGCCGCGACCGGTTCAGCGACGTCGTGGCCGGCCTCCGGGCCGCCGCGGATGCCGGCCTGACCCCGGTCAAGGTCAACGCCGTCGCCATGCGCGGGGTGAACGACACCGACGTGCCCGACCTGCTCCAGTGGTGCCTCGACCGCGGCTACGAGCTGAGGTTCATCGAGCAGATGCCGCTCGATGCGCAGCACGCGTGGGACCGCTCGACGATGGTTCCGCAGCACGAGATCCTCGAGCGGCTGCAGGAGCGCTTCCGGCTCACCCCGGTCCCGGAGCGGGGAAGCGCCCCGGCCGAGCTGTTCCTCGTCGACGGCGGCCCGCAGACGGTCGGGGTCATCGCCAGCGTGTCGGCCCCGTTCTGTGGCAGCTGCGACCGGGTGCGACTCACCGCCGACGGCCAGCTGCGCAACTGCCTGTTCGCCCGCCGCGAGGTCGACCTGCGTGGCCCGATCCGCGCCGGCGCGACCGACGAGGAGCTCGCAGACCTGGTCATCGCGCACATGTGGGTCAAGAAGTCGGGGCACGGCATCGAGCGGGCCGGCTTCGAGCAGCCCGACCGGCCGATGTCAGCGATCGGTGGCTGAACCGGCCGAGTCGTGAGGTGCGCGGGTAATCTGCGGCGTCGGGTCGACCACCGGCAGCACGGGCCGCACGCGGCCGGTGACCCGCGGCATCACGGCGTTGGCCGCGACCACCGCGAAGAACGGCAGGAACACCGCACCGGCGGCGAAGATCCAGCGGTACCACGCGTCGATGACCACGAGCAGCACGAAGCAGATCGTGCGCAGGGTCATCGTGAAGAGGTACTGCTTGAGCCGCCGGACCTGGTCCTCGGTGCGCGCCTCCGGCGCGCTCGTCACCGACTGGACGTCGCGGTGGTGACGGGTCATGGACACCAGCCCACTGTATGTCGCGCGGCTCCGGCTACCCAACGGTAGTCGGCTAGGTTCGACGGCATGAGCGCGCCACGCACCGTCCTCGTCACCGGCGGCAACCGGGGGATCGGCCTCGCGATCGCGCGGTCCTTCGCCGAGGCCGGCGACACCGTCGCGGTGACCCATCGGTCCGGTGACGCGCCCGAGGGCCTGGTGGGGGTCCGCTGCGACGTCACCGACACGGCATCCGTCGACGCCGCCTTCACCGAGGCCGAGGAGAGGCTCGGCGGGCCGATCGAGGTGCTCGTCGCCAACGCCGGCGTCACCAAGGACGGCCTGCTGATGCGGATGAGCGACGACGACTGGGACACCGTGCTCGACACCAACCTCACCGGCGCTTTCCGGTGCGCCCGGCGCGCGAGCAAGGGGATGATCCGGCTGCGCCGCGGCCGCATCGTGCTGATCTCCAGCGTGGTCGGGCTCTACGGCGGGCCCGGCCAGGCCAACTACGCGGCCAGCAAGGCCGGCCTGGTCGGCCTCGCCCGGTCGATCACCCGCGAGCTCGGCGGCCGCGGCATCACCGCCAACGTCGTGGCGCCCGGCTTCATCGACACCGACATGACCGCCGGGCTGTCGGAGGAGACCCGCAAGACCTACCAGTCGGCCGTCCCCGCAGGTCGGTTCGCCACCCCGGAGGAGGTCGCGGCCACGGTCCGCTTCCTGGCGAGCCCCGAGGCGGCGTACATCTCCGGCGCCGTCATCCCCGTCGACGGCGGGTTGGGCATGGGTCACTGACCCGGGTGCCGACCCGACCGACCCGAAGCCCGTCCCCGCCCAGCCCCGCACCGCCGCACCGACCCCCCGCGAAAGGTCCCACATGTTGCTCGAGGGCAAGAAGCTGCTCGTCACCGGCGTCCTCATGGACTCCTCGATCGCCTTCCACGTCGCCCGCCTGGCGCAGGAGCAGGGCGCCGAGGTGGTGCTCACCTCGTTCGGGCGCACCATGAAGATCACCTCCGCCATCGCCAAGCGGCTGCCGTCGACCCCACCCGTCGTCGAGCTCGACGTCACCAACGACGACGACCTCGCGGCGCTGGCCGACAGGATCCGCGAGCACGTGCCCCACCTTGACGGCGTGGTGCACTCGATCGGGTTCGCCCCCAAGGGCGCCTTCAACTTCATGGAGGCCGGGTGGGACGACGTCGCCACTGCGGTGCACGTGTCCGCCTACTCCCTGGCCTCGCTGACCAGGGCGGCCCTGCCGCTCATGGGCGCGGGCAGCAGTGTCGTCGGCCTCACCTTCGACGCGCGGTTCGCGTGGCCGGTCTACGACTGGATGGGCGTGGCGAAGGCCGCCTTCGAGTCGACCAACCGCTACCTCGCGCGCGACCTCGGCCCGAAGGGCATCCGCTCGAACATCGTCGCCGCCGGGCCGATCCGCACCACGGCCGCGAAGTCCATCCCGGGTTTCGAGCGCTTCGAGGAGGAGTGGGGCAGCCGCTCGCCGCTGGGCTGGGACGTCAACGACGCCGAGCCCGCCGCCCGGGCCTGCGTCGCCTTGCTCTCCGACTGGTTCCCCGCCACGACCGGCGAGATGGTGCACGTCGACGGCGGCTTCCACGCGATGGGCGTCTGACGGGGTCGTCGCGGGTCACCGGCACCGACCCCGCTGCCCACTAGGCTCCCCCGGGTGAGCAGCGAGCCCGCGGAACACGGCGAGACCCGGCCGAGCGTCGTCACCGCAGAGGTGCGTCTGCTCGAAGGGCCGAACCTCTACTTCTCCCGCCCTGCGGTCAAGGTGACGCTCGCCCTGCCCGGCTACCTCGACGCCCCGGTCGACATCCTGCGCGCGGTCTCGGCCGCGGCGGGGATGCGGCGCGGCCAGCCCGGAGCGCCGGGGTCCGAGCAGCGCCAGCAGGTGCTCCTGCGCCTCGTGGAGCGGGTCGCCCGGGCGCTGGCCACCGAGTCCGGTACCCGACGGCTCGGGGTGCGCACCCGCGCGGCGAACGAGACCGACGTCGTGATCTGCGCGTTCGTCTGGCGCCACCGCGCCCGGGCGGAGGCCCTGGGCGGCGCCATCGGCGCTGTGCTCTCCGACCTCCTCGCCGGCCACGCCCTCGCGGATGCGGTGGCCGACCACGCAGCGACCGTCGCAGCCGCCGTGCCTTCCGATGACGGCCCACGGCTGCTCACCCCTCGCATCCCGGTCGCCTCCGTCACGGGTACCAACGGCAAGACGACGACCACCCGCCTGCTCGCCCACATCTGCATGACTGCCGGCCTGCGCACCGGCTGGAGCTCGACCGACGGAGTGGTCGTCCAGGGGGAGATGATCGAGCCCGGTGACTACTCCGGGCCGGCCGGGGCCCGTGCCGTGCTGGAGGCGCCGGGCGTGCAGATCGCCGTCCTGGAGACGGCGCGCGGCGGGATGCTGCTGCGCGGCATGGGTGTCGCCCACAACGACGTCTCGGTGGTCACCAACGTCTCGGCCGACCATCTCGGCCTGCAGGGTATCGACACCGTCGACCAGCTCGCCGAGGTCAAGGCGATCATCACCCGGGTCACCCGGCCGAGGGGATGGGTGGTGCTCAACGGCGAGGACCCGCGGGTCTGGGCGATGCGGGCCGGCATCCGGGCCCGGCCGTGGGTCTTCACGTCCGACCCCAGCGCCCCGGCGGTGCGCGAGTCCCTGGGCGCGGGTGGCCGTGCGTTGACGGTGCTCGACGGTCACCTCACCGTGCTACGGCCCGACGCCGCCCCCGACCGCCTGGTGCGGGTGGTCGACCTGCCGATGGCGCTGGCCGGCTTGTCGCACCACAACGTGCTCAACGCCCTGGCGGGGGCGGCCGCCGCGCTCGGGCTGGGCATCGACCGGGAGGCGGTGGCCGAGGGGCTGCGCACCTTCCTGCCCGACGACGTGCTCAACCCCGGCCGGATGAACACCTACACCGTGCCGGTCGAGGGTGGGAACGTCTCCGTCGTGGTCGACCTGGCGCACAACGAGGCGGGTCTCGAGGCGCTGCTCGACGTGGCGCGCGGGCTGGCGGCGCCCGGCGGCCGGGTGCACCTGGCCCTCGGCACCGCCGGCGACCGCACCGACGACATCCTCCACGCCCTCGGGGAGATCGCCGGGCTGCGCGCCGACCACGTCGTGGCCGCCCACAAGGCGCAGTACCTGCGCGGGCGCACGCCCGACGACCTCGAGGCCCAGCTGCGGGTCGGGCTGTCCCACGCCGGAGTCGGTGACATCGCGTCGTACCCCACCGAGCTGTCCGGGCTGCAGGCGCTGCTCGCGGTTGCCGGAGACGGTGACGTGGTGGCGGTGATGTGCCACGCCGAGCGCGTCGAGATCGTGCAGTGGCTGCACGAGCAGGGTGCGACCTCGGACACCCCCGGCACCATCCGTCGGAAGGTGGTGCGCGCTCGGGGCGAGCACGAGTGCGAGGAGGAGATCGCGGCCCTGTGGGAGCTGCCGGATGCCGCGGCGCGCGTCGAGGCGGCCGCCTCCCTGCACGCCGCGCATCCCGGCGATGCCCGGCTCGCCTACGAGCTCGCCGGCGCACACGACAGCGCCGGCGACGAGGCCGCTGCGGTGCTGCTCTACGAGGCGGCCCTGGCCGCCGGGCTGCGCGAGCCGCACCGGCACCGCGCCCAGGTGCAGCTCGCCTCCAGCCTGCGCAACCTCGGGCGGCTCGTGGAGGCGGTGACGGTCATCGACGACGTCGCCGCGCGCCATCCAGAGAGCCTCGGCGTCTCGGCGTTCCGGGCCCTGGTCCACCACGACGCCGGCAACGCGACGCAGGCGCTGTCGGCGCTGCTCACCGCGGTGGCGTCCACCAGTTCCGACCCCGATGTCGCCCGCTACCGCCGGGCCCTCACGGCCTACGCCGCCGGGCTCTCACGGCCTACGCCGCCGGGCTCAGCGACTGATCGCTGCTAGGAGGTGGTGCTGCCGCTTCCGCGCAGGATGGCCGACATCTTC
>Ga0105047_10003069_pt1 | contig 29608 bp, 21 predicted proteins | sample MAT04_FD_78384 | JGI IMG/M metagenome (GOLD analysis project Ga0105047, IMG submission 78384) | Freshwater microbial communities from Lake Fryxell liftoff mats and glacier meltwater in Antarctica - MAT-04 (megahit assembly) | ecosystem: Environmental > Aquatic > Freshwater > Ice > Liftoff... | reverse complement strand
GGGTGATGAAGGCTAATTTGCATCCAAGTGCTTAGCGGAGGAGGCTATTGGTGTACCACTAAAGCCATAAAAAGAATTGCTGGTAATGGTTTTGAAAGCAGGATTGCTTGTGGTATAAATGTTTTTCAGGCTATGATGGGTCAGGGTAGGCCAAAATGAGGATGGTTGGGTTTGTTAATGAGACCCTTTGGTCTATGGCATCTTAATAATGATCGGGATGAGCTTTATGAGAAAGTACGCACGATTTTTGTCCATTGAAAATTTCTTTATTATCATTTCGCTGGTGGGCGGAATTCTTTTTGCTGTTTTTGTGCCTGTGGGCCAGGTGCCTGATGAGGAATCGCATTTCACGAGAGTCTACGCGATCTTGCACGGAAATATAACATCGGCAACCATCAATATTCCGGTTGGGGTGAGGTCGTTTCTGGACAGACAGGACAGAATCCCTTTCTATAATGAGGGTTATGCAAAACAGGATGCCCGGCAGGAAGTTATAAAATCTGCGACTTCTTCCACTTATAGCCCGATCCTTTATATTCCCCAACTGATTGGGGTTGGGCTCGGGTTGTTGTTTAGAATGTCAATTCTGCGTTATTTTCTTCTGGGAAGAATTTTTAGTGTTTTGCTTTTTAGCGTGGTTGGGTATTTTATTTTGAAAGCAACGCCGGTTGCAAAAAACAGTCTTTTTGTGCTTTTTAGTATGCCGATGACGCTTTATCTGGCGGGTTCTTATTCGGCAGATACCATGCAAAATATTCTGAGCTTTGTGTATATCAGCCTGGTACTGGTTGGGAAAAATTCCCCGGATAAGTTATCCAAAAAGGAGTGGATTTTTTTCCTGACGACTGGCGCGCTGCTGGCGCTGACAAAGCCTATCAGTCTTGTGCTTATCTTTTTATCCATTCTTTTACCTGTTGCGCGCTTTAAAGATGTACGACAAAAGGGTTTGTTTATTGCCAGCCAGCTGGGGGTGGGGCTTTTGCTTGGTCTTGGCTGGGCAAAATTGATCTCTAACAATACTTTTGTAAATCATCGTGTAACGGAAATAGTTCCGTTTCAACAATTGGCATACATTCTGATCAATCCTATTGCATATATTAAGGTTCTTTTTACAACCTTGAGTGTATATTCCGAGTACTTTCTCTACGGCTTTGTGGGTGCTTTTAGTTTGCCTGTGAGCCCGATGCCCGAATTTGTCTATTTTTTGTTTATTATTGTGCTGCTGCTGGCAGGTATTGCTGATCTGGGCAAGGGGTTCCAGCTGACTGCCTGGCAAAAAGTGCTTCTAGCGGTGATTGTGGTTTTGTATTTTGTCGGGCTTAGCACGATCATGTATCTTCTTTCGAGCCCGGTGGCAAGTTATATTGTTATGGGTGTTCAGGGCCGTTATTTTATTCCTATTTTTCCGCTGGTGTTGGTTTTGATTTTATCTTTAAAGCCGTTTGGCGAGATCCGCTGGGGGGGGGTATTTTCTGCAAGCAGCGTGGTATTACTGGTATTGGTTGCGGCGTTTGGACTTCAAATGATTTACTTGAGGTATTACACTTCCTGTGGAGAAACCTATTACTCTCTGGATAAAGAATGTATGCAGGTATTTGGAGAAACATCCGAATTTGCAACCAAGACGGTTGGAGCGATTGATCGTACTTTTCGACAGAGTTTTAGCGCGGAATGTAATGATTTAAGCAGGGTATCGATTCTGCTTATGCCAGGAAATGGTGAGTTGAACGGCCAGCTTTCTATTAGACTTGTTGAATCTGTGTCTAAAAAGGTTGTGGTTGAAGATGAGGTTTTTGCGGCTTCGGTTGACAATAAATCAAGATGGAAGTCTGTCAATTTCTCGCCTGTGGGAGACTCGAGGAACAAACAATATTTGCTTACGGTTGCTTCAAAAACCGGGTTGATTGATTCGGTGTCTTTGGGGATAACAGATAGCGCGACCTTCCCGGGTGGGGAATTAGCGGGGGTGGATTTTCCGGCTGATTTGAGTTTCAACTATTCTTGTAGAGATGGGCTGGTCTACAAGGTGCGCAGTTTATTAGGACGTTGAGATGGTCATCGAAAAATCCAGGTATTTTATAAAAGATAGGCCTGCAATCGCGGTGGTGATTCCGGCTTACCGGGCTGAAAAATCTATCCAGAGGGTGGTGGCAAACATCCCGGATTTTGTGGGCTTGATTGTGGTGGTGAATGATTGCAGCCCGGATGGTACTGCGGCGCTGGTGCAGGGTCTGGCAGACGCGCGTATTTTGCTGGTAACGCACCAGATCAACCTGGGGGTTGGGGCGGCTGTTTTGAGTGGATATAAAAAGGCGGTTGAGCTGGGAGCGGAAATCATTGTAAAAATGGACAGTGACGACCAGATGGATCCGGCTTACCTGATCTCGTTGGTTACTCCGATCATTACGGGGCAGGCTGATTACAGCAAGGGTAACCGTTTTTTACATGCAGAAATGCTGAATTCAATGCCGATGGTGCGGCGCATTGGCAACGCGGGGCTGTCTTTTCTTACTAAAGCTGCTTCAGGTTACTGGAATATTTTTGACCCGACGAATGGGTATACGGCGATTGACAGCAGGATCATTGCTTTGCTGGATGAAACGAAAATCCATAAGCGCTTTTTTTTCGAGAGCAGTATGTTGATTGAGCTGGGGATGATACGGGCGGTGATACGGGATGTGGAAATTCCGGCGAGATACAATGATGAGGTCAGTTCGCTTTCGGAGTGGAAGGCGCTGTTCGAATTTCCCCCGAGACTGCTGGCGGGGTTTTTGCGTCGTTTTTTTGTGCAGTATTTTTTGCGGGATTTTGGGGCGTTTTCGATCCTGGTTGTGCTTGGGCTTGGATTGAGTATATTTGGGGGGTGTTTTGGGTTGTATCACTGGTATATTTCATCGATCACTACCAGGATTGCATCAACCGGGACGGTGATGATTTCGGTTCTGCCGCTGATTCTTGGTTCGCAGCTGCTTATTCAGGCGCTGATCGTGGATATTCAAAACATTCCGAGGGAATCGCTGCATCTGGAAATTGGTGAGATGCAGAAGGTTGAGCGCATTTTGAAAGATAAGGAATCTGAGGTGTGAGGTTATATTGCATGGTGACAGTGACCTTACAATCAAAAAAAGGTAAGAGAGATGGCAACCGATATTTACGATAAAAGTTACTTTGAAAGGCTGGTTTCTCGCAGTGCTTTTCAGATGTGGATGAGAAGTTTCTTTTTTAAGCCGCTGCGGTCTTATTTGCGGGGGGATGTGCTGGACCTGGGGTGTGGGATTGGCGAGGTGGCTGCGTATGTTGAAGCGCCGCAGCGATATATGGGCGTGGATGTGAACCCTTATTGTATTAACTACTTGAAGGAAAAGGGTTTGCAGTCGAAACTGGGTTCTGTTTACGAAATTCCGCTGGAGGCGAACTCGGTGGATGTGGTGGTGCTGTCGCATGTGCTGGAGCATCTGGATGAGCCGGGTAGGGCTTTGCGGGAAATTTGGCGGGTTTTGAGGCCGGAAGGGATGATGATTACGATCGTGCCGATGCGGTATGGGTATTCAACAGACCGGACGCATGTCACTTTTTATGACCTGGCGCGGCTGGGTGAGATTGCGCGACGATATCACTTTGAACCGTTAAAAACAGAAATTTTTCCAATACCTTTGGAGATTTTGGGAAATTATTTTTATTTTTTTGAATACCGATTGATCGCCAGGAAGCGGTTAACTATTTAGCGGGTGAGTAAATACCTTTTATAGGGAAAATGTTGATCAATCTTATGCAAAATGAGCGGCCGTTGGTGAGTGTGGTTGTGATTTCTTTTAATGAGATTGATTTTATTGGGGAGTGTTTGAATGCTTTGCTGCTGCAAAGTTATGCCAATTATGAAATTGTGGTTTACGATAATGCTTCATGGGATGGAACGCCCGATTTTATCAGCGAACATTTTCCGCAGGTTAAGTTGATAAGAGGCAGTGAAAATATTGGATTTGGGGGGGCGAATAACGAGGCTGCAAAAATTGCGCAGGGTAAATATGTTGCTTTTGTTAATGACGATGCGTATGTATCAGCGGGCTGGCTGGAACCGCTGGTTGGTTTGCTGGAATCGGATGGGTCGATTGGGTGTGCGGGTGCTGATTTGTTGTGCGCTGAAAAGCGGGATGTGGTTTTATGCCGTGGGAATAGTATCCATCTTTCGGGGGTGGCTTTTGTGCGGGAAAGGGGGAAGGCTGCGAGCCCGGCGCCTGTGATGGAGGTGGGCAGCATCAGCGGTGCGGCTTTTGTGATGGAGCGGGATTTATTTTTAGGGATGGGCGGGTTTGAGAGTCTCTTTTTTCTGTATTACGAGGATACTGATCTTTCTCTGAGGGTGCGGTTGCTTGGTAAACGCTGTGTGGTTGTTCCGGGGGCGGTGGTGTACCATAACTGTGAATCGCGCTTTGGGCTGAATAAGGTTTTTTACCTGGAGCGCAACCGTTACCTGTCACTTTTGACGCTGATGAGCGCGGGGATGCTGTGCTTGATGTTTCCATCGATGTTGTTGTTTGAGTTGTTTGCGTGGGGATACGGTGTTTTACGGGGGAGGGAGGTCTTAGGGGCTAAAGTTAATGCATGGAAGGGGATTTATGAGCTGCGGGATTGGATTAAAAAACGGCGGAGCAAGTTTGTGCCGGGCAGGGTGAGGATTCCTTATCTTTTGGGGGCTTTTTCGGCGGATGTGGATCTGGATTATGTTTATTCGAACCGGCTGATTGGGTGGACGGCACGGTTCCTGGGATTTCTAACGGCTGCGCCGTTTATTTATTTTTTTGGAGGGGGGATTCGGGCGCAGGGCGAGCGGAGGGAAGCAAGCAATAACCGCTGAGTTCGCGTAAACGATTTGGGAGGATGCTGCGGAGTTTAATTTGGTTTTTACTGTGCTAGTACTCCGTACTTTAGCAGGCGTTCGGCTTCGAGCTGGATTAATTGGGGGTAGATGGCTTTGTAGACGGCGCAGTAGGGTGAGCGGGCGCTGGCGGAGCCGCGCAGGTTGCCTGCCAGTATGGGGCAGCGGCCGGTGCACCAGTTTTTCCACTGGCAGCCCTGGCAGTTTTGACGTTCTTCGATGGATGGGTTGTTGAAACTGGTAAAGTTAATCCGGGCATCCTGCAGGGGAAGGGCGGGACGCTGGTATGCTGGTGCGAAACCTGGAAGTTGCTGCGGTCGATGAGGCGGTCGATGATGCGGTAGGGGGGCAGGTTTTCGCGGATGACCTGGATGGCCTGCATAAGGGCATTGGTGAGATCGGCGGGGCGGGCGGTGAGCGGGTCGGCGGGGGTGGCGGGGCGGTAGAAGTTGAAATTGGGTACGCTGGTATTGGCCTGCCCGGTAAATACATAGGCGAACCTGGTATTGCAGGCTTTGATCAATTTATCGGGGGAGGATGAAATTTCAACCGGCTCGAAATCGGTCTTTAAATTGGCGCGTAACTCCTGAACGGCGAAGGCTTGAATAAAGACATTCTTCTCAAGCAGTTGATCGGAAATTTCGAAGAGGCTGTTGAATTGGTTATCAGAAAGAACACTGGTGGTACCGGGTGTGAGGCTGACGGATGGGACGATTAGAATAGTGTGGTCGGTATTGAGGGGGCGCAAAGAGGCAAAGGTTTCTATATCCAGCGCGGTGTGGGGAATTCCGCTGATCCCGTTAAGATCGGAGGCAATTTCGCCAATGATGTAGGCGCAGTCATCTGGAGTTGGTTTGCTGTTTGAGGCTTCAAAGGCGTTTTCGATCAAGGTTCGCAGGTGGGGGAGACTGACCGCATGCCAGAGCAGGAGGTAACTGATACGCTGGCGCTGGTCTGGATCCAGTTCAATGTAAACGTAGTAATTGAGCGCGAGGGTCTCAATCCATTGGCTGGCGATGGCATGCAAGGCCACGCCGGCCGGTTCGGAATCTGCGTGCCCGTAACGCGGAGGCAGGGTGTAGACGACGAAGGCTTTGGGTTCATCTGGCTGGGTGCGGCAGGTGCGGCAGTAGGCTGCCACGCATGCGCGCACTTCCCAGGTGCTTTGGACTAAAAAGAGGGTGTGCTTGAGAGCATGGCGATCATCAATTGTGGAGAAGCCCATATCATTATCGGGGTTGTAAACTTTTGTTATAAAATCAGGTTCTCCGTCGGGTTTTTCTTCAACTTGCAGCGGGTTACTGAAGTCAAAAAATGGAGAATGAAGTTTCTGCCAATATTCTGAAATATCACCTGCCTCTATATTCCAGTGGGTTTTAATCCAGGTTTCCAATAAGGCGTTTTCGCGGTTGTCTTTTAGGGCCTAACTGCAGCGCAGAATGAGGCTCTCGAGAGGGTAATTTTCCAATGAATAGGGAACGCGGTACCATTTTCCGGTAAAGTTGCCATAATGGGCTCTTAAATACGGCAAAACAAAGGTGCTTTTGTTCTTTATATTTGCAGTGCGGTTAAGATTTGGATACTCAAGATCGAAAAATTTATTTGCCGGGTCGGGGTTTTCTTTGAATATTGAAAAAACAACGCCTTTGGCGTCGCCGCGGGGTTCATCCAGTAAATTGAATGCCATGGTGAGGTCGGTATCGTTGATGTTTTTGCCAACTGGTTGAGGAATTTAATTGAGTCGTTATTAACAACCAAGGGTGGATCATACTGGCGATACACCGAACTATTAAGGGCATCAAAAACCTGTTTGCCAGTTTTGAAGCCTTTGTTGAAATCTTTGGATAAGAGGCGGAGTAAGTCGATGTGTTTTGTATTAAGGAGAAATTCGAGGGTTTTTTTATTTCGGAGTTTTCATCGGGTGAAGTGAAGGTGATTACCAATGATTAGTACTCTTTTAGCCAGTCTGCCAGACCGGGGGCGGTGTTTATTTTTTCTTTGAGACTCTCAACGGATTTTCTGTCCAGTTCTTTGAGTCTTTCTTCTTCTTTGATGTCTATTTCTTGATGCCTTTCTGCTTCTTTTTGATCGCGGTCAAGCTGCTCGTTCTTTTTTTTATTATCATCTTCATTCTGTTTTAGCAGCCAGCCAGCGACAAGCGAGATAATGCTGATGACCACCGGGGAACGTACCCAGGCTTCGGTGAATGCGAGGCGTGCGAGGGCGTCCCATTCGGACTCGATGTGAATATTATTGAGCGTGTCTTGAAATACACTTAATTTTATATTCAGGGTTCCATCTTCAAGCGGGCTGCTGCTTTGCTTCAGGTAAATGCGGAGCGGCGCGCCGTTGGGAGCAAGCTGGCCGCTGATTGTGGTGCTCCAATCTTGCGAGTCGGGGTCGGCAGACAGCAGCAGGCTGGGCTGCGAACTTACCGTTATCAATTCTGGGGTAACGGTGCAGGGGGAGGATGCAACTGAGGGAAATATCGAGAGGAACGGGTTCGGTGCTGCCGTAGAAAATGCGGCGCGGGTAAACTATGTTCAAAACAGTGTTCAGGCGCGGTAAAGGCCAGTTAACCTGGGCGGTTGTAACAGAATATTAGCTCTGAATCGCCAGGCCGACGCCAAAAGAGATGAAGATGATCAGGGCGGGGACTAACAGCCAGGCCCAACGCATGATAGGGGGGTCTCTTTTTTGACCTCGCCGGGTAGTTTTTGGGATTTGCTCTCATCCATATTCGTTATGTTGCCGCCCCGGGATCACATGAAGATATTTACACACATGTAGTTTTAATATTATACCCAACGCGGCCACAAATGGCGTTCTTTTTTGAGCGGAAAACCGCAATTTGTGCCCGTGGGTATTATATACAACATTACGGCAGCGGGATTTATGGGTTCAACAAGTTGAGCAGGGTGATCTGGCTGATTTGGTGGTGTCATTTTTGGGTACCTCCTGTGATTTGATTTTGTGGATATGATTTTTAGGGCTGGTGGCGATTTGTTGTGAGGTGCTGTTTGGGGCGGCATGGTTTTCCTCTATTCTGCGTGCGGCAGATCGTTGGTGGGGTCGTGTGTGGTTATTGATCTGCTTTTAGTTTATAACTTTTGGATTAGCCCGTGTTTCGCAGTCTTTTGGCACATTTATTGCGGCTGTCCACAATTCTCTTGAGCCGTTTGGCGTTTTTCTCACAATTTCCTTTCAGGCATTGCCATCATCAAAGCAGCTTCGGTAATACTCATTTTTTTATTGATGAAGAAGATAACACGCGTTTACCTTGAATTTACCTCGATTTCAACCAACTTTTATTTTATTTATAAAATTTTTCTGCTATTATTTCATTTACTTGCCATCCATTGGGTGACAGGCTGTGAGGTTTACAGGACAAGACTAATTTGAAAAACGTCAGCCTGGTGGGCTGCGATAATTTTTTGGCGAATAGAGTGAGGATTTAAATGAAAATTGATAAAGCATCAGATCAAGGGGTGAAGATCGTTTTCACCCGGTCGTTATTCGGGAAATTAATCTTTTTTATGCTATTGATCGGTGTCATCCCGTTGTCGATAGGCGCTTTGATCAGCTATTCTCTATCCCAGGCGGCATTAGATCAATCAGTGAATAACATTCAGGAAATTATTGGAACTGATCAATCGGTTTATTTTGAGAACTGGGTGATAGAGCGCAGCCAGGATATCGAGACTTTGAGCGGGGTGGCCAGAATAGCTTCGCTGGACCCAAAAACTGCCGGACCAGCCATCAAGCAATACTACGAGTTATGGAAGGTTTACGAAACCATCTTTTTAGCCGGGCCGGATGGGCGTTCTATTGCGAGCTCGGATGTAACACCCTTGAATGTGGCAGAGCGGGATTATTTTAAGCAAGCCATGAGTGGCAAGGTCAGCATGTCGGAGGCGCTGGTTTCTAAGGCCACCGGTCATTTGATCTTAGTTTTTGCCGCTCCGATCCTTTCCAAGGATGGCGCGGTTGTGGGTGTGATTGCCGCAACGATACCCCTGGATACAATCTCTGAAAACCTTGCCAAGAGCTGGATTGGGGAGACCGCCGATACTTACCTTATTAACCAGCAGGGTTATTTTGTGACGGCTCCCAGGTTTGCAAAAGAAATGAAAGCCGCCGGATTGTTTGAAACTCGCCCTGAGTTGGAAGCCAAACTTGAAACAACCGCCGGGAAGCAACTTTTGGCTGGCAACTCTGGTCAAGGGTTGTACTCGAACTATCTTGGGAAACAGGTGTACGGGCGTTATATCTGGATGCCGGAAGTTAAATTGGGATTGGTGACGGAGACACAGAGCTCGGAAGCCAATGCCCCGACCGCCCGTTTGGCGATGTTTAGTTTTGTTTTGATCGCTGTATCCATCCTGGTTATCTCTTTGGTGGCATATTTCCTGGCCCGACAGATCACCGATCCGGTCAAATTGATTGCCAATTCTGCCAACCGCCTGGCCCTGGGCGATCTTGACCAGACGCTCACTTACAAGAGCCGGGATGAATATGGTCTATTGGCAGATTCTTTTCGTTCGATGACTGCTTACCAAAAGGAAATGGCTGGCGTGGCTGAAGTAATTTCGAATGGAGATCTGACAGCTGATATTCAACCAAAATCGGATTATGATGAACTCGGAAGGGCCTTTAAGCGCATGATCGCCAGCCTACGCCAATCAGTTGGTAAGGTGGCGCAGAGTGCCAGTGCGCTCAACAGCGCATCGGCGCATCTGGCCAGCGCTGCAACGCAGGCCGGAACTGCGACGGCGCAAATTGCGGCGACTGTGCAGCAGGTGGCCCAGGGCATCACCCAAGAAGCGGCATCGATTTCGGTTACAGCCGAATCGGTGGAACAGATGACGCGCGCGATTGATGGGGTGGCGCGTGGGGCGCAGGATCAGAATGTTTCGGTCACGAAAGCGGCAGAGATCACCAGCGGGCTCAGCCGGACGATTGAGCAGGTGGCAGGCAATGCCCAATCGGTGACGCGCGATTCAGCGGGTGCGGCCGAAGCGGCGCGTTTGGGAGCCCGGACGGTGGCCGAGACGGTCAACGGCATGCAGCGCATCAAGTCCAAAGTCCATCTATCGGCGCAGGCGGTGACTGAGATGGGTGCGCGCTCTGACCAGATCGGGACGATCGTGGAGTTGATTGAGGATATCGCCAGCCAGACGAATCTGCTGGCTTTGAACGCGGCGATCGAGGCGGCGCGGGCCGGGGAGCATGGCAAGGGCTTTGCGGTGGTGGCGGATGAAGTGCGCAAGCTGGCCGAACGTTCGGGTGCGGCGACCAAGGAGATCGGCGGGTTGATCAAGGCTATTCAGAAGACCGTGACGGAAGCGGTGCGAGCCATGGAGGATGGCGGGCAGGAGGTGGAAAATGGGGTGCGTCTGGCGAATGAATCTGGTGAGGCGTTGGCGACGATCTTGAAGGCGGCCGAAGCGGTCTATCGCCAGGCTGAGGAAGCTGGCAAGGGCGCGGCGCAGATGAGTGCGGCGTCGAACCAGCTGGTGGCGGCGGTGGAGGGGGTCAGTGCGGTGGTAGAAGAGAACACGGCTGCGACCGAGCAGATGGCGGCCGGTACCACGGAAGTGACCAGGGCCATCGAGAATATCGCGGCGGTTTCGGAAGAGAACAGCGCTGCCATCGAAGAAGTCAGCGCTTCGACCGAGCAAATGAGCGCACAGATGCAGGAAATAACCGTATCGGCCAGCACGCTGGCTGAGATGGCGCTTGCGCTGCAGGGAGTGGTGGATCAGTTTAACCTGGAATAGATCGGGTTGAGATTGGTGAATATTCAGATGGTCCTGGACCTTTGGAAAATAATTTTGAACCGGTGCAGCTCGTAACTGCCTGATGTGGATGCGGCTGTGTTTATAATGAATGCAGGTCATCCAGTCATCCAGGAGGCAATCGTGTGCGTATTCTCTTTCAGGGGGCGGCTCGGGCGGTTGCGGGTTCGATGCACTTGATTGAAGTTAACGGTTGTAAGCACGGTGAGCGGCGCGGGGTGCGGGATGTGATCTAGCCCGAGATGCAGGATGTGCTTGAGATTTAAATATCACGGATAGGCGATTTAGCGGTATAATCCGCCCGCTGCGCTGCGTTATTGGAGAGATGCCAGAGCGGTTGAATGGGACGGTCTCGAAAACCGTTGTGGTCCCCTGGGCCACCGTGGGTTCGAATCCCACTCTCTCCGCAAGAAGGCCGTTGTGACTATGTCACGGCGGCTTTTTGTTTTTGGCGTTCTGAGGAATAATGGTTTTAGAGCTTTTACCGTAGAGGCACGGAGAAAACCTGATTACCGCGGAGCTCGCGGAGAACACGGAGAAGACCTGAGCATGGGGGGGCGCAGAGTGTAGTGATTGCGTTTATAATACGCAAAATGCGGTGAAGGTTTGGTATTTATTTCAATAATTTGGGGATCAGGTGACTGTACCTTTATTGGAGGTTGATTCGATATGACGATTGAAACGCTTGTGCTTCGGCCGGTAAGTATTGATGATCTGCCTATTTTTTATGAGCACCAGCGGGATGTGCTGGCGGTGGAGATGGCTAATTTCCCTTCACGCGAGCGGGAGGCTTTTATGGTGCACTGGGCGAAGATCATGGTGGGTGAGAGTGGGTTTTTGCGGACGGTGGTGGTGGATGGGCTGGCGGCGGGGAACGTTGTCAGTTTTTTGATGGAGGGGAAACGCGAGGTGGGTTACTGGTTTGGGCGCGAATTTTGGGGCAGGGGGATTGCGAGTGGTGCGCTGGCGGCCTTTTTAATGGAGGAGGTGTGGCGTCCGCTGTACGGGTGGACGGCGAAGCACAATAAGGGTTCGCAGCGGGTGCTGCTGAAGTGCGGTTTTGTGCTGGAGGCGGAGGTGGGGGAAGAAGTGGTTTTTCGATTGGACGGTGTGTAAGGGTTTAAGGTGACTATCAGCTTTGAACCCTGGTGCGCTTGTTTTCAGGTTTAAAAGGGTCTATACTAATTTTAATCATTATTCGGAGGAGGTAGATTATGAAATCGCAATCGCAGGCTTTTGCTTATTCTGGCAAGGATGAGACGATTACAAAAGATGAGGCGGATGATGAATGGGAGGTGGATGTCAAGAAGAGGCATTTTAACCCGCAGGTATTTTTATATTTTCTGATTGCGTTGGCGTTTGTTCTGGCGATTTACCAGGCTGTGGTGATTAAAGGCAGTTTGGGCTGGTTGTTTATGTTGAAGCCGCTGCTGTCTCCACCCGCTGCAGGGGATGTTGGGGTGGCGTTGGGGCCGATTCTGGCGCTGTCGCTGATGATTGAGCGTGTGTTGGAGACGATTTTTGAACTCTTTGAGCGTAACTGGACGCAGGTGGCGCGCTTTGGTACGGCGGCCAGCGACGGCGGCAAGCATTTGAACCAGATGCTTAACCTGTATAACGGTCAATTGACTGTGGCGACGGATGAATTGGAGGCAGCGTTGGGGAGCAGGGAGCCCAGGCCGGAGGCTGAAACGAATGCGCTGATGCAAAAAGTGAGCGATGCTGAAAAGCTGGTGCGGGATGCCAGCGAGAGAATGGCTTTAATGATTAAGGACCCCAAGTATCTGGCGTGGAAACGTGCCATTACGATCTGGCTGGGGCTGACGCTGGGTTTGATTGTGGCGATCATCAGCGATGTTGGGGTGTTTGAACACCTTAATATTACGGTGCCGCGCCTGGTGGATATGTTGATTACGGGGTTTGTGATTGGGGCAGGGTCTGGCCCGCTGCATTCGTTGATAGGGATTTTGCAGAGTGCGAAATCGACGCTGGATAGTGTTGGTAGTTTTGCCAACACGGCAGGTTTGCGGAAAGAGGTTGAGGATCTTAAGGAAGCTGCCAGCAGGAATAATAATCTTCCGCCTAACCAGACGAACATTATTCAAGGCAATTAGGATTTGAGGAAATTCGCAGAGGGCACAGGTTTCTGTGGCCCCTGCGATGTAGTAGAGCGCCGGGCTGCATGGGAATGAGCCGGTTTTGGCTTTGTTAAAAGCGCAAATTGATTGCTAATTTGAGGAATAAATCCATGCGTAAGGTGTTATTATGTAACTACTCACCTGTCTGGCAGCCGGGGGATAAATCCCGGCGGCACTGTAACAGCGCCCTGTAAACAGGGCTTGAACCGCTTGTATTGGACAGAAGAATGGTTTAAAAGTCGGATTTTTCTGATGTTGTTCGTAGCCGGTGGGCTTTAGCCCCTGGCGAAGCGGGAAAAAAGTTATCTGGTGAGTTGTTAAGTTATAGTAGACCGAACGGGATGTTAAGGCGTCCGTCGGCCTACTAATTACATTTTATGTCATTAGTAGTGGCAAGGTAAATGCGGCATATTTTTTAATTTTACTCTACTCAGAAAGTGACACGATGAATCCGACACTGAATGCTTCTGACTCTGTAAAAAAGACGGGATTGTGCCCAAAACATGCGGGGGCTGTGCGGCGTTTTTGGAACAGGCAGTACAGGCCGCCTTTCAGCAGGATGGGGGTGGTATTCCAGCTTTTGCTGGTTGGGGTTTTGATTTTTTCGATGGTCCGGCCGGTATTTGCGAGGCAGGTTTTTGGGGGGGATGCTCAAAGCCGGGTAATCTTCAAGACGATTATTATTGATGATTATGTGCCCTATACTTTTATTAATTCGGCAGGGAAACCGGATGGGTTCAGCGTGGATTTGATGGATGGGAACCAGGGGATGGATATTGTTAAAGCTACCGATAAATATAAAGAGATTTATCCAAAGTGGTTTGGGTCGTTGGAATCGAATGGAATTTCTACTGAGACTTTTTTGAAATACCTGGGCATCATTTTGCTGATCTTCCTGGCGGCGGGGGGGCTGCTGTTGGTCTGGTCATTTTCGCTGAGAAGGCAGGTTGCAGTACGGACGAAGGCGCTGGAACTCGAAATGCAGGAACGCAGGAATGCAGAGTCGGCGCTACGGGAAAGCGAGACCAGCTTTCAAAAGATCTTTGATAAGTCGGCCAGCGGGTATGTTCTGGCTTCACCGCAGGGCCGGTTAATCAAGGTGAATGCTGCGCTGGCTGAAATGCTGGGCTATTCCATTGATGAACTACAGCAGATTCATTTCAGTGATATTACGCATGCAGATGACCTGGAGATCAGTAGAAAAAGCTTGGAAGTATTGCTATCTGGCGAGCGCGAGGTTTTTCAGCTTGAGAAACGATATATTCACCGCGATGGCAGGCCGATCTGGGCTTTTGTTAATGTTACGCTGGTGCGGGATGTGGGTAATTTGCCAGTGTACTTTATTACCAGCATCTTTGATATTTCTGCGCGCAGGAAGGTTGAGGATGCACTGCGCGAGAGCGAGTATTTCTTTAAAGAGTCACAACGCGCGGCTTTTATCGGTTCTTATAAAGCTAATTTTGGCGCTGATCATTGGGATTCATCCGAACTTCTTGACCAGATCTTTGGGATTGACCAGAGTTATGATCGAAGTATTAAGGGCTTGCTGGGGCTGATCCACCCGGAGGATGTGGATATGATGACGCGTTACTTAACCGAAGAAGTTATTATGAAGGGCAGGCCATTCAATCGGGATTACCGCATTATTCGCAGGTCGGATGGCGAGGTGCGCTGGGTGCACGGCGCTGGCGAGGCGGATTTTGATAAGGATGGCAACATTTTATCTTTGATTGGAACGATTCAGGATATTCACGAACGCAAACTGGCGCAGGATGCTGTTTTGGAAAAGGCTGAGGTTCTGGAGCGGTTCAATACATTGATGGTTAACCGCGAATTGAGAATGATTGAGCTTAAGCATGAGATTAATGATCTGTGCGCCCGGTTGGGACAGCCGCCGCGCTACGTTTTGGAGTTTGACGATACTGCGGCGGAAGACCGGATGATGGGTGAAAACGAATAACGGTTTATTTTATTTTTTTTTTCCTGGCAACTACCAGGCATGGAGATGAAGATATGCACATGAATACATCTGATCAGGAAATTATGCAGCTCGGCATCGGGAACTATTCGTGCAATTGGGGGACGCACATTTGCGGCCTGTACGAATCACCAAAAGAGCGCGATGAGATTATCTTTGGCTTTTTGTGCCAGGGTTATCCGGATGGTGATTTGGCATTGTATTGCCCGGTGGAACGCACCCAGGATGAGTTTTACCGGGAATTTCCTCTGTTCTGCCCGGAGTGCATAGGAGAAGAACTACGGGATCCTCAACATTTTCAGGTGCTTTCGGCCCAGGATTTATATTACCCGGACGGCATATTTGATCCCAGGGAGATGGATAAGGGCTTAAACGAGTTTTATATTAACTCCCAGGCAAACGGCAAAAGGAATGTGCGTGCCACGGCAGAGATGGTCTGGGCTCTGAAGGCGATCCCTGGCATTGAGCATCTGATGGTTTACGAGGCCCGGCTGAACTATTTCATTCCTGGCAAGCCCTGGATCAGTATCTGCATGTACAATGTCAACCAGTTTTCCGGGGCGATGATCATGAACGTGCTGCAAACGCACCCGTTTACGATCAACGGCGGGGTGGTTACCAAAAATCCTTATTTTGTTCATCCAGACCGCTGGCTGGCTGAACACGCACCCGAGTATGCATAATAGGGAGGGCGTTGAATGACCAACCAGGCCTTCGACCTCTTTTTATTGGCAACCAACCTCTCGCAGTTAAAGGATGCTGCCAGGGTGCAAACCTTGTTCCTGGAAGGGATGCAAACGATCTTCGCTGGCGCGGTTTTTAGCTGGGTAGAGGAAGACAGCCCGGGCAAAGGTGAGTGTGTGGAAATTAGCACACGCCAGGACACGTTCGGTTTTGTCTGCCATTCGGCAACTGTCTCGCTGGATGAACCTTCGCGGGTGTTGATTTATAACGCCTGCCAGATGCTGGGGGTGCTGCTGGAAAAGTTGAAGCAGGAGCAGGCGCTGGTTGATCAAAATGCGGCGCTGGAAACGCTGGCGAGCGATCGCGCTGTGCTGCTGGATAAACTGGAAACACGCGTGGATGCACGCACAATGGAATTGAAAAACTCAAATGGTGCGCTGGCTGCTTCGCGCCTGGCGGCATTAAACATGATGGCGGATGCGGTGGAGGCGCGGCAACATGCTGAACAAACCACGGCAGAGTTGCAGCGTGAAATTGCCGAGCGTAAACAGGTGGAGGCGGCGTTGCAGGACAGCGAGGAACGCTGGAGGCGCGCGATTGCAGGGTCGCCGATCCCGATTATGATCCACGACGAAGATGACCGCGTATTACAGCTGAGCGCCGGGTGGACGAGATATTCTGGTTACAGCATTGAAGATATTCCCACGATGAGCGATTGGACAGAGCGGGCGTATGGCGAAAGAACCGGTTTTTCAAAAGATTATGTCGATCAACTTTTTTCCATCGACCAGACGGTGCACAACGGGGAGTGGGTCGTTACGGCCAAGGATGGCTCCAAGCGAATCTGGGATTTTCAAACCACCCCGTTGGGCAGGACCAACGCGAACAGGCGGGTGTTGAACAGCCTGGCGGTGGATATCACCGAGAGTAAGCGGGCAGATAGGGCGCTGCGTGAGAGCGAGGCGCGTTTTAGAGGTTATTTTGAGCAGGACCTGATGGGTTTTTCGGTGACCTCGGTGGAAACAAAGTGGCTGGAAATAAACCAGGCGGTGTGCAACCTGCTTGGATACGAAAGGGAAGAATTGCTGCAATACAGCTGGAAAGATGTGACTCATCCGGATGACCTGGGGAGCGACATTGAGCAATTTAATAAGGTGATGAGCGGGGAGATCAATGGTTATCGCATTGAAAAACGGTTTATTCGGGCGGACGGGCAGGTGGTGTATGTAGACCTGGGGGTGCGCTGCAAACGGAACGCGGATGGCAGCGTGGAATATTTTTTGGCTTTGCTTTCAGACATCACAGAGCGCAAAAAAGCGGAGGCTGAGTTGTTAGAGTACCGCGACCACCTGCAGGATTTGATCAAAGAACGCACTGCTGAGCTGCAGGTTGCCAAAGAAAGAGCCGAAAGCGCCAACCAGGCTAAGAGTACCTTCCTGGCGACGATGAGCCACGAAATTCGCACGCCATTGAACGGTGTGCTGGGGCTGACGAGCCTGGCTTTGCAAACCAACCTGACTGACAAACAGCGCGACTACCTGGATAAAATCCAGTTTTCGGGTGAGTCGCTGCTCTCGATGATTAACGATATCCTGGATTTTTCCAAGATTGAAGCTGGAAAAGTGGCGCTTGAGCAGGAGAACTTTAATCCAGGCGCGCTGCTGCAATCGATTGCTAATATCGCGGCGCTTAAGGCGCAAGAAAAAGGGCTGCGGTTGAATTTTGATACGGCGGGGGATGTGCCCAATTTGTTGAGGGGTGACGCGCTGCGATTGGGACAGGTGTTGACCAACCTGGTGGGCAACGCGATTAAGTTTACACATCAGGGCGAGGTGCTGGTGAGCACCCGTTTGCAGAATAAATCTGAACGAGGTGTTACGCTTGAATTTTCGGTGCGGGATACGGGGATTGGGTTGAGTGAGGCGCAGGTGGCGGAGTTGTTCAGACCCTTCAGCCAGGCAGATTCATCGATAACGCGCAAGTACGGCGGCACGGGACTGGGGTTAACTATCAGTCAGCGGCTGGTGACTATTATGGGGGGGAATATCACGGTGGAGAGCCGGCCCGAGCAGGGCAGCGATTTCCGCTTTAGTCTCACTTTTGAGCCACAGGCGGCACAGCCTGATGTAACCGAGAACCCCGCCCTGGCTGCGAGCAAGGCGGCGGAGCTCAGCAGACTCGATCACTTGAAAGGCATGCGGGCTTTACTGGTGGAGGATAATGCGATCAACCAGCTGGTGGCAATGGAGATGCTGGAAAACCTGGGGTTGAAGGTTTCGACGGCGGAAAATGGGGTTGAAGCTATTGGCGCCTTGCAGACCGGCATTTTTGATGTGGTTTTGATGGATATCCAGATGCCAGTGATGGATGGTTACGAGGCGACCGCCCAGATTCGCAAGGATGGGCGCTTCGGTTTCGAGAAACTGCCGATCATTGCGATGACTGCGCACGCGCTGATTGGCGACCGCGAGAAGACACTGCAGGCGGGGCTGAATGATTATGTCTCGAAGCCCATCAACGCGAGCGAACTGAGGCGCGCGCTGCTGCGTTGGCTGGCTCGACAGGAGGAGGCTGCGCCGAGCTTTGGTGGGCAGGTCCAGGCAGATGCTGAAGAGCTGCCGGCGGTTTATGGTGAGATCAACATTGGCAGCGCGCTGGCGCGGTTGGGGGGCAACCAGAAGCTTTATTTGCGCTTGCTGCGCATGTTCCGTGAGAGCCAGCGAACGACGGTGGACTCGCTGCTGGCTGCGATTGAAGGGGATGATCTGGAGCTTGCCAGGCGGCTGGCGCATACGTTGAAGGGTGTGGCCGGTACGATTGGGGCTGATGAACTGGCTGAGGCGGCGCGGCAGTTGGAAGCTGCGATTGTGGAGCAAGATGAGTTGCTTATCAGGGAAACAGTGGCCGAAACGAAGGATAAGTTGAGTGCGGTTTTGGGGTCGATTGTTGAGTTAATAGCTGGGGGATAACCGAGGGGGGCGCAAAGATCGCGAGGCCGGAGCTATTAACAGCGCCCCATCCCGCTCGGCTGGGCTGCGGGGATAATAATCCCGCTCGGCTGGGCTGCGGGGATAATTATGAATAGGGCTTTGATAGAATTAGTAGTATTTCAAGGTCAGGATTTGTCATTTGCTGGAGGTTTAATGATCCAAACCTGCTTAGAGGCTGTTTAGTATGTTCAATAAAGCAAAGCGTTATACGCTGGTTAGCATTGGCATCTGGCTATTATTAATGCTGGGGTCATTGGTGTGGAATATTTCGCAGATCAATAGCAACCAGCTGGCAACCTACCTGGAGAATGCGCGTTCGCTCTTCAGCCTGATCGTGACCACGCGTGAATGGAACTCGCTCTCGGGGGGGGTGTACCTGCCAGTGACGGAGCAGGTGCAGCCGAACCCATATTTGATTGACCCAAAGCGCGATATCACCAGCACGGACGGGTTGCAGCTGACCAAGATCAACCCGGCTTACATGACGCGCTTGATCGCTGAGCTGGCTGAGAAGAAGGAAAACATTAAGTTTCATATCACCAGCCTGAACCCAATCCGCCCGGCCAACCAGGCTGCTGATTGGGAAATTGGGGCGTTAACGAGCTTTGAGAAAGATGGCAGGGTGGAATATTACGCCTATGATTCCAGCGATAAGGGGGTAACATTTCGCTATATGGCTCGGTTGGTGACGCAGGAGAGCTGCCTGATGTGCCACGCGGCGCAAGGTTACAAGCTGGGGGAAATTCGCGGCGGCATCAGTGTTTCGTTCCCGGTTACGGCAAGTTCGCCCTGGGCGATCATTTTTACGCATTTCTTTTTGGCGGTGGGTGTCAGCGGTTTGATCTGGGTGTATGGAAAGCAGCTTGAGCGCACGGTGCAGATCCTGGAGATCCATTCGCACATTGATGGTCTGACGGAAGTTCATAACCGGCGTTATTTTGATGAGGCGCTGACGCGCGAATATTTACACAGCAAGCGTTATAAAGTTGCGACGTCTTTTGCGTTGTGCGATATTGATGACTTTAAGTCTTATAACGATACTTATGGGCATGTGGCGGGCGATGAGTGCCTGAAGAAAATTGCCCAGGCGTTGAACAATGCGCTTAACCGCCCGGGCGACCTGGTGGCACGTTACGGTGGGGAGGAATTTGGGATTATTCTGCCATATACTTCCGCGGCGGGTGCGTTGGCGCTGGCGAACATGCTGCGGGCACAGGTGGAGGCGCTGCAGATCGTGCACAGGGCGAGCAAGGTGACCGGTTTTGTGACGATAAGCATTGGTGTGGCGACTTATTTTGGGGATGAGGTTGGCAGGAATGAGCTGCTTAAGATGGCGGATGAAGCACTTTACCGGGCGAAGGCGAGCGGTAAGAACTTTGTGCTGGCGCATAACGCAGCGGGTGCAAGGGATGATGATGTTTAAGGACGGGTAAGAAGGAAATTTTGTTTTTATAGAAATTGACCATGCTAATACTCTCAGTAACTTGCTAAACTCAACGGGGCAAAAAACGCACAAGGCGCCATGTTGCTTTCAATTTCGGGCGGAAAACCGCAATTTTTGCCTGTGGGTATTATATAATAAATATTGAGGAGACAAGAACATGGACGCTAAAACAATGTTTATCCTGTTTTTCATCGTTCCTGTGATATTGGGCGTGGTCATTACGCTGACGGGGGTGGTTTTTTTGATTATCGATGCCCGCCGCAGAAAAGAGGCTGGTATTGTTGAGACCCAGGGCTGGGAGACCACGGGTGGCAAGATCGTTGCTTCGAACCTGGAGAAGGATGAGGTGCAAAAGGAGGATGCCGGGGGAGTACATATCGATTTTAGCTATGAGCCGGTTGTCGAATATGTGTATACGATCGGTGAGAAGGAATACCGGAGCAGTAAGATCTTTCCGGGTGAGCATATTTATTTCAGCGAAAAGATTGCCCGGGAAATCCTGGATGTGTATTCCTTGAATAAGTATATGCCTGTGAGTTACAACCCGAATAATCCGGATGATTCTTCGCTGGAGAGCCGGCCCGAAGGGACCAATTACATCTATATTATGGGCCTGGTGTTTACTTCCTTTGGTGTGCTGGCGTGTTGTTTTGCCACTTTTATGACCTTCATTGCGATTGGTAAGTATTAAATTTAGAAATTCTACTGGCGAAAAGAAAGCGAGGCTGCCCGAACGGTTGGGCGGCCTTGCTTTCTTGGTTTCTATTTGACTACGCTGGTTTAATACTGGCTTTGAGCTGCTTGTCAAATTGCGTCATTTGCTCGGGGGTCATGGATTTCATTTCGGCGGTGTGGGCGATGCCGCCGTGTTGCATGGTTTTCTTCATTACTTCTTTTTTTGTGCTGCCGGTTACTACAAAGTTGCAATCCGGGCCGAGATCCTTACAGGCAAATTTCATCATTTTTTCTTCTTGAATGGAAATCTACAGATAAAGATGTACGGTTAAGTATTACTACCAATATTATCCGATTATAATGCTCATTTGTGAGGAAATCTGGTGGCGGTGCGCGAAGTATTGAAGCGGGGCTTATGGGGCCTGAGAGCGGATGAGTTATGCAGGAGGGTCAGGTTTGTAATAAGCCCAGGTCAAAGACCGGGCCGTCTTTGCAGGCGAGGCGCGGGCCCTGGCGGGTGCGGACGGCGCAAACGCCGCAATCGGCGAGGCCTCCACAGGCGAGGGGGGTGCCGACCAGAACTTGCGCATAGCCGCTCTTTGGTTGGGCGGCGAAGAGTGGGAGCAGGGTGGGCAGGTTGGCGCGGGACAGGTCGAGGGCGAGGTAGTCGGCCCAGAGCAGGGTTTCGGGGAGTGCGCTGAGCGGGCTGATCTCGAGCGCGGCGGGGAGGCCGCTGGGGGGCTGGTGGGTGAGCAGGCAGACGGAGGCTTTTTGGGCCAGGGCGAGGGGCAGCAGGGGCAGCAGGCGCGCGCAGGAACCAGTAAAATCGATGAGGGCGATGCGGCGCGCGGCGGTAGGCAGGATAAATCCGCGCCCATAGGGGCCGCGCAGGTGCAGGATTTGGCCGGGGAGCCAGGCGGCCTGAGGCGGCTGCGGCAGGGGTGGGGCGATCAGGAATCCGGCGGGGGCGGGGCCAGCGGGGAAGATGGGGTGGGCGAGTGCGGCGTAGGGGTCATTTTGGGCCCAGGCGAGCAGGTACTGGCCCGGCGCGGGGAGGATGCGCGGCGAGCAGCTGAGGCGGGCGGCGTGTGTGCCATCCAGATAGATTTCTTCGATGCAACCTTTTTCGCTTCGCATACGTTATGTTAATGCTATCACGATATAATCATTTCTGGTAACGGCGCATGTATTTAATTTACCGTGCGAAATGGGAGAGTTTTATCCCACATTTTGCCGGAAATGATTTTGGTCTGGTTGATTCAATCATTAAGGAGAGAAAACGATGAATATTGCACAGGTTGTTCAAGTAGTTGCCAGCGGTGCATGGCTGCTGGCGATTGGTCTGGTGGTTCTGCTGGTAACGCGCTCGAGCCGCGGGCAGCCGGTAAAGGGTTTTTCGACCGGGGTAGTGGTGATGCTGGTGGCGGCGGTAGTGCTGAGCACGGTTGGCGCGGGATTGGTTTTCATTGAGCCGGACGAGATGGCGGTGGTGATCACGGCTGGAGAGGGCGGTATTCGCCCGGAGCCGCTGACGGCGGGTATCCATTTTGTGATTCCGTTTGTTGAGCGTGTGGAGCGTTACAGTATTTTGCGGCAGACTTATACAATGTCGCAGGTGGGTAGCGAGGGGCAGGTTACTGGCGATGATTCGATCCAGGTGCGTACCAAGGACGGCCAACAAGTTTACATCGATGCCTCGGTGATCTATTCGATCGATCCAACCAAGGCGGTGAACCTGTACCGCACGTGGCGCAAGAACTACGAGGACGGGCTGGTGCGCCCACAGGCGCGCGGTGTGATTCGGGATGTTTCTTCGCAGTACGGTGTGGAAGAAATCGTGAGCACCAAGCGCGCTGAGATGGAAGCGCAGATCACCGATCAGTTGACCAAGATTTTTTCGGATAACAATATCATCCTGCAGGACTTTGTGCTGCGTAACATTCGCTTTAGCGATGAGTATGCCACGGCTGTAGAACAGAAGCAGATCGCTGAACAGCAGGCGCAGCAGGCCAAGTTTGTAGTTGAATCGAAGAAGCAGGAAGCTGAACAGGCTCGTCAGACCGCGCAAGGTGCGGCGGATGCGGCCGTGATTGCGGCCAAGGGCGCGGCTCAGGCACGGATTGTGCAGGCTGAAGCTGAGGCCAAGGCTTTGCAGTTGGTGGCGGATGTGTTGAGGGATAACCCGAGCCTGCTACAGTACCAGTATATTACGAAGCTTTCGCCGAATGTGGAGATCATGCTGCTGCCGAGTGGTGCGCCGTTTATTTTGCCGCAGCTTAATTCGTCTTCTTCGATACTGCCGGCCAATCCGACTGTGATTCCGGCTCCGTAGTAAAGAGAAGGTGTAAATATGGGTATAATACGGGTCAGGCTTTGATAAGCCTGACCCGTATTGATTAAGGGTATTGTTGTTTAGGGAGTGCTTATGAGCGAAAATTACCCGTCTGGCAAGCAGATCCGTCTCACCAGTTTGTCAAGCTGCGCTGGCTGAGCGTCGAAACTGAATGCGGAAACGCTGGCGCAGGTGCTGCGCCCTGTAGCGAATATGTTTAAGCCGGGTGATTACCCGGATCTTTTGGTTGGGCTGGACGGCGCGGACGATGCGGCGGTCTGGCGGCTGGATGGTTCGCGGGCGCTGGTGGTGACGACTGATTTTTTTACGCCGGTGGTGGATACGCCTTATGAGTACGGGGCGATTGCGGCGGCAAATTCGCTTTCTGATATTTACGCGATGGGCGGGCAGCCGTTTATGGCTTTGAATATTGCCGCGCTGCCGCCCGACTTGCCGGTGGAAATTTCTTCTGAAATTTTGCGGGGCGGGGCGGAGAAATGCCGGGAGGCGGGGGTAGTGGTGGCGGGCGGGCATACGGTGCAGGATAAGGAGCCCAAGTTTGGGCTGGTGGCGCTCGGTTTTGTGCAGACGGATAAACTTTTGACGAAGGGCGGGGCGCGCGCCGGTGATGTGCTGGTGCTGACCAAGCCGCTGGGTTTTGGTGTGACGACGACGGCGCTGAAGCGCGGGTTGGCGAGCGATGAGGACGCGCAGGAAGTGATTGGTTGGATGAGCCGCCTTAATAAACTGGGCGGACAGCTGGCGAATGAGTTTGGTCTGCGCGGCGGGACGGATATTACGGGGTTTGGTTTGCTGGGGCACGGGTCTGAGATGGCGCGTGGCTCAGGGGTGGGGCTGCGGTTGTTCTGGCAGGGTACGCCTTTCATTTCTTGTGCGCTCAAGTTTGCGGAGCAGTGGACTTTCCCGGGCGGGTCTTCGGATAACCGGCAGTTTTACGGGGGCGGTGTGCGCTTTGACCCAAGTTTAAATGAAATGCAGCAGATGCTGCTGTTTGATGCGCAGACCAGCGGCGGGCTGCTGTTGGCTGTGCCGAAGGAAAAGCTGGCTGATTTTGAGGCGCGGGCGGGTGAATTGGGTCAGCCGGTGTGGCAGATTGGCGAGGTGGTGGAGGGCGAGGGGATTGAGGTGGTGGGGTAGATACAGGAAATTTTGGGTATTGAAAAATGCGATAAAATAGGAAATATATGTAATATTTATATATTGGTAAAGAGTTTTGTTCATTCAGTTAGATATATTGAGGATAAGGACATGGAAAACTTATTTCGACCTGGTAATTTGGTAACCTTATACCGCACCTTGACAACTTGTTCTGAATAAGCGCCGTTGTACCGGCCTTAGCCAGGCGGCGCAGGCGCACTCAATTAACTAACTGTTTGGTTTCGGATAGCGTGGGAGTACCTCATTGGGAGAATAATGGATCTCGATAATCTTATTGAACTTGGGGGAGGGATTAAAACAAAACACCACCCGAAAGCAATCAGCAATTCTCATTATGGATATTTGTATGATTGCGGTGGTACTTGCGCCCTATCCCCCTGCTCTCTTTCCCGCTGGCAAGAATAATATTTCGTCGTGCGGGTTGTGCGGGAAAGGGGAAAATTTTTTTTTTTGAGAGACTGGGGAGCTTAGCTTCCCAGTCTTTCAAGCTCTCAGGCCGTCTTGCTTGCGCTATTCGAGATCATTTTGAGGCGAGAAAATAAGGAATGCCGGGTGAAAATGGCTATTTGGCTTCGATGAGGTTAGCGGATGTGGCTATTCGTATATCGTTAAAGCCATAATGAGAATTGCTGTGGCGCGGCGGGCGAGGTTGTGCTCAGGAATTCCCTGTCAGGAATTCCCTATTCAAATTTTGACATAAGTAGTAGAATTTATTTGTAATTTATCTTACTTAGAGAAGGAGGTACTGAATGAAAATGGTTATTGTTGTTAGCGAAGCTGTATTAAACGTGCCTCCGCGTGGAAGTTTTCAATCGCTGTAATGGATTAAATATCCATTCTTTGAATGATCCGGCTGCAGGTGCGTAACGTCGCCCTGCGGTTTTTGATTCGCTGCGGGGAACCCTGTGGCGAATTTTTAATTACAAAAGAGTACTGACAATGGAAAATCCGAATTTCGAATACTTTGAAAACTTGCAAGACAACAGTTTGCTTGAATCTAAAAAAACATCTAAAAAACTCGCGGCGCAAGCGCTGGCGAGAGCCTCCAAGAATATGTCTAACGAGCTGCACAGTTTTATTAATGCGCAGGACGATTCGCGCGGGACGTTTGAGTTCAGTTATAAGGCGTCGCGGTTTGAAGGCGGCTGGCTGCTGGATTCGCTGGGAGAGTTTTATGAACACCAGTGGGTTTTAGATGTTCTCAGGCATTTGAAGGGCGGTAAGGAGGCCTCGGTTTATCTTTGCAAGGCGGGCGCTGAGGTGAATAAAGAATTTATTGCGGCGAAGGTGTACCGGCCGCGGGCGCTGCGCAATTTGAAAAACGATCATGCCTACCGGGAAGGACGTGCCAACCTGGATAATGGTGGGAAGGTGATTTTGAATGACGGCATGCAGCATGCGATGGCAAAGAAGACTAATTACGGCAAAGAGCTGCTGCACCAGTCGTGGATTGCGTATGAATATACGAGTATGCAGGCGCTCTTTGCGGCGGGAGCGAGTGTTCCGGAGCCGTATGCGATGGCGAGCAATGCGATTTTAATGGGGTACGTTGGCGATATCGACCAACCCGCGCCAACCCTGAGCGAGGTTTCACTGGAGGCGGGGGAAGCCAGGGAATTGTTTGGCAAGGTGATGGAAAACATTGGTATTTTGCTTGCGAACGATCGAATTCACGGTGATCTGTCGGCTTATAACATCCTGTACTGGGAGGGGGAGATCACGCTGATCGATTTTCCGCAGGTGATTTCGCCTGTCATTAACAGGAATGCGTTCTGGATTTTTCAGCGGGATGTGACGAGAGTTTGCGAGTATTTCAGGAAACAGGGGGTTAAGGCAAACGACCGCAAATTATCGACAGAGCTGTGGGTGAAGTATGGTTTCAATCCCGATCCTGAAATTGATGTCTGGCTGCTGGATGCGGAGGATCCGAGGGACCGAGAATTGTGGAAAAGGCATAAGTGAAACAAGGGGAGCGCCGTGATGTTGCGGCGCTCCTTTCTTATTTAACTTGCGTTGAGTTTACTTTTTGATCATGGTGTTGCCCCTGGCGAGCGGGGTGGTGGGGAATTAACTACAATGGCGGAGGGTATCCTCAGCCATTGTGCTTTCCTTAAGGATTTATCCCATTTCGCCAAACCAACCTCTGCGCTCCATCCATTTTGCCAGTTCCAGCACTGGCACAATGGTCACAGACAGCCCGCCGACGATGAGCCAGTCGACCAGCGGCAGGGCGTATGTGCTGAATGCCTCGTGCAGGAACGGCAGGTAGATAATTAGTACAAGCAATATCATTTCCCAGCCCACTGCCAGGTTCAGCCATTTATTGGCAAATGGTTTAATGAGCACCGAATGCCGGTCTGAACGGAAGTTGTAGGCTTTGAAAAACTGGATCAGCACCAGCGAAACAAAGGTCATGGTCATGGCTTCTTCCAGGCTGCGACCGGACTTTTGAGCCCAGGTGAACAGGCCTAAATTTATGATGGTTGACCAGATGCCGCCCAGGACCATCAATGTCACTACCGGGCGGGTGAAAATGCCGGTGCGCGGGTTGCGCGGTTTGCGTTTCATCAGGTCTTTTTCCGGCGGGTCCACCGCAAGAGCCAGAGCGGGCAGGCCGTCTGTAGCCAGGTTGACGTACAGGATTTGCACTGCAGTTAAAGGCAGCGGCATGCCCAATAGAGCAGCGCCAGCCATCAGACCAATTTCGCCGATGTTGGAGGAGAGCAGGTACATCAGGTATTTCTTGATATTGCCAAACACCCCGCGACCTTCCTCCACCGCGGCCACAATTGAGGCGAAATTATCATCTGTAAGGGTCATTGCGGCGGCTTCTTTGGTTACATCGGTGCCGGTGATGCCCATCGCAATGCCGATATCAGCTTTTTTGAGGGCCGGGGCGTCATTCACGCCGTCACCGGTCATCGCGGCGATGTGTCCGCGTGCCTGCCAGGCGGTCACCACGCGCAGTTTGTGTGCAGGTGAAACTCGCGCGTAAACGCTGATATTTTCCACATCGCGCTGCAATTGTTCTTCGGTCATTTCTTCCAGTTCAGCCCCGGTCACCACTCGCTCGCCGCTGCGCAGCAAACCCAGTTCACGCGCAACTGCCTGGGCAGTGATGGGATGGTCGCCGGTGATCATCACGGGCCGAATACCTGCATCGGCACACAGCGCAATTGCGGCTTTGGCTTCAGGGCGGGGGGGGTCGATCATGCCTGCCAGCCCCAGGAAGGTCATGCCTTGTTCGGCGGTCTGGGGTGTCACATCTGGTTTTGTTGCAATTCCGAGTATGCGCAGCGCTTCACCTGCCATATCCTGGGCCTGTGACAGGATATTTATTCGACCTGCGGGATCGAAGGGCTGCACGCCGTTGGGGGTCAGCAGAAAATCACAGCCGTCCAGGATCACTTCGGGAGCGCCTTTGGCATTGGCAAACAGTTTTCCATTTGAAGTATGGATGGTGGTCATGCGTTTTGTTTCAGATGAAAAGGGGATTTCGTGCACGCGCGGGTTTTCCGCATCGAGTGTTTCTTTCTGGATCCCGGCTTTTGCAGCGGCAACCACCAGCGAGCCTTCTGTGGGGTCGCCTTTTATAACCCAGCTGCCGCCTGCATCTCTGACGAGTGTTGTATCTGATGCCAGGACAGCCGCGTTCAGCATTTGGCGGAGTTGGGGTGGTAGGTTGGTAGTTGCGCCGGCCGTTGACGAGAAATCACCTACCGGTGTGTAACCTGCCCCGGAAACTGTGAACATCTGCCCGGCGCAGTAGAGGCGGCGGACGGTCATCTCGTCCTTTGTTAATGTACCGGTTTTATCGGAGCATATCACCGAAGTGCTGCCGAGCGTTTCCACGGCGGGTAAGCGGCGGATGAGTGCGTTGCGTTTAACCATCTTTTGAACGCCGATGGCCAGCGAGATGGTGACAACCGCGGGCAGGGCTTCGGGCACAACCGCGACCGCCAGCGCGATGCCAAAGATCAGCATTTCTATGAAAGGCTGACCGCGGAACAAGCCGAGGGCTACGATAATGGAAACAACCAGCAGTGCGGCCCATCCAAGCGTAGCACCCACCTTATCCAGGTTTTTTTGGAGGGGTGTGCGCCCGGGCTCAATATTCTGGAGCATCCGGGCGATTTTCCCGAACTCGGTTTGCATGGCGGTATCTGTCACGAGCGCCTTCCCGCGCCCGTATGTAACGGAGGTTCCTGCGTAGATCATGTTTTTGCGGTCGCCGGTGGATAAATCGGTGTTTTGCAGGGTGAGGGTGTGTTTTTCCACGGGCATCGATTCGCCGGTCAGGGCCGCTTCTTCCATCTGCAGGTTGATTGTTTCCACCATACGTGCATCCGCAGGGACGCGGTCGCCCGTATGCAGGATGATCATATCCCCTGGAACAAGGTCTTTGGCCGGGATTTTGATTTCCAGCCCATCGCGGAGAACGGTGGCAGTGGGGGCAGCCATCTGTTTTAGGGCTTCGATGGCTTTTTCTGCCCGGTATTCCTGTACAAAACCGAGCACCACCGCGAATAACACGATCACTGCGATGACGATTGATTCAATCCCGTGCCCCAGGAACAGCGAAATTGCCGTTGCCCCCAGTAGAATCAAGATGAGCACATTTTTGAATTGTTCCAATAGGATTGTCCAGGGCGAAACCCGGTGGGCGGCTTGCAGTTCATTGGGGCCGTATTGGCTGAGGCGTGTGGCAGCTTCGCTGCCGCTCAACCCATCGTTTTGACTCTTGAGTAGTTCAAAAATCTGGGGTATGTCGAGCGTGTGCCAGGGTCTGGTTTGCATAGGCTTGTTTCTTTTCTCCAGGATTGGTGGTTGCTTCAAATCTGCGGGTTTGAACATGCGCGATTTGAAGATAAAAAGGTCCAGCAGATAAATTACCCCGGCCATGATCGGCAGGAAAACCAGTGCCAGCAGTTCCTCGGTGTACCGGGCTAGTTCTTCGGTCCAGACCGCGGCGGCAGCGCCGCCAGCGCCGGTGATGGCAAGCGGCTTCCAGAGACTGGTGATCTTTTTGCGGGATAGCCATCTGAAACCAGTGAAACGGTTAACGGGTTTTTTAGGCTCGGACATGGGGTTCTCCTTTCCTGATCGTGATTGGGTTTGAACTAACAGACCAGGTTCAAAATGAGGGAACCGGTCTGGGAGTTCACGGTTCTAGGTGAGGTCTTTCTGGATGGGGATGCGGGCAGGTGCTGAAGACCAGCGGGTGAACCAGAAGTACAAAAGCAGGACTGCGGCCCCGCCAACCAACAGGAAGGGCAGCCATTGTTTGAGATATGCGCTGACCAGCGTCCATTCGCGGCCCAAAATATAGCCTGCGCCGATCAACAGGGTGCACCACAGGTAGGCGCCGATAAAAGTTGCCGCAAAAAAGGTTGTAAAAGGCATGCGCGCCAGCCCGGCCGGGATGCTGATGAGCGTCCGGATGCCGGGCATTAATCGCCCAACCAGCACCATGCCCGTGCCCCAACGTGTAAACTGGTTTTCGGCGCGGGTGAT
>Ga0105047_10003068_pt1 | contig 29609 bp, 26 predicted proteins | sample MAT04_FD_78384 | JGI IMG/M metagenome (GOLD analysis project Ga0105047, IMG submission 78384) | Freshwater microbial communities from Lake Fryxell liftoff mats and glacier meltwater in Antarctica - MAT-04 (megahit assembly) | ecosystem: Environmental > Aquatic > Freshwater > Ice > Liftoff... | reverse complement strand
TTGACACCTTAAAATTGGCTTGCGAAACAGTAGGACTAAAATGTGAATTGGTTTTAGAAGGTGCCCATTTTGATTATTTGGCGCAACTTTCGTTGTAAAACTCAACCAATTCCTTAATGCCTTTGGACAATCACTAAAATAATCTATTGCACGTTTCTTAAAAGATAGTATTTCAGCAAAGTTAAACATAGCGGCTTCCTCTTGTTCACGAGATTCTAAGATTTCTTTGAAAATACTCTTCTATTATTACTGCTATTTGAAACAGTTCGTTCAACCAGTTTAACAAATTTGCAGAGCGGGCGGGAGTTGCATTAACCGCGCAAGCTTATAATTTAATATTCGGTAACAAGTAAATTATCAGCAAAATTCCTCCGATTACTATAGCAAGAGCAAGTAATACAGATAGCAGAGAAGATGGCGCATAGGTGTTGCTTTCAAGCTGCTTGGCGGTTTTACGGTATTGCCAGTAGGAAAGCATTGCCAGAAGTACACCCAAAGCTACCATAATTACTCCTATATCAGCCGAATATCCCCTCGAAGGCACAACTATGCTCCCTTGAACCAGCAATGAGATTTGTTTAAGAAACAAAGCGAATTTCACGATTACAAAACCAAAACCCATAAGTGCAATGCTGGTTCTGATCCATGCCAGGAATGTCCGTTCGTTCGCCTGGTGTTCCCTTGATCGGGAATTAGAACCTTTTTCGTCGCTCATTTTTAAATTTTGTTCCAAATTAGTCATATGTTTTTCCTGATTGTACTAAACGTTAATACAACTCCATAAATGCTTTTCCTAAGCTTTTAATAATATCACCGGCAACCAATGCCTCATATCCTGTTTCTTCAGCGGCCAAATCTCCAGCACGTCCATGCAGGTAAACACCTAATATACAAGCTTCAATGGGTTTATAGCCTTGAGCGGATAAGCCTGTAATCAGACCTGTTAGCACATCGCCACTTCCGCCGGTAGCCATTCCCGGATTGCCGGTTGGATTGAAATAGCAGTTTCCTAACGGTGAACAAATCACAGTGTAAGCTCCTTTGAGTACAATGGTTAAGCTATATTTAATGCAAAAAGATTGTAATTTTTCAAGCCTGTAGAAACTGTTGGAAGTTTTTCCGGCCAGCCGTGCAAACTCGCCGGGATGTGGTGTAAGCACCGTCCCTTTGGGCAGAAATGCCAGCCAGGTCGGGTTGTCAGCAAGAATATTAATAGCATCCGCATCCAAAAGCAAAGGAACTTTAGCTTCCTGTATAAGATGTTTCAGCATACTGGCTATATCTTTTCCGTGCCCGAGTCCGGGACCGGCAGCCAATGCCGAATAAGAATCAAGCCTTGGCAGTTGTGTACATTCATTTTCATTAGTATCAACCGATACCATTACCTCGGGAACGGCAGTTTGAATAATTGGATAGCCGCAAGCCGGAAGATGCACCGATACAAGCCCGGCCCCGGAATGTAGGCACGATTTTCCCATTAGCACAGCGGCACCAATCTTGCCTTTGCTGCCGCCAATTAATAATGCATGGCCAAATGTCCCTTTATGCGAAAACCTTGATCTTGGTTTTAGAATTGCTTTTGCATCATCAAATTCAATCAGGTAATTCCTGCAAGGTTCACTATTGATAAAACCGGGATGAAGACCGATGGGAAGGATTTGCCAGTCGCCTACTAAAAATTCATTTTCCGGAAACAGGAAAGCGAGTTTTGGGAACTGAAAACTAAGTGTGTAGTCCGCTTTTATAACCGTATCTTTCGAAATATCAACAGATTTATCCGCAAATAATCCCGAAGGAATATCAATGGAAATGGTGATGCACTTGCATTTATTGATCGTTTCAACAAGCTCTTTATAAATTCCATCCAGAGGTTTCGATAAGCCTGATCCAAATAAAGCATCAACTATCAATGTGTTTTCAGCTACCTGATTAAGGTTGAACGAAGTATAAGATTGCAAATCAACGCCATTTTCTGTGGCCTGACTCAGGTTAACCGAAAAATCCTCAGAAGTTTTTACAGATTCATCCGGGATAAAAGCAATAACATGAACCTTTTGCTCATGAAGCATTCTCGAAATTGCCAGCCCGTCGCCGCCATTATTGCCTGGCCCGCAAAAGACGAGTATATGCTTGTGGCTTAAATCGCTGAAATTTTTCATCCACTCAGCACATGCACCGGCGGCGCGTTCCATCAGGTGAATGGATAAAACCGGTTCATTTTGAATGGTATAAGCGTCAGCCTTCCTGACCTGTTCGGGTGAAAATATTTTTAGCATAGTGTGTAAAATTCTTTTCAAAGTTACGAATGAAATGTGAGGATGGAAAATGGTTAATGGAAAATAGTTAAGTGAAATGTTAAAAATAACTTCCCCAAAACTGTTTCAGGATTTTTAATTAAAATCAATAATATTAGCCTACAATGAATATATCGTCCCTACGGGACTAAGTCATGAAAAGATACTTACTTTTCTACCAATATTCAGTCCCGCTGGGACTGTCCCGGAGATTATTTGCGCAAGCAAATAGCTATTGGTAGATAGCAATATACAAGCCAGATTAAAGTCCCGTAGGGACGATATGTTATTACACTGAGGTGTATTAATTCCATTCACATCTTTAGATCGAATTGAGGAAGTTATTTTGTAAGTTTCACTAATAGAAAATAGTTAATGGGAAATAGTGAATGGAAAAGTTAATGGGAAATAGTTAATACCACTGAATCATGCTAATAATAACTTGTCATACTCCGTCTTCACCCCCTCTCTTTCCTTCAAAGAGAGGGGGCAGGGGGTGAGTTTTTAGATAAATTGCCATGAAACCAATCAAAGTTCCAAATGATTTGTCAGAATGTAAATAGTTAATGGAAAATAGTAAGTGGAAAATGGTCAATGGAAAATAGTCAATGGAAAATAGTTAATGGAAAATAGTTAATGGAAAATAGTTTATGACCAATAAATCATGCTAATAATATCTTGTCATACTCCGTCTTCACCCCCTCACTTTCCTTCATAGAGAGGGGGCAGGGGTGAGTTTTTTGATCCTGTAGCCATCGTATCCCCATCGCATAACCCTTCAAACCAATCAAACTCTTCAAACCTTCTTATCATTAACTTCAATCGTTGTACCTTTGCAGCTCAAGACTTCACCAATCGTAAATCGTACACCGTAAATCCGAAAGTCCATGCCCCGTCGCCAACTCCCTTTTTTCGAAAATGTTACTATTCTTGATGCCGGAGCCGAAGGCAAATCCGTTGCCCGTGTAAATGATATGGTGGTTTTTGTGCCGTTTTGTGTTCCCGGCGATATAGTTGATATTCAGGTGATTTCGAAGAGAAAAAGCTATTGCGAAGGCAAGGCCATTAAGTTTCATCACTACAGTGAACTAAGGGTTGAGCCTTTCTGCGAGCACTTCGGAACTTGCGGCGGTTGTCGCTGGCAGAATCTTTCGTACGAACAGCAATTAATTTACAAGCAGAAACAAATAAACGATCATTTTACCCGCATCGGGAAGTTCAGTTTTCCTGAAATGTTGCCAATTCTTGCTTCACCACTTACAACCGGTTACCGGAACAAACTTGAATATACTTTTTCTGACCGTCGTTGGCTGAATGCCGATGATATGGCTTTACTGGCTGAAGAGCGCCAGAGTAATGGCCTCGGATTTCATATCCCCACCCTTTTCGACCGGGTACTCGATATTAAGCATTGCTACCACCAGCCTGAACCTTCAAATGCCATCCGTTTAGCCGTGAGGGATTTTACCTTGAATAAAGGCTGGAGTTTTTATAACCCGCGCAGCCACGAAGGTTTTATGCGCAACCTTTTAATCCGGAATACGCTCGCCGGCGATTGGATGGTAATCGTGTTTTCGCATATGAGGCTCCGGAAGAAATAAGCCAGCTTATGACTTTTGTTGCCGATAGTTTTCCACCGATAACCTCATTGATTTATGTGGTAAACACCAAGCAAAATGATACTATTACCGATCAGGAAATGCGGTTGTGGAAAGGTGAGCCATATATTACTGAAGTGATGGATGCTCCTGTGGAAGGCGGGAAAAAACTCCGGTTCAGGATTGGGCCGGTATCCTTTTACCAGACAAATCCCCACCAGGCGTATTATTTGTATAAAACGGCATTTGATCTTGCCGGATTCAAGGGCGACGAACTGGTTTATGATTTGTATTGCGGCACAGGCACCATAACCAATTTTGTAGCACCTTATGTAAAAAAAGCTGTAGGAGTGGAGTATGTTCCTTCAGCCATTGACGATGCTCATACCAACTCCGATCTTAACCAGATTGAAAATACCGTTTATTATGCCGGTGATCTTGCAAAAGTTTTAAATGAGGAGTTTGTAATGCAAAACGGTCGTCCGGATGTAATTATTACCGATCCTCCCCGTAACGGAATGCACGAAAATGTTATTAAACAGATACTTCAGATAGAACCCGCTAAAGTGGTGTATGTAAGTTGTAACCCGGCTACGCAGGCCCGCGATATCGCCATGATGATCGAAAAATATGAAGTTGCTGTTACGCAGCCGGTTGATATGTTCCCACATACCCATCACGTCGAAAACGTAGTTTTGCTTACACTTAGGAAATGATGGAAGTGTAATCCAGTATTTTCTTTTTAAGATCCTCTATATCAGGATTCTTTGCCTCGATGGTAATATTTGCCTGCGTATAAAATGGTTTCCTGTTTTGCATATGCATGGTAATTTTTTGAAAGAAATCTTCACCTTTCATCTGCTGAAACAGCGGCCGTTTCCTGGCCGAAAATTCGATTCTTGAAATCAGCAGTTCCGGTAATGCATGCAGGTAAATAGTTATCCCCGTCTGGTTCATTAATTTTATATTGTCATGATAACAAGGTGCGCCACCACCTGTGGAAACAACTAAATCAGGAATCAAAGAAATATCAGTCAGTACTTTATGTTCCAGTTCTCTGAATAAGATTTCTCCGTATTTCTCAAAAAAGGCAGGAATGCTGACTTTATATCTTAATTCAAATTCATCATCCAGGTCGAGCCACGAAATACCAAGAGCCTTTGCAAGTTCCTGCCCCAGCGTACTCTTACCACTACCCATATATCCGATCAGGTATATTTTCATTCCGCAAAGTTAATTCTCTTTGCGAATTATAAACAATATCCACTGGCTTTTGATGTTTTACACTAATTTTGGAAACGCATATTTTTTGAATTCCAAAATTGAGCTGTTTTAACATTTTAATTAACTTTCAGAAATAATAAGATTATTAACAAAGATTCAAAATCATGTCAAAGAAAATTTATCATGTCAAAATTTCATTGAGAGGATCAAAGCCTAACATCTGGAGGAGGTTGTTAATTCCTTCTGACTTATTATTAGCTGATCTTCATAAGATAATTCAAACTTCAATGGGCTGGATGAATTCACATCTTCATCAGTTTATTAAAGGTCGTACCTATTACAGAGCCAGGGTGGAAGAGGATGATTTCTGGGATGAGCTTGATAATGTGGACTACAAAAAAATAAAAATATCCGGTCTTTTAAAAAATGAGAAAGATAAAATTATTTATGAGTATGATTTTGGAGATGGTTGGCAACATGATATCCTTTTGGAAAAAATACTTGTTGATGATGGTAAGATTAAATTCCCGGTCTGCCTGAAAGGGAAAATGAATTGCCCGCCAGAAGATTGTGGAGGAATTTGGGGCTTTAAAAATATGCTTCAGATATTACAAGAGCCAAAACATGAGGAATACGATAGCTATCTGGAATGGCTAGGTGGTGATTACGATCCGGAAGAGTTTGATATAGAATTTGTTAATGAGTTATTAGCAGAAGAAGATTATGGCTGTGAAGAGCTCTGATTGAGGCTATTAGCACTAAACACTAAAAGTTAAACATTTGAAAATGAACATTATATGATGAAATCGTAACTCGGTAACTCTGCCCTTCGGCTGCGATCAGGGTCTTATAACGCTGTAACTTTGAAACCCTGAAAACTGAAACAAGATTTTGCCTCCTTCACTATTTTCTATTTTCCATTAACCATTAACTTTTCCCATCCTCATGCAACCCACGCCCCATTCAATATTAAAAACCTACTGGGGATACGATTCTTTCCGTCCGTTACAGGAAGATATTATAAACTCAGTGTTGGAGGGAAGAGATACGCTTGCCTTATTGCCGACAGGCGGAGGAAAATCCATTTGTTTCCAGGTGCCGGCCTTGTGCAAGGGAGGATTATGCCTGGTTGTAACACCTTTGATTGCCCTGATGACCGATCAGGTCGAAAACCTGAAACGGCATGGGGTAGTTGCTGTTGAAATGCATGCCGGAATGCATCCGCGGGAGATTGAAATGGCTTTTGAGAAATGTGCCGATGGACGTGCCAAATTCCTCTACCTTTCGCCTGAGCGCCTCGAAACCAGGAAATTCAGAGAAATGCTCCGTGGAATCAATGTCACGTTAATTGCCGTTGACGAAGCCCATTGCATCTCTCAATGGGGTTACGATTTCAGGCCTCCTTACCTCAGGATTGCCGAAGTGCGGAATATTTTTCCGGAAGTACCGGTGCTGGCCCTTACAGCAACCGCGGTGCCAAGGGTTGTTGACGATATTCAGATGAAACTCGAGTTTCAGAAAAGCAATGTCTTTAGCAAGAGTTTTGTTCGCAAAAACCTGGCTTACGTCGTTTCGAGGGAAGATGATAAAATTAAAAAACTGCTACGGGTATGCACAGGAGTGAGAGGTTGTGGGATTATTTATGTACGTAATCGCAGGCTAACTAAGGAAATTGCTGAATTGCTCACTCATCACGGAATGTCTGCCGCTTTTTATCATGCAGGTCTTGATCCTGCGTTGCGGTTAAACCGACAGCATGACTGGATGAATGGAAAGACACGTATTATAGTAGCAACCAACGCGTTTGGGATGGGAATTGATAAGCCTGATGTTCGGTTGGTTGTGCATCTTGATCTGCCCGACACCCTCGAAGCTTATTATCAGGAAGCCGGCAGGGTAGGACGCGACGGCGAAAAGTCCTATGCCGTAATGTTGTTCAACGAGCATGATATTGTTAACAGCCGCCACCACCTCGAATTATCCTGGCCCGATCCCGAAACGGTGCGGCAGGTTTACCAGGCGTTAGGTAATTTCCTGCAACTTCCGGTTGGTGCGGGTAAAGATGTTTCTTTCGATTTCGATTTCGAAAAATTCAGCATCGTTTATAAAATGAGACCTGTAACTGTTTTTAATTCGTTAAAGATCCTTGAGCGCGACGGTTACATTACATTGAATGATGCCTGGGATGATTCGTCGCGGATGATATTTACCTGTTCGAAAGAAGATTTATACCGCTACCAACTCGAAAATGCCGAGGCTGACAAAGTATTACGGATAATTCTCCGATCCTACAGCGGCGTGTTTACCGATTTTACCCGCATCAGCGAAAACGAGATTGCCAGGCGTTCCGGAATTGACTCCCCGAAAATTCATGAGCTGCTCAACCGCATGCAAAAACTCGGAATTCTTCAATACCTGCCGCATAAAAATTCGCCACAGTTGATATTTAACACTGAGCGTTTAAATCCTGCAGACATTTCACTTTCAAAAACATTTTATTCGCAGCGTAAAAAGGAAGCCTTCTCCATGCTCGAAAGTATTATCAGCTATGCCACCTCCAAAACAGAATGCCGCAGCCGTATGCTGGTTTCCTATTTTGGTGAGAAAAAATCGGAGAATTGCGAAGTTTGCGATGTTTGTCTGAAACGCAGGCGCAAAGAGATAACTGAAAAAAAATCCAGGGAAATTGAGCAGATAATATTGGGGTTTTTAGCTAACAGATCGTTTTCAGTAATTGAAATTGTAGGGCAAATGAAACAATTTAAAGAAAATGATGTTCTGACATTAATCAGGTGGCTGATTGAAGAAGGCCGGGTAGAGGAAGAAGGTGAAATTTTAAAACTGATTTAAAATTCACAGTATGAATCATAGTAACAAGGTCAAGACATTGTCCCTTGAATTTTATGCCAGGAATGATGTTGTACAGATCGCATATGAATTGCTGGGGAAAGTTCTGTACACATCGTTGAATGATGAAATCACCGCCGGAATAATTACCGAAACGGAAGCGTATGCCGGAGTAATTGACAAGGCGTCACATGCCTACAATAACCGCCGTACTGCCCGCACTGAAATGATGTACCGGAAAGGCGGAACGGCTTACGTTTACCTTTGCTATGGAATACATGCTTTATTCAATGTAGTAACTTCGGTAGGGGATGAGCCTCATGCGGTTTTGGTGCGTGGGATCGAGCCATTACATGGCATCGAATTTATGAAACAACGCTCCGCGAAGGATAAACTGGTTTCTAAAAGTGGGATTGGTCCCGGAAATGTCGCCAAATTATTGGGAATCCGGGTTATGGATTCAGGATTGGATATGTGCAATGATTTACCAGGAGAAAGGAAAATCTGGATACAGGATGAAGGAATAATAGTGAAGAATGATGACGTAAAAACCGGTCCGCGGGTTGGCATTGATTATGCTGCCGAAGATGCGTTGTTGCCTTACCGCTTTCAATGGACTGGAAAAAAATAAAGCTCCCGTTGAGGAGCTTTATTTAAAATGAATTCCGAAAACTTATTTGACATTTTTTACAAGATCAGCACCAGCTTTGAATTTAACAACTTTTTTGGCTGGAATTTTAATTTCTAAGCCGGTTTTAGGATTACGTCCTTTGCGGGCAGCACGTTTTGAAACAGAGAAAGATCCAAAGCCAACCAACGCTACGCGGTCACCTTTTTTCAAAGCTTTATTTGTAGAGGCAACAAAAGCATCTAGAGCCCTTTTGGCATCAGCTTTAGTCATGCCGGCTTCAGCGGCCATTGATTCAATTAATTCTGCTTTGTTCATTGTTATGATTTTAGAGGTTAAGAATAAATTTTTGTTAACACAAATATAGTATAAAAATCAGTGTTATCAACACCTACAGAGGTTAAACCTTTCAAATTGTTAATAAAGACGGTCTTTTGTTAATAACTTTGCTTTAATGCCAGTGCTTTTAGAGCTTTTTTTACAGTAATTCCTTTAAAGTTCAAAATGAAACTGACTCACCGAATGAACACCCCTCAGAAATTCCACCGTTGTCATTCGTTTCTTCCCTTCCATCTGCAATTCTTCAATATCAATTATCCCGTTTGCGGTAATTACTGAAAAAGTATTTTTAAAATCGGTAAGAACTGCTCCTGGATTTCCTTGGGTTTCCGCTATCCGAAATGATGTCCTGAATATTTTCACCTGTTTCATTCCCTCGTTATCATTAATGAGGTTAGAATACGCACCGGGAAATGGCGATAGTCCTCGTACCAGATTGTGAATGCTGATGCAGGAATTGTTCCAGTTGATCCTGCAATCTTTCTTGAAAATTTTGGGAGCCGGATGTAAAATAGTGTTGCCCGGAAGTATATTTTCCTGCCTACGGGATTTTACATTTCCTGTTTCAATCATTTTAAGCGTTTCCAGTATCATATCTCCGCCCGCAACCATCATACGGTCGTGAAGTGCGCCGGCATCGTCAGCGGGTAGGATTGGCAGTTTCCCCGAAAGTATAATATTGCCGGTATCAATTTCCTGTTCAATAAAAAATGTTGTCAGCCCGGTTTCTGTTTCCCCATTTATAATGGCATGGTTAATGGGTGCAGCTCCTCTGTACTGTGGCAATAAAGAAGCATGAAGATTGAGAGTGCCAAATTCGGGCATCTGCCAGACCATCTCAGGCAGCATCCTGAAGGCTACCACCACCATTAAATTAGCATCAAGACTTTTCAATTCAGTGATAAAATCAGGATTTTTCAGTTTTACCGGCTGCAAAACGGGAATATTGTTCTTCACCGCAAATTCCTTAACTGGCGAAGCATGGAGCTTTTGTCCCCTGCCAGCGGGTTTGTCAGGGGCAGTAATTACAGCCAATACATTATATCCCGCGCCGGTTATGGCACGCAAAGGCTCAACCGCGAATTCCGGCGTTCCCATATAGATTATCCGTAGTTTCCTTTCCATGAACTGTCGTTAAACAAAAAATACCCGGATAACATCCAGGTATTTTTCAATTGTTTAAAATATGTTATTTCGAAGTTTTTGCCTTGGCTGCTTCAATGTATTTTTCAATATCCCTGGCTTCGGCACTCTTGGAATGTTCTTTTTGTATCTTTTCGTAAAGTTCAACCGCCTTGTCAAACTTTCCCAGGTCTTCGTAAACAAAAGCGGCTCTCATCATATAAAGCGGTGTGGTTAAATCATTTACCTGCTGCGCTGATGCTTTGAGGTAATATTCAACAGCTTTATCTTTCTGGCCAAGTTCTATATAAGCATCGGCGATTCCACCTGTTGCCATCGGACCAACAAACTCATCATCACTGTCGAATTTCTTAAGATAAGTTATAGCATCTTCGAATTTACCTTGTTTCAGATAAATGATTCCTGAGTAATATTTAGCCAGGTTAGCTGATTTTGACATACTGTATTCATCAATGATATCAAGGAAACCAAGGTTCTGTCCATCACCATCTAATGCTTTTTTCAACGAATCCTGCTCAAAATATTTCTGAGCTGCAAATATGGAACCCTGAGCTGCTTTTTCGCGGGGAGCGATGTACAGTTTCTGGAAAGCAAATATCCCCAGCACAATAACAACAGCGGAGCCGATTATTATAGTCAGGATCTTCTGATTTTTTTCAATAAATTTTTCTGATTTCGACAGCGCTTCTTCTACCGCGTGAATTTTCTCCTCAGTATTGTCAATTTTCTTGGCCATAATTCTTAATTTTGAGGCGCAAAAGTAGCCTTTTTTTAGGAAATACTAACCATAGCTCTCTTTTTTTTATAACTTATAAAAGGAAATATTCATTTTGTGGTTTTTAAAGTGTTCTTTTGTTAAGCGGCTTATATTAAGAATTGATAATAGCTTTGAATTTAACGAGCCGAATTATTACAAAAGGGTGATTGTGGTAAGATGGTTTTTATTCAACAGGAGTACAAATTAGGATTTGAAATATGGATGGAATTAAAGAAGAGTTAGATTATAAAAAACAACTTTGTGAATTTTACCGGAATCTGAAACTCGAAAAGCGCAACGATTTGATGGACAGGGTTTTGAACGACCGTACCCGATACATAACGGTTGCGCTCGAAAATATCTACCAGCCTCATAATGCAAGTGCGGTACTTCGATCGTGCGACTGTTTTGGCGTTCAGGATGTTCATATTATCGAAAACTCTTACCAGTACGAAGTTAATCCGCATGTTTCATTAGGTGCCGCCCAATGGCTGACACTGCATCGGCATAACCACCTTGATAATAATACAGCCGCCTGCATTGCATACCTCAAAAAGGAAGGCTACCGGATTGTTGCCACCACACCTGATCCTAAAGCGGTTTCCATTCACGATTTTGATGTGGCTAAAGGCAAGTTTGCCTTGCTTTTTGGAACCGAGAAATTTGGTCTAACGCCCGAAGCCTTTGCCATGGCCGATGAATTTATCCGGATTCCAATGTATGGATTTACCGAAAGTTTCAATATTTCGGTATCCGTTTCGCTTTGCCTGTTTCATTTTACCGAGCGGATCCGTGCCAAAAATGCGGATTGGCAATTGTCAGAAGTAGAACAAACCGATATTTACCTGCAATGGTTCCGGAATACTACTACCAACAGCGATATGATTGAGCGAAAATTTCATTCGGAATACTTATCTGATAAATAATCAACCGGAATTTTTATTTTATTTCGCGTTGGTACTTAATTTTCATTAATTTTACACCACTACGAAATCACTTAAATACAATATATCATGGGAAAAGGAGATAAAAAATCGCGCAGGGGCAAAATAGTTATTGGTTCAACCGGTGTTCGCCGACCGAAAAATAAAAAGAAAGCCGTTGTTGAAGCCGTAGCCGTAGCAAAAGTTAAAAAGGTTGCTGAAAAAGCAAAAGCTGAGCCTAAGGTAAAGGCAAAAGCTGCCGAACCTATTGTTGCTGTAGCACCTGAAATTACTGAGGCCCCGCTAAAAGCTGCGAAAAAATCAGTAGCAAAGCCAAAGCCTGAAGATGCAACTGAGTAATTTTTTTTGTAGCGTAAGCAGGAATTATACATGTGAGGGGCCAAGGTCTCTCACGTTTTTTTTGAAGGCATTTCCCCTCTCTTCGAAATTCTTAAACATATCGTAACTGGCAGCGGCCGGCGATAGCAGGCATATTTTTCCTTTTTCGGTTACTTCATTTGCTATAGCAACCACTTGTTTATAATCGGTGGCGGTATATAAATGCTTTGAATTTGTACCGTATTCTCCAAATTCCTTCATCATACGGATTCCAGCTTCTCCTATAAAAATCAAGTTAGTTACTGTGGCGGTTGACAGAAACGGATACAAAACATTATATTCAATTCCCCTGTCGAAACCGCCAAGAATAACTGTATCAACGGTTTTAAGTGTTTTAACAGCTTCGATGGTAGCTTCGGGAATGGTAGCAATGGAATCGTTATACCAAATTTTACCTCCATAATTTCCCACCAGTTCAATGCGGTGCTCCAGCCCGTTAAATGACCTGATTCCCTGCCCGATTTGTTCGGGAGTTATGCCACACAAAAAGCAGGAAGCGGCAGCAGCCATAATATTGTAAAGGTTATGATGACCTTTCAGTGCCTGACCTAAGCTGCTGTCATATAATTTAACTACATCATTTCCACGAAAAAGCTCAATCCAATCATTAATAATAGTTATTTCGGAATCAGTTCCCGGTTCCAGCGAAAAACCGAGTGACTTATGTACCTGTTTTCCTGATGTTTCAAGCAGCTTTGCCAGCGTTTCATTGTCCCTATTGTAGATAAAATAATCCAAAACATTCTGGTATTTACCTATATTGAATTTGGCCGACTGGTAATCCTCATACGTATAATAATGATCAAGGTGTTCCTGAAAAAGATTGAGAAACACGGCAATATGCGGGGCATGTGAAATATATTCGAGCTGATGCGACGACAGCTCCATTACAATTATGGAATCCGGTTTGATATCATCTATGCAATCAAAAGGCGGCATTCCTATATTGCCAACCAGGAGTGCATTTTTCCCTGCATTTTTAAGGATATGATAAATAAGGCTCGAAGTGGTGCTTTTTCCTTTGGTTCCGGTAACTCCAATGGCCTGTTTGTCATAGCATTGCAGGAAAATGTCGGTTTGTGATGAAAGGCTGACTCTCTTAAGTGTTATTGGTAAGGTATTGGATGCTATTCCCGGCGATTTTATGGCCACATCGAAATCATCAATAAACTGCATGCATCCCTTACCGGAAATAAAACTCAGGTTTGGATCGTTTTTCAGCACTGCATCTTTTTTGATCGCTTCGTTTTCGTCAATGATGGTAAGCGTTTTAAGAGGTAAAACCTTGCGGATCAATTTATAGGTCGATCGCCCTTCCCTGCCAAAACCCAGCAAAGCGAGGCTCTTATTTTCAAGAAGGGATTTTATCAGTTCATTCATTTTAGTTTCTGTTTAATCACTGCAAGAAATTCAGGTTTCAGGAAATGATCATTGTTAAATTCAGTCAATACTTTAGCTGATATTTCCGGATCATCAGGCGAAAAGTTAGTCGTATTGCTGTAATAATCAATCAGTAAAGGCAGTTTTTTGTTTTTATGCCTGGCAATAAACATATGAAGTGCGGCATTTACTTCATCAATAGTACCAACACATTCGAACGGTTTTACATCGGCAATTCCGGTAAGTTCCTTCAGGTATTCAAGCATTTCAGGCTTCTCAAAAAGGTTTATCCCAAAAATATGAACCAGTTCAATCATAGGAATAAACGGGTTGAGGATGGTAAATGCAAAGAGACATTTTGAGCAGTTGCAACACCAGATATCCGTTTTACTTCCTGCATTACAGCTTTTAAAAACGGGGTAATATTGTACATGCTCTGAAAATATCCGGGCTATCTGGAGTTCATTCAACGGCCTGAGAAAACTGAAATAATTGAAATCTTCTGAAATGTATTTCCTTACATATTCCCTGAAATCGGATTCAAATGCGAACGACTTCGAGTATTGATGGTTAACATCTGTTCCTGGAATAGTAGGCTCGTTGGCACTCGATTCGTTGGAAAGGGCGATGTGTCTGTGTCCCGAAATGGCCGATACCAGCAGGCTGTAAAAAGCCAGCATGGCCGAGAATGGAGTATGCCCATTCAGAAATCCCTGCTTATTCAATTCCAATAAAAGCGGATCAAGACGGCGATTGACTTCAATAAAACCTTCGTTCCCAAAACCGGCTGCGCGCACACATTCGAGGGTTGCTCCCCGTGGATTCATGATAAACGGCCGGATATGGGCGGTTTTGGAAAGCAATTCCAATGTTACCACCGAATCTTTTCCTCCTCCTATAGGCACAATTACAGTTTCGTCGAGGGTTATGGATTGCCTTGGAATAGTTACACCATCGGATTCAATATTCATGAAATCCTTTATCGAAGTCACTATCTCATTTGTATAAAAGAATTCGCCAAGGCCATGGTAGAAAACGTTTTTCCACCAGAAAACCTGATCAGCAGAAAGCGATTGTCCTTTAATAATTACATGTGGCGAACAGGCAGATTTCCAGTAACTTACCAGCTCGATGAGACCAATCTGAAAAATTAAGTTTTTGAAAAGCGGGCTTTCCATGGATTCAGAAGTAGGGAAGTTAGTAAAAAATCTCTTCCTGGGAATACTGAATCCGGGGTGAAAAATGTATTTGCCTGCCAAATTAAATGTATATTTCACATGCAACCCAACTGTGTCAATACTTGCATCATACCCTGAATATTCCATCACAGGGTATTCTTCCCGGAGTTGGTTAAACTTTTCCTGTCCTGCTGTGTTTTCAGGTTTATTCATCATGGCCACTGTTGAAAACTAAGGGATTCAAAATCATATTTAGCCCTCAAAGATAAAACAATCATACAATCTTGGGCAAAGTTTTGCGTTACTTTCACGACAGTCAGTTAGTAAACCCACATGAATTGACTTTTCTATTTAAACAATCAGATATGATTATACCCGATCAAAATCCCAATGGCGGTCGTATTCTTATAAGCCAGCCCTCGCTTCACGACAGGTTTTTCGGCAGGTCGGTGGTAATGCTTGCTGAGCATGGTGCGGAAGGAAGTTTCGGCTTTATTGTAAATAAACCGGCAAATATTAAGCTTAGTAAAGTTACGGCTGCTTTCGGCTCATTTGATTCAGATCTTTACCTGGGTGGCCCGGTTCATGTCGATAATCTTTTTTATGTGCATTCAAAAGGCGAACTTGTAAAAGATAGTCTTAAAATTATTGAAGGAGTCTATTGGGGTGGTGATCTGGAAGAAATCAGGAAATTAATTTCATCCGGAAAGATGACCGAAAAAGACATCCGTTTTTATGCCGGGTATTCGGGCTGGGAACCAAAACAGCTCGACCGTGAAATGGAAGAGAACTCATGGGTTGTGCTGGATGGCATAAACCGTTATGTGTTCGGAGCGCGACCTGCCGGTTTGTGGAAGAAAATTGTGCTGACACTTGGCGAGGCATATGCTCCTTGGATAAATTATCCTTCGGATCCTACTATGAATTAGGTAATTCCCGCTTATTTGCAAAAGTATTATTCTAACTTTAAAATGCACTCATAAGCATGTTGTACATCCCTACAATCAGCGCAGGTTTTAATGCAACCGTAAATACCACGCCAAAAATAGCACCCCAGAAATGGGCATCATGCCCCACATTATCAATATTTTTCTTACCCATATAAGCTGAGTATATCAGGAAAAGAGGGCCAAACAGAATGGCCGGAATGCCAATCGGGATAGGAAAAATTGTTATTTTGCCAAGCGGCATAAATACAATGCTGGCGAACAATACAGCCGACACCGCGCCCGAAGCACCCACCGCAGTATAACTGTAATCATCCTTGTGTTTGCCATAGGAGGGGAGAGTTGATATTGCCGCTCCTCCCACATAAAGCAGCAGGTAGTAAAATGTGCCTTTTAAACCAAAATAAAATCCGTAATAAGTTTCCACAATCCTGCCAAAGGAATATAAAACCATCATGTTCACAAGCAGATGGATCCAGTCGGCATGAATAAGGGCGTAGGATAAAAACCGGTAGCTGTTTTTAAAATGCTTGATATCGTAAGCATTGAAAGCCAGCCTTCGAAAAAGTTCATGGTTGCTGAATGCAATTATCGAAATAATTGCTGTGATTGCTATAATAATGATTGTGATTATCATAAACAACTATGGTTTAAGTGTTTTGGTATGGTCAATTTCTGAACCAAGAACGCTATGTGGAATAAGGTACACAACCACAACCATAACCGCTGCAATTACCGGCCATAATTTGTTTTTAGGATTCTTACGAAGTTTTATAATCGCAAAAACCCAGGCTAAAACCATAATCAGTGTTTTATTATCGGTTAAATCGTGCCCGAATGGCCAACCGGTCCAGTAAGCACCGAAGGCATATTTCTGAACAACCGGGCCAAGTATTAGCCCGCCAATGATCAGGAATACAAGAGTCCATATAGCAAGCTTGTAGGTTCTGGCGCCGCTTTTAAGTGCTTCAATAGCGGTGCGAGTGCTGAAAAGCAACCCCAGAAACATGGCGAGAATATGAGGAATCAAAATAAATAAAGGAACAGCACCTTTGAACCGCATAACTACAAATTCGTTATTTTTAGCATGAAGCTTCACTTTTTCGCTGCCACTTTGGAGTTCAATTTCATACATCATTTTACCGGCTGCAGGTTGCTTTGGCATCATAAAGTACAGAGTATCATTCCTTCGCAACAATGGAACTGTGCTCAACATATCATCGCTTTTAAAGCGTTTATACGTAATTGTTCCTTTAATTGAAGTATCAGGAATATTCAATGCAATTTCGGCGTCATGATCATTTTCGGCCGAGCGGATCAAAGAGTATTTGAACTCCGTGTTGTTCAACTTAGTTTTTCCAGAAACAGGGTACGTTGGGCCGGTCATTTTCTGGTAGCGAGCCATTGCCACTGTAAAAACAACGGCAAATACCCACCAAAGGATTGATTTCATTGTACTATTCATAGTGATTATACTATTTTTCGAAGCGCAAAAATATCTCATTATTTTCACATAGCCTTGTAAATATGCTAATCCTGTAATATATTTTGCAATATCTGTTCAATTAAGATGTAATAATCATAAATATTATTCGTTAGTTTTGCTGAATAACCTGTTATCTCATTACTTTGACTACAGTTTCAAAATCATTCATTCCCGAAGTTTATATGCACTTTGCCAAATTACTTGTCCTGCTTATGTTGGTGCTTGGTTCAAGGGCTTTGTTTGCGCAGGAAATGCTGGGTATAGTAAACAGCAGTCAGGCCGGAATAACCGGTTCTGTTATTAACCCGGCTATTACCGTTACTTCTCCGTTTTATATTGATGTAAATTTGCTTGCCGGTGATATTTTTTTTGAAAATAACTATATCTACCTGGCAAAAGAAGAATATCGTTTCAGCCGTTTTTTTAGCAAAAATCCCCAGTATCCTACGCATGGAACTGGTAATAACATGATTGCCTATGACTATTATAATTCAAAAGATAAAAACGCATATGCCAATATGCGTCTTCTTGGACCATCTGTTGCTGTAACTATTGGACGGAATTCATTCGGAATTGTGACTGGTGCTCGCGCCGTTATGTCAACCAGGAATGTGCCCTACGAAATGGCAAAACTTGCGTTTGAGCAGATGGATTATCCTCTGCAGAATAACATCAACTTTAATCATACCCGCAATATTTACAATGCCGAATTAGCCTGGGCAGAATTTGGATTCAATTATTCATATGTTATAAAGCAGCAATCTACGGATTACTGGGTCGGCGGAATAACCATCAAGGCGCTTAAAGGATATGCCGGTGGTTATATGTACGGCGATAATGCAGATTATATTTACCTTGATGGAGATACGCTGCAGGTTAATAATTTTAACGGGGAATTCGGATATTCCTTGCCCTTGAATTTCGAAACTAATGAATACATGAGCAGTCCGCGTTTCAGGGGAAAAGGCGTTGGTGTTGATATTGGTGTGATTTATCAGAAAAAGAAAAGTGAAGTTGAGAGTGAACGGGTCGGGAAACTTTGTGCCCAGAGTTATACACCATACCACTATAAAATAGGAGTCTCTATCCTCGATATCGGCAGGATCCATTTTAATAAAAATGCCGAGAAACTTGTTTTCGACAATGTATCCGGAAGCTGGTCTAAAATGAGTGAATACAGTTTTAATACTATCCGAAATCTGACGGATACGCTTAGCCAGATGTTTTACAGGAATAAAACAGAACTGATACAGGGAAATGAAATATCAATTGCATTACCAACGGCTTTAAGCATACAGGCAGATGTTAATGTTAAAAACAACTGGTATGTAAACGGCACCCTAGTTACGCCTATGCAGTTTTCAAAATCAGGACTCAGACGACCGACCATTATCGGATTAACGCCGCGTTACGAAACAGCAAATTTTGAAGCCAGTCTTCCGATTTCACTCTACGATTGGACAAAGCCAAGAATTGGAATGAGTGTACGCTTCCTGGGATTTTTTATTGGAACAGAAAAGATTAGCGGATTTTTCCATTTCAGGGATTTTACCGGTCTTGATTTTTACGGAGGGATAAAATTCTACTTACGGAAAGGACACTGCCGAAATAAAAAAGAAGAAAATTGCGGAATTGAAGAGTATAAGATGTTTAATAAGAAGTAATTGACTTATGGGCTGTGCGTATTATAAGCCAGATTAATATTAGAGATTAAATATGTAGCGGCCTGATTTCTGTTTTAGTTTATCACTATTTTCTCACTGCCGTTCTGATTACTGTTAGTGATATTCAAAATGTACATTCCATGCAGAATACTTACATCCAGCAATGCTTTTGATTGATTGAAAAAAGTTTGTTCAATCACAATTTTGCCATTCATTTCGATTAGCCTCACCACCGATTTGCCGTTAAAATCCTTTAAATCGATATTCAGTATCCCATCTGAATTCGGGTTTGGATAAACCGGAACAAGCGGTTTGCTATAAACGGAATTTATTCCCAGTGACGGATCAATTAAAAATGCATCCAGCGCAGCAGTTGGTCTTCCGCTCGAAGCCCAGCAGCTCAGCGAATAACCGCTCCATGATTTTTCGCCTTCAGGTTCCCAGTAAAAAACGCCCAGCCCTTTGTGATTCGGAACCGCACTTGTTTTCTTTATAACTGCTGTCAGCATGTCATCTGTGCTTCGGACACACTCAGCGACCCGAAACCCGAACACGAACACGAAACATGTAACCCTTAATCTACACTCCTCACATCCATTGCATCCCTTAACCCGTTACCTATCAGCATAAAAGCAAGCACCATAATCATAATGGCTATTCCGGGAAGAATGGCTAAGTAAGCATAATCCAGGATGATATAGGCGTAATTTTCTTTTATCATGCTGCCCCACGAAGGCATAGGAGGTTGAACGCCAATACCCAGGAAACTTAATCCAGCTTCGAGCAATATGGCTGAGGCAAAGTTTGCTGCCGAAATCACTATAACCGGTGCCATTGCGTTAGGAAGTATATGCCTGAAGATAATCCTGAAATTACGATAGCCCAATGCGCGTGCTGCTTCCACAAATTCCTTTTCGCGCAGGCTCATAAACTGTCCGCGTACCACACGTGCCACTTCCACCCACATAGTTAATCCAACTGCAACAAACACCTGCCAAAATCCTTTTCCAAGTGCAAAAGTAATAGCAATTACCAGCAGCAAGGTAGGTATGGCCCAAACCACATTGATAAACCACGAGATGAAAGCATCCAATTTGCCCCCGAAATACCCTGCAATGGCTCCCAGGAAAATCCCGATCAATAAGGAAATAGCTACCGAAATAAATCCTACCGAAAGGCTTACCCGCGATCCGAGTATCAGTTGACTCAGCACATCGCGTCCGTAACGGTCGGTGCCAAGCAGGAACGGTTTTTGAATAATATTCTCTTTTGTGATCTGGTTTCTGAGTTCTTCAACCGAAATGTTAACCGATTTACCCTGGCGGGTAATAATTGAAATCATGCTCCCGTTTTTTACAATGCCCGTTTTTTCATTCAGTGGGTAACATACATCAGCGAGATGGAAGCCTACATCCAATCCTGATGCATCTTTGCTGTATTCTGTAATGATAACAGAATCGCCTGCAAACTTGTATTTTGCGAAAGGGTAATCCGAAAACCTGTTTTCCTGTCCGTAAAGCAAACGGTCGAAAATATTCCTTTCAGGGATATCCTGGTTTTTACAAACTCTCAAAACCGGCACCGTAGAACCAGGTTTCAGAGTAGCCAGCAACAGGTTTTGCTCATTCACCATAGGAGTTTTATCGGGTGAAACCCAGTAACCGATTACAGCTATAAATGCCACAAGGCCAATAAACACAAGCGCGCTGAATGCGATTCTGTTCTTCCTGAAACGCATCCAGGCCAGTTTACTCAGCGAGCCGGTACTGACGTATGTTTTTTTTTGGAAGAACAAATTGCGAATTATTTATATTTACACGTTGAGGATTGCTGATAAAATTATCAATGTCGAAAGTCAGCACTATAAAGAGGACTTAAATTTACAATGCAAAATGAGAGTGTACAAATGTTGCAATTCTTCTTGCTTTAATAAAAGGGTAAAGCATCCAAATCCATATTGTCCCAAAAATCTTCTTTACTTTTCAATTCTATATAGCTGGTTACGAACTCCACTACGTTCCTTTTTGAAATTGTTCTATCAAAAGTAGAAACCAATGATTGTAGATTTTTAAAGATTTTTCTTAATTCTGATTTTTCATGCGAAATAACATGCATTGCGTGTTTTTCATTATAATCAGCATATTGCTGAATATCAGCGAAACGAGGATTATCACTAAGGTTAAACTTTTCGGCTTCGAGCTCATTTACCTGTTGCCTGATTGCCAATATATACATTTTTAGCTTGTCGTCACTCAGTTTTTCGAGGTGTTCGGATGTTTTATGAACCCATTCCATTTCAAGTTTAAGCAATGTAGCCAGATCTTTCTGATCGTAAGCAACAGTTACTTTTTTCATTATTTCCTCTTTTTCTGCTTTCAGCGCAATATCACTTTCAGTATCAGGGTGCAGTATTTTAACCAGTGCAATATAAATGCTGCGGATGTTTTTTGCTTTCAGTTCATCTACAGCTTTTTGCTCAAGTTCTCTGGCCAGTTGTTTCTTTGATCTGTTTCGGGGTTGCCGTTGCTTATGCTGCTGAGCCTCATCAAATTGTTCTTTCATTTTTGCTCTGAAACGTGCCATTCCCTCGGGACTATCATCAAGATCCTCTAAGTCAATATCCATTCCAAACTTATCGCCCATATATTCCGCGAACATTTCTTTGGCTTCATCAGCTTGCTGCTCAATTACTTCTTTGTACGGAACATCAGCCCATTTATCATAAAATGCTTCCTGATCCTTGTCTGGTTCAAAGTACAGGAATGCTTCATCGCATAAATCAACAATTGTAAAGCCAATATTTTCGGACTGTTTTTTTGTGAATTTATTATTTTCAGCAGCTGATCCGAGTGATATGGCAAGTTTGAGCCGCATTTGAGCTGCTTTTATTTGCAGTGGACGTATTTCTTTTCCCTGAACTACCAGTAATTTGTTAAGCTTCTCATTCTCTTTACTGATTTCCTGCTCCAACGTTTCAATACGTTTGGTAAGCTTATTGAAAAGCTGCTGGTTTTTTGACAATATTTTATTGCCTTTTGCCACAATCTTCAACCCCATTTCTTTGCTGTTGTCAACTTCCCCGAAAAGTGTCTGCATGTTTTATAAAGTCAGTTTTATGTAACCTATGATAGTTTTAACCAATTGTTGATAATGGCATCAGAACTTCCGATCACCACCCAAAAGTCCGCCAAGTAAACCACCGCCAATTCCGCCTATACCTTGCGATTCTTCGCGGTTACCACGCGACGATGACACAATACGGTCGGCCAGACGCGATAAAGGTAAACTTTGTAAATAAACGGTTCCTGGTCCGGTAAGGCTTGCCAGAAACATACCTTCGCCACCGAAAAGTGCGTTTTTAAAACCTCCTACAAACTGAATGTCGTAGTTAACGCTTGGTGCCATGGCAACAATGCAGCCTGTATCAACCCTTAGCCTTTCTCCTGAGCGAAGCTCACGCTGTATGATCATGCCGCCGCCATGCACAAAAGCCAGTCCGTCGCCGGTAAGCCGTTGTAATATAAAGCCTTCGCCGCCGAACAGACCGGCACCCATTCGTTTGGTAAAGGCAATATCGATATCAATGCCATTGGCAGCACATAAAAATGAATCTTTCTGGCAGATAAAAGTACCTCCAACCTGGCGCAGGTCAAGGGTAATTATTTTACCGGGGTATGGCGCGCCAAAGGAAACACAACGTTTTACATTGGCTGTATTGTAAAAGGTACAGATAAAGAATCCGTCGCCAGTAAGCATGCGTTTCAGACCTTTAAAGATACCGCCGCCGGTACCAGTTTCCATCTGAATGCCTTCTTCCATAAACATCATTGCACCTACTTCGGCCCTAACGCCTTCTGATGGATCCAGTTCAATTTCGACGATCTGCATATCGTCGCCAAGAATTTTGTAATCAATTACATCTGCCATGGTGGTTTATTTTGGTGGTTTAAGTTAATGGTTAATAGGAAATAATGCATTTTACTTTTAAAATAGTTACCAGAATTTGGTGCAACAGACTATTTTCTATTTTCTGTTTTCCATTAACTATTTATTTCCCTTGCAAATCTATTAAAAATGAAGCAGTAAAATGTGAATGTGCCTTCAATACAGCAAATTTTTTGTCAACACTTTCAAATTTGAAAATTAAAGTTTACTTTTGCACCATCAAAACAACATGGTGGTTTTAGCTCAGTTGGTTAGAGCGTCTGATTGTGGTTCAGAAGGTCGTGGGTTCGAGACCCATATTCCACCCACCCATAAAAATAAGGCTGCCGGAAGGTGGCCTTTTTTCGTTATCTTACCGGAAGAAGTTGCGGGATCAACTATTGAGCGAAAAATCGTTTCACACAAATTTCTGGTTTAATACCACTCTGATTCTTTTCCTGCTGATGATTCAGAATTCATAGTATTTTTGCATACTGTTTCATAACCAATTTTGTATGTCCGAATCCATTGATATATTATTACAAAAAGAAGATTATTCTCAATCCGATCTGGTTCTGTTGCTTAAAGCTCAGGGATCGGAAAAGACTAAGATATTTGCACGGGCTGCTGAAATCAAAAAGCAATATGTAGGTAACAAGGTTTATTTCCGCGGACTGGTCGAGCTTTCGAATATATGCTCGAAAAACTGCCTTTATTGCGGTATCCGCGCAGGGAATTCGAAACCAGGCCGTTATATGGTTACCGAACAAGAAGTTCTTGAAGCTGCTCGTTTTGCCCTCGAAAACGGCTATGGTTCCATGGTGCTTCAGTCGGGTGAGCGTTGCGATGAAAAGTTCATTGAAACAGTATCGAACCTGCTTAAAAAAATCAAGGAATTATCCGGTGGCAAGCTTGGCATTACTTTATCCATGGGTGAACAGACAGAAAAGACTTACCGCGAATGGTATGCCAACGGTGCCCACCGTTACCTGATACGGATCGAAACCTCGGATCGCGAACTCTATTACAAGATACATCCAAATAACAAAAAGCATGATTTCGATATTCGCATCAATGCCTTGAAAATGCTACGGGAGATTGGCTACAATGTGGGTTCGGGTGTAATGATTGGTCTGCCTTTTCAAACCATTAAACATCTGGCAGGCGATCTCTTGTTTTTAAAACAATTCGATGTGGATATGGTTGGCATGGGACCATTTATCGAACATGAAGATACGCCGCTTTATGAGTTTAAGGACCAGTTATGGCCAAAGAAGGAACGTTTTGATGTTTCCCTTAAAATGGTCGCCCTCTTGCGTATTATGATGAAAGATATAAATATTGCTGCAACCACAGCCATGCAGGCTATTGATAAACAAGGCCGGGAGAAAGCGCTTAAAGTCGGGGCAAATATTATCATGCCAAACCTTACTCCTGTAAAATACCGCGAAGACTACCTTTTATACGAGGACAAGCCTTGCCTGGATGAAGATGCCAGTGACTGCCGTAACTGCCTGGAAGCACGTATTCATATGGCCGGCGATGAAATTGGTTTGGGCGAATGGGGCGACTCAAAACATTTTGCCAAGCGGAATGAATCTGCTTCTAAAAGAGAATAATGCGTAATCCGAATCAGGTTTGAATTTGGTTTTTGTCTATTTGGGCGGCGATAAACTAAAGTTTAAAACTTTGGAAGAGGTCACGCAGCAACTGAAACTTGTTGAAACCATAGAACGCGCAGCATCGAACATGAAACCCTGCCCTTCGGCTCCGCTCGGGGCAGGCAACTCTGAAACCCTTCAATCTCTTCAATTCCCTCAATTCCCTCAATCTCCTCAATATCCTCAATCTCATCAATCCCCTCAATCCCCTCAATCTCATCAATCTCATCAATCTCATAAATCCCCTGAATCTCATCAATCCCCTCAATCTCATCAATCCCCTCAATCCCATCAATCCCCACAAACCCCTCAATCCCCTCAATCTGAAACATGACCAGAAAAATTATAGCAATAATAGGTGGTGGGCCTGCCGGACTTATGGCTGCCGATATCCTAAGCCCGTTTCACGAAGTACATATTTATGAAAAGGAGAAAGGCGTTGGGCAGAAATTCCTGGTAGCAGGGAAAGGTGGATTTAATATTACCAACGGATTGAAAGGCAATGATTTAGCTGCCAAATATACTCCGGAATATTTTTTAAAAGAAGTCATACTTGATTTTGATTCTGATGCCGTCCGCGAATGGTTGCTGAAAATGGGTGTTCCCACATTTGAAGGATCGAGTGGAAGGGTTTTTCCTGAAAAGGATCTTACTCCGGCTGATATTTTGAAAAAATGGAAAGAAAAATTGATTTCTCAAGGTGTTGAATTTCATCTAAAACATGCTTTTGCAGATTTTGGCGAAGATCATAATTTGATTATGAAAACCGGCCGGACTAAGATTGCAGTTCATGCCGATTATTATATTTTTGCTTTAGGAGGCGCATCATGGCCGGTAACCGGCTCAACCGGTGAATGGGCGAAGATATTTGACAAAAATGATATTCATACCGTTCCTTTCCAGTCGTCGAACTGCGGAATTCATATTCAATGGACTGAGAGTATTAAAGCCAGTCATGCAGGTAAACCCTTGAAAAATATTACGGTTATTGTAAATGGTGTCATCAGTAGAGGAGAAGCCCTGATCACGAAGTACGGTCTCGAAGGAAATGCCATTTATCCGGTTGTTCCGGAAATCAGAAATGCACTGAATGCCAATGAATTGGTTGATATTGTCCTGGATTTAAAGCCATTCAATACTGAAGAACAGTTATTGCAGAAATTCCAGGGCAAGACTTCCACCAAAACAAAAAACTATGCTGAAATCTTTAATCTCGACAGTGTTCAACTTGCATTATTAAAAGCATTTACATCAAAAGAAACTTTCCTTTCGCCCGAACTTTTTGCAAAAAGCACAAAGCAAATTATTTTGCCTGTACAGTCGCTTCGCCCGATTGAAGAAGCCATTTCGACCGTTGGTGGAATCGATCTGAACGAAATGAATACGGATTTCTCATTTAAAAAACGGCCAAACTGCTTTGCCATTGGTGAAATGCTGGACTGGGATGCACCAACGGGAGGATTCCTTTTACAGGGATGTTTTTCAATGGGGCATTGGGTAGGAAAGAAAATTATGGAACGAATTTCTTAATAAGGGTTAAAAATTAGCTTAAGGCCTGTTGCAAACCAAAATGAAGCTCCGACTAAAGGCCTGGAGTGAAAGCTTCAAAGTGAGAGATATGCCAGGTTATTCCAACACATTGAGTCCTATATTATTAATATCGTTAGTAAGATAATTCATGTCTATTATGTTAATTAACAATTACTTATAATATGTAACCTATAGGTTACTAATTAATTGGTTACTAACTGATCGGTTAGCTCTAAAAAATGCTTATCATAACTGAGCATTAGTAAGATTAAAAAGGCACTCGTTGACAAGGAATTTATAGAAGTAACCTGGAAATCAGCCGTATTCCTGGATCCGGCATACGAACTTTGGTTTATTCGTGAAATACTAAAAGATAAGCCGGGCGAAAGTTGCAACTTACTATGAAGCAATGCCTAAAAACTAATCTTTGCCGAAATATTAAACGTTCTTCCCAGCGACCAGAATCCGCTGAATGTTGCCAGGTTGTGGCCTGCACCATCATCGCCGCGGATTATTGTCTGTTTGTTGAACACATTTTGGCAAGTTAACTGTAGCGAAACCGGGAATTGCCTTACCCGCATATCGTAACCTGCATACAAATCAACCAGTGAATAGGAGGGGATACGGTAGGATTGACTCCGGTCATCCGGATTATTGCGGTTCACAGGATCGAAATTTGCATACAGCCTGTCGTAAAATACCCAATCTGCCGAAAACCGGAATCCGTCAACAGTGCGGTATTCAGCTAAAAGTCCCAGTTGAATCTGTGGTGCATCGCCCACGTACAATCCTTTGGTATAAACCATCATACTATCCACCAGCACCTCGGTGTCGTTGTAAATGCTTGCCGATACATCGTTCTGCCATTTCCAGTTGCCCAGTGATACTGTTGCTCCAAGAGTCAGATTTTGTAAAACTCTGTAGCTGATTTCGGCCTCAATTCCCTTGTGCAGGGCATTTAACCCACGCACCAGCGAACGGGTTAATGTACTGTCGGCCAGTTGTATGTTTTCACGCGATAGCAGTGATTTATCTTTCCACAAGGTATAATACAGGTTGATGCGAGCTGTAATTTTCCCGCTTTCAAAACTATACCCGGCTTCGGTAGAAGAAATTTTTTCATTTACCAGGTCATGTGCTATGGTATTTGAGAAGTTCACAAACACGAACTTATAATAAGGTTCGCGCGAATAAAACCCTACATTTCCGTAAATATTGCCAAACTTTCCGACTTTGTAGCCTACGCCAGCTTTTGCATCAAATCCCGCCTTTTTAAACGGCTCACTCATAGGATTTACGGGATAATTGTAAGTATCTTTTCGCGTGTAGTAAGTACCTGATATAGTAGCTGCTGCAAACGTTGTCAATTTTCCGGATTTGTATTCCGCCTGCCCGAAAAGGTTCCCATAGCTGATCATGGAATAATTATCGACATTGATTACATCGCCAGGCTTTTTGATCTCATCACGTCCTGCAACACCTGCCAGTGACCAAGCATATTGCTCCACCCAGAAATTACCACCCAATAGGTCGTCAACTTCTTCGTAAAGATGTGAGCGGAATGAACGCAAATGAATTCCTGTTGTAATTTTCAGCTTTTCGGTTACATCCAGCGTAAGCGAACTCAGCAGTCCGACCCAGTAATGATTAGCCCTGTAGTTGGTGAGAATGTTTTTTGAATAACCTTTAGCCATTGAGCCGTTAGCCAGTGTGGTTGAATCAGGATTAGTGGAATTTGTCAGAAAAACCTGGTCGAAATCAATTTGGTTGTTTTTCCGGTAGTCCCAGGTTGGTTTGCCGTAATTATATGCTTCGGAATACCGGCCACCACCATTTCCGAACGAAACATAAGCCGAAGTTGCCAGGAATACCTTTGGGTTGATATTCCAGTAATGGTTAAGATTGATCTGGGGCTTATGATAATAATTTTCGGATAAACTGAGTATTTTTCCATTATACTCGCCCCAGTTTCGGTTGTACTTGACTCCGAATTTTTCAAAATCGGCATGGCTCATACCATAGTTACGCTGGCCGTGTTTTTCGGGTGCACCCATCGCGGTAAGCACAAGACGGTGTTTCATGCCAAATTCACGGCTCAGGCTCAGGAAATAAGCCCAGCCGTTTACATAGGTTGCATCAACAAATCCTGGTCCTGTAGTATGCGAACCCACGAAAGTAACCGAAGTGCCATTTTTCATTTTACCGGTTGAGAAACTAAGACTGGTTTTACTGTTGCCATAATCGGAAATACTGTAACGCAATGAGCCACCTGCAACGGATGAAGTGGATTTGGTAATAATATTGATGGTGCCACCAACCGAATTCATGGCAACACGCGAAGCTCCCAGTCCGCGCTGCACCTGTATAGCTTCGGTGGCATCGGTTAATCCTGTCCAGTTCGACCAGTAAACAAGCCCATTTTCCATGCTGCTCACCGGAACTCCATTCAATAACAGCGAAACGTTTTCCTGCTGAAATCCGCGCAGTGTCAGCCTGCTGTCGCCACTGCCGCCGCCTTCCCTGGTGGCATAAATTCCAGGTGTCATTTTAAGGATTTCCGGGTAATCCTGGTTGCCGATCTTTTGCTCAATAGTCTTTGCTTCAACCGTAGAAACTGCAACCGGCGTATTTCTATCACTTACGAATGATGAAATAATTTTTACCTCATCCAGATCCACGATATTGGGATCGAGTGCAATATTTCCGATATTAATTACTGAACCTGACTTGTCGCTAACTTCATATGAAAGCGTTTTGTAGGAAATATGCCTGAACTGAATAGTTGCTTTATCTGAATCAACAGTCAATTCAAATGAGCCATCTATCCCTGTGGTGGTGGTATTGGCTTTTTCTTTCACCAATATCGTAACGCCAGGAATAGTTTCGTTCGTAGTTCGATCGGAAACCGTTCCTTTTATTTTAAATTCCTGTGCAAAAAGATTGCCTGGAACAAGAATCAGCAGTAAGAGAACAGCTAGTGTGATCAATATTTTTTTTATCATCGGTATGAAAGGTATAAAAACAAAAATTCCCTGAAGTATTCTTCAAGGGTCGATGATTCAAAATACAGATACAAAACAACGCATGCCAGAACAGGCAAGCGCCACAAGATCAATATTCTTCTTCCATCCAGACTTTACTGTCGGTACCGGAGTTTAACCGGTTCAATCCTTTTAACGGGAGTCGCGGACTGTACCGCCGATCGGGAATTTCACCCTGCCCTGAAGAAAGCGATGTTTATTGGAAATCAATACTCATTCGCCGGTGCAAAAGTATGCATATTTTCAAAATCTGAGTAAAAGGAATAGTCAAAAAATAAAAATAGCAGCTAATGCGCTGCTATTCAATTAATATTTCTTCAAAAAAAATATTGGGGATGTAAGAAATCCCGCTTTTAATTAGAAAGTTTCACTATAAATCCGGGATTGGGTTCTTCGCCTACTTCTAATTTATTATATTTGAGCAGGAGCGATAGTTTTATGCATTTTTCCTGGGAAATAGAATACATAGTATCGCCTTTTCTGACTTTATATGATTCTTCGGAATTGTATCTTTTTTTTGCTTTCAGATAGAGTATCTGCCCGGGAAGAATTTTATCGCTTTCGCGTAAGTCATTATGCCTGTAAACCTGGAAAGTGATAATTCTGAATTCTTTGGCAATGGTGTACCAGGTATCGTCCTTTTTTG
>Ga0105047_10003067_pt1 | contig 29610 bp, 27 predicted proteins | sample MAT04_FD_78384 | JGI IMG/M metagenome (GOLD analysis project Ga0105047, IMG submission 78384) | Freshwater microbial communities from Lake Fryxell liftoff mats and glacier meltwater in Antarctica - MAT-04 (megahit assembly) | ecosystem: Environmental > Aquatic > Freshwater > Ice > Liftoff... | reverse complement strand
GGTACGTACGCGCTCAGCAAGCTAGGGCTGAGGACGAGGACGAGGACGAGGACGAGGACGAGGACGAGGACGAGGACGAGGACGAGGACGAGGACGAGGACGAGGACGAGGACGGACGCCCAGCGCGTCGGCTTCGAGTGCTACCGCAGGCGGTCGCTCGAGGAGCTCCGCGCGATCATGCAGGAGCTCCACGACGAGCACCTTCGCCGGTTCGTCTCGGCACCGCTCCGCGAGCGCGTTGCAGCGCACCGCGCGGCCGGCGACCACCTGGTCGTCCTCACGGCGTCGGCGTTCTTCTTCGCGGAGCCCATCTGCGCGGAGCTCGGCATCGACGAGCTCGCGGGGACGCAGGTGGGGTTCGCCGACGGGACGTGCACGGGGCTCGTCGACGGGACGATCCTCGACGGCACCGCGAAGCTCGAGGCTGCTGCGCGATGCGTAGCGGCGCGGCAGGTGTCGCTCGACGAGTGCACGTTCTACACCGACCACATCGCCGACCTCCCGCTGCTGGAGGCGGTGGGGAAGCCCGTCGTGGTCGGAGCCAGCGCGCCGCTCGTGCGCTGACGTCGCTGCTATTTTTCTCGGGCACGGCTCTTCTCCTTCTCTTTCATCTCTTCCAGGAACCCCTCGAGGCGGTCGAAGCCCGCCTCCCAGAATGCGCGGTAGCGTTCCATCCACTGCGTCGCCTCGTGCAGGCGCTCCGCCTCGAGGCGGCACGGGCGGAACTGCGCGTCGCGCCCACGCGAGATGAGCCCCGCCCGCTCGAGCACCTTGAGGTGCTTCGAGACCGCGGGCTGACTCATGTCGAAGGGCTTCGCGAGCTCGGCCACGTTCGCCTCGCCGCGCGCGAGGCGGGCGAGGATCGCGCGCCTCGTCGGGTCGGCGAGGGCGGCGAAGGTCACGGAGAGGTGGTCGGTGCTCATGCGTACATAACCGGATGGAGATATAATCGAAAGGTTATGTAATGAGCGCTCGGCGACAGGTCAAGAAGGGTCGGTTGCCTACCGTCCTGGTTCATTTTTCCACCAGCAACACACCAAGATCAAACCAAGGACAGCGGACGCCGGTGGCCAAGTGCTCGGGATCATGGTGAACCGAAACGTGTGGCACGGTGTAGGTAATGGCCTACCTCTTGCTTGAGCTCTCTCCGAAGGAGTGATGAGAACCATGCGTACGGTAGCGAGTCTGCTCGGGTTGGTCGGTGTGCTCGCGGGCTTCACCATGGCGTGCGCGGCGCCGACGGAGTCTTCGCCCGCGAGCGGTGACGAGACCGGCGCGGACGAGGCCGAGGTGGTCGCCGCGAAGCAGAGCTGCACGCCGGCCGCCTACAACAAGGCGTTCCAGAGCTACAAGCTCGCCGTCGACGGCGCGAAGGCCCGCAGCCGCGGCGCCGTCTGCGACGACGGCACTGCGCTCTACGACATCGCGGCGAACCTCCAGAGCTCCGTGAGCACGTGCGGTCAGTTCAAGACCGTCGTGGCCACCAGCAAGTACGCGCAGCCGGTCCGCGAGGCGCTGAAGGGCAACCTCTCGCTCGCCGCCTTCGACGGCAGGCTCACCATCAAGGACGCGAGCGGTCGCGCCACGCTCGCCGGTCTCGCAAGCGCCCTCCCTGGCACCACGGTCTTCGGCCCGGCACCCGGCGTCTACGGCAACATGTCGAAGCTCGCGTTCTCGGCCAACGGCGCGGCGAAGCTCTCGACGCTCACCATCTCGGACGACGGAATGCCGAAGTGGACGGACACCGCCGCGAAGTGGACGCTCAGCGGCACCGACCTCACCGTCACCATCGGCGGACGCGCGACGGTCTACAAGATCGGCCTCGACGAGGGCAGCGCTTACGAGCTGACCCTCCAGCCCAAGGCAGGCGGCGACGCCTTCCGCAGCATGCCGAGCGAGTGCGAGGCCTGAGCCCCGCACCGGCGTTGCGACCGAAGTGAGCCTCGGCTCACTTCGGTCCTTCGCTCACTTCGGTCCTTCTTTGAGACACGCCGCCGAGCAGCCGTCGCCGTTCGTGCGGTTGCCGTCGTCGCACTCCTCGGGGCCGTTCTTCACGCCGTCACCGCAGCGGGCGCCGAGCGTGCACTCGGTCGAGCACGAGTCGTAGGTGCCGGCCGCCGTGTTGGCCGCGCCCTTGTCACACTGCTCGAACGGGAAGTCGACGGTGCCGTCGCCGCACGAACGCGGCTTCTTGCAGCTCGGCGCGCAGTCGGTCGCGAGCGGGTGCTTCACGTAGTCGGTCAGGTTGAAGCCGTTGTCACAGGCCTCGCCCGAGGCGGCCTGGACCGTGCCGTCGCCGCAGCGCGGGCCGGGCTGACAGGTCGCCGTGCACTTGTTGTAGGCGCCCGTGTTCTGCGCCGTGCCGTTGTCGCATTTCTCGCCGAACGTTCCCTGGACGAGGCCGTCGCCGCAATACGACGGCGCCTTGCAGAGCGGAGCGCATGCCGTGGCGGAGAACGCGGCCGTCCACGACGTGAGGTTCGTCCCGTCGTCGCAGGCCTCGGGCGGGTTCGCGACTGCCTTGTCACCGCAGTAGGGACCGAGCTTGCAGTCGAGTCGGCACGAGCCGTAGGCGCCCGAGTTGGTGTTCGCAGCGCCCTTGTCGCACTGCTCTTCCTTCGTCTTGATGCCGTCGCCACAGTTGTTGGTGCAGATCGAGCGCTTCTTCTTGAAGTCGCGCACCGTGAGCTTGAAGTTCGAGTCCTCCGTGTGCCGCTCGGCGTGGAAGAGCGCGATCTCGTAGACGTGCCCGTCGACGAGGCCGAGGGCTGCCGCCTTCGCCGGGTTCAGGATGAACGAGTTGGTCTGGATGTCGTGGAGGCCGCCGATGTCCATCGCGAGCTTGCCGTTGACGAAGACCCAGACGTCGTCGTCACCGCTGAACGCGAGCTGCGGCGAGCTCCCCGCGTCGTACGTGAACCAGAAGCGGATCTCGGTCGTGAACGCGAAGTTGTGGTCCTTCAGGTTCGAGTCCTTGCCCTCGTTGCCGAAGCCCTTGCCGTCGAGGGGGAAGAACCCGCCGAGCGAGCTGTACGGGGCGTCGGTCGCGCTGTTGAAGACGTACGAGTAGTTCCCGACCGCGCCGGTGCGCGTGAGGCGGAGCTGCGTGCCGTCGATGCGTGAGGACTTCGCGGTGTCGGTGTACCACTGCGCGAAATCGGCGGCCGACGTGAGCTGCTTGCTGCGGTCCGGCGTTCCCGCCTTGGCGCCGCAGACGTTGTTCATGTCCGTGCCGGTGACGGGGTCGAGCCCGGTGCCGTCGTAGCGGTAGACGGGCACGCCCGCGGTGAGCGTGCCCATCACGAGGTCCTCGGTGACCTCGTTGCAGGCGTACTTCTCGAAGTCCGGATGGCCGTTCAGGGCGGACGCGAACCGGAAATCGCGGAGCACGACGGGCACGTCGAGGAACGTCGGGTCGGGATCGATGACCGCGGAGCAGTCGTAGCCCGGCTCCTTCTTGCAGGTGCTCGAGCAGCCGTCGCCGTTGCGGAGGTTACCGTCGTCGCACTCCTCGTCGATGGTGCCGTTGCCGTCCGCGTCGAAATCGAAGAGCAGGCCGTCACCGCAGCGCGAGAGGCACGAGCCGTTCGGGCACGAGGGCTCCCACTGGCAATCGGCGGAGCAGCCGTCGAGCGGCTTCGTGTTGCCGTCATCGCACTGCTCGGTGCCCTCGGGCGCGCCGCCGTTGCCGCAGACCGTCTTCGTGCAGGGCGCGCCGGGCGTCGTGCACTTCCAGTTGACGATCTTCGTGCTGCCCGGCGTCGTGGTCGTGGGCGCGACGACCGTGGTCGTCGTCTGGAGCTTGCAGGTCGCACTGCAGCCGTCGTTGTCGACCTTGTTGCCGTCGTCGCACTCCTCGGCGCCGGCGACCTTGCCGTCGCCGCACGCCGCGGCGTTGCACGAGATACCTGCCACCGGGCAGACCCAGCCGGGCTCGACGGCGCACGCCGCCGAGCAGCCGTCGCCCGAGGCCTTGTTCGTGTCGTCGCACTGCTCGCTGCCGGTGACGAAGCCGTCGCCGCACACCGAGGTCGTCACGCAGAGCGCACCCGGGGTGGGGCAGGCGAAGTTCGGCTCGATGATGAGGCAGTCGAGCGCGCAGCCGTCGCCGCCCGTCTTGTTGCCGTCGTCGCAGGCCTCGCCCGGATCGATGAAGCCGTCGCCGCAGACCGGGGTCTTCGGGGGAGGCGTGCAACCGGCGTCGCCGGCGAGGCCGGCGTCGACCAGCGCGTCACAGTCGCGGACGTCGACGCACTTGCTGCCGAACGCACACGCCCAGTAGGGCGCCTCGATCTGACACGTGGACGAGCAGCCGTCGCCGTTTGCGGTGTTCTTGTCGTCGCAGCTCTCGCCGAGGCCGGCCTTGCCGTCGCCGCAGACCGAGGGCGGGAGGCAGGCGCCCGGGTTGGCGTCGCAGTCGATGCCGGCGTCCGTGTTCGTGCTCGGCCCGGTCGCGTCGGGATCGGCGAACGGCGGGGGCGGGGGCGGCTCGACGGCGGCGTCGGGCCCGGGGGCGACGAAATCGGAGGTTTCGCCTCCGCCACCGCACGCAACAGCCACCACGACCGCTAGACCCAGGACTCCGCCGACCAACAACCTGCGCATTTGGCGCGCACCCTAGCCGAGACCTCGCCCGGGGCCACCCCGATCTCACCAGATTCGTCGGGAATCGACGGAACCGGGAACGCGAGGACTACGTGGCGCCGGCGTGGCCGAGCACGTGCTCCGCCGCGCTCGCCGCGCCGTCGGTCGCGCGATAGGCGTCGTGGATCCGCCCGGCGTTGGCGAGATGCTCGCTGAACGGGTCGAGCCATGTCGCGAGCGCCGCGCGGCACGTGTCGAGGCTCAATCGATCGCGCGGCAAGGCCGCGACGCCGTACCGAGCGGGGCTCATTCTCTCTTCTGTCGGCTCAGGGCGTCCCGCCCGCGGCTCGGCACTGGCGCTCGAGCGCAGCGGCGGCGGGCGACGCGCGCTTGCGAGCTGCGCGAGCGGCGACGCAGATGGCCGGGTCCGTGGACTGCGCCGGCGTCGATGCCGGAGCCGCCGCAGGCGCTGTCGCGCCGTCGAGGACCTTTCGCACCTCCGCGAAGCGCTCGTTCGGGATCGGGATCGAGAGGTTGTACTGCGCGACCTTCCATTCGTTCTGCTTGTCACGGACGAGAACGCCCGTGCCGCGCGCGGGGCCGAGGTTCTGCGTCTCGAGCTCCTCGTCGAAGAAGGCCATGTCGCCGCGCACGGAGACGTTGCGCCGGGCTGCGCGGAACGACCATGCCTTGCCGCTTGCGAAGCGTGGGTGCGCGTACGCGCGGAATTCGGGGACGGTCCAGCGCTCCTTGCCGTCGGTCCCGAGGAAGACGCCGCCCTCGGCGAAGAGCGCGAAGTAGGCGGCCTCGTCCGCGGCGGCGGCCGCGGCATGAAAGCGGTCGAGCGTGGCTGACGCCTTCGACATGTCCTCGACCATCGGGCCGGGGGGGGCGTCGACTGCGCTCGCGGCGGTCATCGGCGGCGGCGCGACGGGCGCCACGGTCGCGACCGGAGTCGCCGGGCATGCCGGAGTCGTCGTGCAGCCGGCGGTCAGCGCGATCAACGTGGCGAGGACGACGACGACGACGACACCGGGGGCGCGAGGCATGTCCCGTGGTACCAGACCGTGCCCGTCGGGCAAGTCCTGCGAACGCATCACGTCGCTCGATTTTGGCGGCGACTACGCCTATCGCCTCTGCAAGTGAGCAGCGGGGGCTAGAGCACCGAACGGTTTGTTCAAGCGGCGGCGCGTTCCTCGACGCGCTGGATCGTCTCCAGATTGAGGACGGCCGCGTGTCGTCGCACGTCGAACAAGTTCTTGCGGGTGCCGCGGTAGCGAGCGCGTGGGCCCTGTTTCCGCGCGAGGTGAGCGAGGCGATGCTCGACGACCACACGCTCGCGTAGATGTTCGCGGCCGGCGGGCGAAGCGATCTCCTTTCGCAGCTTCTGCTGCAGCGGCTCGTCTGGTGCGATCCGGACTTGGCGTCCGTGGTCGAGGGCACCGGCGGTGCAGCCGGAGCGCTTCGGACATTGGCGACAATCCGAGGGAGTGAACTGGATCGTGGTTCCGAGCTCGAAGGTCCGCTGCTTCCCGTTCGGGCATGTGATGACCTTCCTTCGGATGTCGATGAGGAAAGCGCTCTTCGGAAAGAAGCGTCCGTTGGGCTGTGCCCAAGGCTTGCCGACGACTGACCGCCCAGCATCGGCCATCGCTTGGACGTCGGCGCTGGCGATGTAGCCGCGATCGATGAAGAGCTCGCGGATGTCGTGAGCTGGTATCGCAAGATCGTCACGGAGAAGCGGGACGCCTTCCTCTTCAGGCCGGTTCGCGGGCATGACTGCGCACGCCAGGATGAGGTCGGTGTCGATGTCCATCGCGATGTGCGACTTGAAGCCGTTGAACCGCTTCGATTTGCTCTTTCTCCCGTGGCGCATGTCGGGGTCCTCGACCGAAACGCGACGATCCTCAGCGACGCCCTTTCGGATGCGCGGCGTTCCGCCGGGAGGCTCGGGATCGAGATCTTGAGCGCGTAGCTGGGCGAGTGTCGCGAGATGCTCCGAGAGAGGTAGTTCGTCGATCTCGCCGGCCAGCTCCCGTCGAACCCAGGCTTCGAGGCGGTCGAGCTGTTCTACGAGGGTGACGATTGCGCTGCTCTTTTGGGCAGGGGCCGACCATTCAATATCGAGCGCCGCCTTGATGCTCTTGTGCGCAAGCATCGGGACGCCGGCCTTCGCGGCCAAACGAGCAGGGCTCGTTTCGGACAGTTCCGCGGCGCAACTCAGTACCTTCCGGGCCGCGTGCGCGAGCAGGTTGATGGTGTCCTCCACTCGGCCTGCGCCCACGAGCGGTCTCGAATCGATGGCGACACGCAACTGCCGAGGAAGCTTCTTCCAATCGAACGCGGCGGTTTGGCGGGCGATCTCGATCGTGCGCTCGAGAAGACGACGGTCCATGTCGTGGGCGACCAGTCGCTCACGGAAGGCTTGCAGCGTGCCCTGTGAGAAGGCTGGCCTCTTGCGCCCAGCGGTATCGAGGACGAGCTGCCACCGAGCATCGAGAATGGCATGTTCAACGGCTTCGGCATCCGAGGCGCCTGTGTACGCCTGGAGCACGACCACCATCGCGAGCAGGCCCGGCGCGACCGGCACCTTCCCTTCACCCGTTGCTCGATACATCGACTCGAGCTCTCGCTGAAACGCTTCGTCGAACAGGACGTGTCGCTGGGAACGCAAGAACGCGAAGAGCTTCCCCGTCCGCTTCAGGCGTCCGACGACGAACTGCTCTTGCTTGCTCAACTCTTCATGCGGCGACCAGCGCGGTGTTCCCATCGGAGCTCCTGGCGAGCGCGACCCGCGCGCTCGGCAAGCCCAAGAGATCATTCCATCGTCCCTCTGTCGATCCCCGCGTTTGCGGCCGACCAGAGCCGCGCACGCCGACGGCCGCCAAGCGATCGGAATCGCTGTGGAATCGAATCGATCGGCGTTCTAGCCGCGTCTTCGTGCGCGGATCGCCTCGAGCGCCTCGCGGGTCTCGGTTCGCTCGGCGATGGCGGCGCGCTTGTCGTGGGCCTTCTTTCCGCGGCCGAGCCCCAGCGTGACCTTCACGCGCCCGTCTCTGAAGTAGAGAGCGAGCGGGATAAGCGTGTAGCCCTCACGCAGCACGGCGCGCTCGAGGTGGCGGATCTCCTTGGCATGGAGGAGCAGCTTGCGCGCGCCGCGCTCGACATGAGGAAACGCGCGGGCCGCGAAGAAGGATGCAATATGCATCTGCCGCAACCACACCTCGCCGTTGTCCACCGAGGCGTAGGCGTCGACGAGGCTCGCGCGCCCGTCGCGGAGCGACTTCACCTCGCTGCCGCGCAGGACTATGCCCGCCTCGAAGCGCTCCGAGATCTCGTAGTGGAAGGTCGCGGCACGGTTCTGCGCGATGAACTTCTGCGCTTCCTTTCGTGCACCGCTCACGCCCGCGGTCCTGGCTGCTTCGTGCTGCTCGTAGCCTCGGCAGTCAGCCGGTCGAGGCTCGGAAGCGGTCGTCGCGCGAGCGCCGCCAGATCGACGGCCAGGGCCAGCGCCTCGTCGGCGGAGGCCGCGCCCGAGGCGACGATCTGGTCGCGAAGCGATCGCGTGCGGAGCGCGCACCCGAGCACGCGCGCGGTGACCGCCGAAGGAATGGCGGCGACCACGCGAAACGAGAACGGAACGACCGGCGTCCCCGACGCCGCGACGGCCGCGAGCGCCTCACGCGTCGCGCTCACCCAGGTGCGCACGCGGTCGGCTCTCGTCAGCGTCAGCGTCATCGCGTCTCGAGCGGCGGCCGTCGAGACCAGCATGAAGGGGGTGATCCACGCGGCGTGCGTGCGCTGCCAGGCCTCCATGTCGCGCCTCACCTTCACGGGGAAGCCTGCGTCGCGAAATACCGAGGCCGCGCGGAGCACGCGATCGGTCACGCGCCCGTCGGGCTCGCCCAGCACCGTCGGCTGCAGCGCGCCCGGAGCGATGTCGTAGACGAGCACGCCTGCTTCGTCGAACGAAGCGATCGCGCCCCCGAAGCCGACGAGGAGACGCGAGCCGAGGATTCCGCGCCAGGTGTCGTAGCCGCGGGCCTCGTTCACCATGACCAGCACGTCACCGGTGTGCTCGGCGGCGATCGCGCGGAGCACCTCGTCGACCTGCGTGCGGCGCACGAGCACGACGACGAGATCGTAGGGCAGCTCGTGCGCAACCCGAGAGACCACCTCGGGGCGGAACGTCAGGGGCCCGCCTTTCGTTCGCTGCCGGATGCGCAACCCGTCCCGCGCGATGGTGCCGAGCCTCTCGCCGCGCGCGAGCACCGACACGTCGTGGCCTGCGGCGCACAGCTTGGCGGCGAAGAGTGTCCCGAGCGCTCCGGCGCCGAAGAAGAGCACGCGCATGGGGCGAGTCTAGCGGGCGGAGCGTGCGAACGCGCGCTCGGCGGTCGGCTACTTCGCGGTGGCCTCGCTCGACGACGTGATGCGACCCTCGGCGTCGAGCTCGTAGACGTACCGGTAGGAGGGTTTTTCCGCCTTGCCGTGCCGCGTGCACACGAGACGCCGCGCGAGCGGGAAGCTGCGCCGACCTCTCGAACCAGAGCTCGTCCTCGTCTTGCTCGTCCTCGGGGGGCAGAGCGTGGGGGGGCGGCCGCGTTCGTGTCAACTGTCGCTCGCTATCGGAGCCTGCGCGGTCGATAGTCACGCTCGATGTCGAGCGAGAGGCCGTCACCGGTCAGCGAGAACAGCGAGGAGGGCCGCGCTTTCCTCCAGACCAGGGTCGCGCTGTTCTGGAAGGTGATGTTCTTCGTCAGCCTGCTCAGCAGCGGGATGGGCGCCGTCGGAGCGATCGCGAAGCCAGGCGTGGACTTCCTCATCGTCCTCGCGCTCACCGTTCAAGCTGGCACGTTCTGGTGGCTGTGCTCGCGCGGGCAGCGATCCATTCGATTCTCCCGGCTGATGGAGGGCGGCGGCCTCTTTCTCAACCTGACCGGCGGTGCCGTGCTCGGGCGTTACCTCGTGGCCGGATTCGCGCGCGAGCACTCCCTCGTGACCACGGAGGGACTCGTGATCGCCGATGCCTACGTGTCCATGCTGCAGATGGGCGGAGTGTCGTTGATGGTCGCGATTCGCGCCGCTCTCGTCCCTTCCGTACCTCGCCGGACGATCCTCGTCAGTGCGGTGGTCGGCATGCCGATGATCCTCGCGGCCGCGTTCGTGGTGGCGGCGCCCGACGGTGGGCTCGCCTGGCGCGCGCACGACTCGGCTGCGTATCCCTGGCTGCCTGCAACGGCCGCCATGATGTGGGGCTTCGTCATCCTCACGAGCACGGTGATCTCCTGGGTCATCTACGGACTCCGCCGGAGGTCCGCGAAGCGCGCCGGCTCGGCCAGTACGTGCTCGAGCGGAAGATCGGCGAAGGCGGAATGGGCGAGGTCTACCGGGCTCGCCACGGCATGATGCGCCGCCCCTCGGCGCTCAAGCTGGTGCGGAGCGACCGCGCGGGTGAGGTCAACCTGCGTCGCTTCGAGCGTGAGGTCCAGCTGACCTCGCGCCTGACCCACCCGAACACCATCACCATCTTCGACTACGGGCGCACGCACGACGGCGTCTTCTATTACGCGATGGAGCTCCTCGACGGCGCGAACCTGCAGCGCATCGTCGCGGCCTCGGGCGCGCAGGCGGCAGGGCGAGTCGTGCGCATCCTGGCGATGGCGTGTGGCGCGCTGACCGAGGCGCATGCCATCGGCCTGATCCATCGCGACATCAAGCCCGCCAACATCATGCTCTGCACGCAAGGCGGCGAGCGTGACGTCGTGAAGCTGCTCGACTTCGGTCTGGTGAAGGAGCTCGAGGTCGATCGAGACGTCGCGCTGACCGGGGGCGGCACGCTGACCGGCACGCCTCAGTACATGGCGCCGGAGTGCATCCGCGAGCCGGACTCGGTCGACGTCCGCACGGACATCTACGCGCTCGGCGCGGTCGCCTACTTCCTGCTCGCCGGGAGCGAGGTCTTCGGCGGCAAGTCGGTCGTGGAGGTGTGCAGCCAGCACCTCCACCAGGCTCCCGAGCCGCTGTCGGCGCGCGGGGTGACGATCCCGGCGGAGCTCGAGGCGATCGTGCTCGCGTGTCTCGAGAAGTCGCCCGATCGCCGCCCCCAGAGCGCCGCCGAGCTCCGACGCCGCCTCGAGGCCTGCGCAGTCGAGCCCTGGGAGAGCGAGAACGCGCGGATGTGGTGGCTCGAGCACCAGGCCAAGCTCGACGCCGAAGCGACCGATAGGAGCGACGAGGGGCGGACCCTCGCGGTCGACGGCTCGCCACGGTCAGCGAGCGCGCTCGCGGGGTGAGTCAGCGGGTCAACGGCACTGGCCCGACACGCACGACTTGCTGCCCGGGCACTGCGCGGTCGTCCGGCATCCCGCGACGCAGCGGCCGGCCGTGCAGATCTCGCCTGCGCCGTCGTTGCCCGGATTGCACGTGCCGTCGCTCGTGCAGGCGCGCCCGCTGCCTTCCGCGTCCTCCGGTGCCGGTGCCGGTGAAGGCGTGGGCGAAGGCGCGGGGTCTGGGCCGCTCGTCTCGTCGAGCACGTCGATGTGGAGCGTGCCGTTGACCGTCGCGTCGGTCGAGGCCGAGCGATTCGCTACGCAGACGTCGATCCGCGAGCGCCCCTTGCCCCGGAACGCGCCGCCGGTGTCGACGACGCGGAAGACGATGGCGCGACCGTACTTGGCGTCGAGCTCCTTGATGCGAAGACGCGTGCCGTACTTGAACGCGCTCGAATCCATCGCGACCGAGACGTACTCGGCATCGCCCGCGAGGAACTGCTGCAGCGTACGAAGGCGCTTGCCGGCGCGATCGTTGAAGCCGCCCTCCAGAGACGACGAGCTCGGGTAGTAGCCCGTCCCGCGCGAAGTGAACGAGCTGGTGACGCGGAGCTCGTCCTGCGACGCGCCGGTCTCCTCGGAGCCGTCGGCCTGCGCCGCGCATCCGCTGACCGCGAGCAGCGCGGTGGCGCCGGCGAGGAGAGTCGAGAGGGCGAGTCCGACGAAGCGGCGCGGGGAGGGCGTCTTGCTGTGCATGTCTCCGGCCCCTCAAGCAACGAGCATGCCGCGCCGAACCTGCGATGATTCGCGACGTTGGAGGCGAATCCAGGGCCCGCGTGGTGTCATCTGCCGGAGACAGTTGGATCGCGCGGGAGACAGATCATCGTCGGGCCTGCCTCGTCGTTCAGGCTCGGATGCAGCGCCGCGCGCCCGCTCCTGGAGCGCACGTGGCCTTGCCCGTTCCGGCGCAGGCGCGCCCGCGCAGGCAACCGTGACATCGCTCGCGCGCCGGCAGTCGGCGAAGTGGCGGTCGACCGCGGCCGCGTACTCCGCCGCGCGGCTCCCGAGGATGGCCGCGCCGCAGCCCTTGCAACACGCGGAAGCGGCCTCGACGACGATCACGCAATCGGCGTCCGTCGTGCATCCGTCGGCTCCGGATTCGGCCGGCCGTCCTTGGCCGCCTCCGAGCTCGCGCTGCTGCATGCGCCGATCAGGAGCGCGATGGCGAGGCTCGAGCCAAAGGAGCTGGTGCGCATGATACGTCGTAGAGCGAAAGCCGTGCCGGCTCGCCGCGACGGGAAACCTCGCGTAGAACGACGCCTCCCGTGGGTCACCCTGTGCCGGTCATGGTGGCCGTGTCGCGCGCGAGATCATCGTTCGATCGCGTAGCGGCCGATCGGGGCGCCGAAGAAGTCGACTTCGCACTCGTACGTCATGCCGAGCTTCTGGCCGACCGCGAACGACGCGGTATTCGCGGCTGCGATGTGCGCGATCACGCGCCTCGCTCGATGGCTCTCGAACGTGAAATCGAGCGCCGCCCGCGCTCCCTCGATCGCGAAGCCCTGACCCCAGAAGCGTCGATAGAGATTCCACCCGATCTCGAAGTCGGGGCACCGCTCGCGGAGGAACGCGCCGACCTCGCCGACGACCTCGCCAGTCTCCCGGACCTCGAGCGCCCACCAGCCTGCGCCGTTCAGCACCCACGAGCCCGTGGCTGCCGAGAACATGCGCCACGCCGCGCGCCGGTCGACCGTGCCGGAGAGGAACTTCGTGGCCTCCGGCTCCGCCATGTTCTCGGCGTAGGCGTCGAAGTCCGCCATTCGATACTCGCGCAGCAGTAGGCGCGGCGTCGTGAGCCGAGGGATGGTGAGCGTCAGCGAGCCTTCGACCTTCATCTGGATTCGCTCGGTGCTCGGTGCTCGGTGCTCGGTGCTCGAGCGTACGGAGCCGGATCCTTCGATGTCAATGCGCGCCTCAGGGGGCGTCACACGGTCGAGGACGACGAGCGCGAGATAGCTGCTGGTCGAGCCGCGGCGATGAGGCGAGCGAACCTGACGAAGGTGTGACCAACGGCTGACCATCTCCCTACGGGAGGAGCTCGCGTGCCCGCGTAGTCTCGCGGCGCACGATGGTCACCATCCACACCTCGGGACGGGCGTAGACGCGCGTGGTTCATTCGCTCGCCGACCACGCGCTGACGTACGCGCTCAAGCTCGGGCTGCTCTATCGCAACGGGTTCGGCGATCGCGCGCTGCTCGAGCGCATCGTCGACTCGATCGCGACCTTCACGCCGGCGCGTCCCGCCGGCGAGGTGGTGATGCGCTACGAAGGTGGAGCGAAGTCCGTGCGCGGGGGCGAGGTCCGGCTGGCGACGTTCGCGAGCCCCGCGCCCACGCCGATGCCCGCCGAGTGCCGTACGGCGCGCGTTCAGCTCTGGACGCCTGCGAAGGACTCGGTTGGGGCGACGTGCATCCTGCTCGCGTCCACCGGCGACGAAGGCTTCCGCTGGCGCGAAGGCCTCGCGCGGCGGCTCCTCGCCGAGGGCATCGGCTCCGTCATCCTCGAGAATCCGTACTACGGGTCGAGGCGGCCTCGCGGCCAGCGTGGGCCGGTTCTGCGCACCGTCGTCGATCAGTTCGCGATGAACACGGCCATGGTCGACGAGGCGCGCGCGCTGCTCGGGTGGATCCGTGATTCCGGGCGTATCGCCGGCGTGACCGGCTACAGCCAGGGCGGCTTCATGGCGGCCTTCGCGGCCGCGTTCGTCGACTTTCCCGTCGTCGTCGTGCCGCGTGCGGCGGGCACGCAGGCAGCGCCCGTCCTCACCGAATGGGCGCTCCGTCGCGCGGTTCACTGGCCGTCGCTCGCCCGCGAGTCCGGCGGCGTCGCCCAGGCTCGCGCCGAGCTTGCACGTCATCTGAGCGTCGTCGATCTGACGCGCCATCCCGCGCCCGTGGCCCCCGAGCTGGCGACGGTGCTCGTCGCGCGCCACGACCGCGTGTTCCCCGAGCACACCGGGCGCGCGCTGCACCGTCACTGGGCCGGGGCGGAGCTCGTCGTCTCGAACGCGAGCCACGTGACCTCCGCGCTCCTCGACGACGGCGTGCATGCGAGCGCCGTCGTGGCCGCGTTTCGCCGTGCAGGCGCGGTGGCACGCGAGAGCGCGAGCCCGGAGCGCGAGCCGTTCCTCGGCTCCGATGCTCTCGCCATGTGGGGGTGAGCTGAAAAGGCCCGGGCACGACGCTCCGCCAGGCCCGAGTTGACCGGCGAGGAGCGCCGGCCGACCATGGCGCATCGTCGTGCACATATCGAGGAGCCCATGAGCGACACGGCGGAGAGCACGGCGGAGCGGCAACGCGACATCGCGCGGAGCTACGACCGCATCGAGGCGCAGGTCACGTGGCTCCTCGGCGAGCGAGGCGTCGACGACGCCGTCGTCGCGGGAGCCGTGATCGGGCGGATGCGCGGTGAGGCCGCCGGACCGCCGCTCACGACCACCGGCCATCGCAACGCCATCGGCCGGCTCGCGCTCTTGTGGCTCTGGCGCGGGCCGTTCCTCGCTCCGACGCTCGTCGTGTCGGGGCCCCTGCGCCTCGAACGCGTGGCCGCGGGAGAGGAGAACATCGCCGCAGCCATCGCCACGCTACGCGCGCTCGAGCTCGCTCCCGCGACGGAGGACCCGCTGCTCGTGCGCCTGCGCGGCGTCCTCGGCGACGAGGACGGCATCGAGAAGCTGTGGGGGCTCGAGGACTGGGCGCTCGAGGAGCGCCTCGACGCGACGAGGACGCGGCTCGCATCGCCCGAAGGGCGCGAGGTCCTCGACGCCGTAGCTGCCGACGTCGCCGCTCGCGTCAGCCAGGCGAACGCGGCAGAGCGCGGTCCGCTCGCGAGCGCCGCCGAGCACATCGCGAGGGCTCGAAAGCAGGTCGGCGCGGCGACGGTCGATCCGGCACGCACGCGGGTCGAGCCCGCGAAGCTCGAGCTGGCGCTCGCCGACGCCGACACGGCTCTCGCGATGGAACCCGACAACGTCGAGGCCCTGGTCCTCCGGGCGCACATCCACGTGATGAGCGGAGACGATCGCGAGCGCGCGAGGAGTGACATCGCGCGGGCGCTCGCACTCGACCCCGAGGACGGGCGGGCGCACGCCGTGCGAGGCCTCGCACTCCAGGCGGAGGGTGACCTCGCAGGAGCCGTCGAGGCATTCACGCGAGCGCTCGGCTGCAACCGGCCGGAGGCCTCTGCGTACGTGTATCGCGGCGCGCTCCGCGTGGACGGCGGCGATCTCGACGGCGCGGAGGAGGACGCGGCGGTCGCGACGAGAGAGCTCCCGCGCGCGCCTGCCGGGCACTGGATTCGCGGGAGAGCGCGCGCGCTGCGCGGCGATCGATACGGGGCGCTCGAGGAGTACGACCTCGCTCTCGCGCTCGACCCGACCCACGCCGCCACCCACGCCTCGCGGGCCGACGTCCACGTGGAGATGGGCGACCTCGGGCGCGCGCTCACGGAGATGGACAAAGCCGTCGCGCTCTCCGGCGCGGGGACCATGTTCTACGACCGCGGCAACGTGAAGCTCGCGGCGCGCGACCTCGACGGCGCCGAGTCCGACTTCACACGTGCGCTCGAGCGCGACCCCGCGGACATGCAGGCGTACCTGAATCGAGGCACCGCGCGGCTCCTCCGCGGCAAGCGCGAAGGCGCCCTCGAGGACTTTCGCCGCGCGGCCGAGGGCGACCCGACGTACCCGCAGGCACGCATGAAGTACGGCCTCTTGCTCCTCGAGGTCGGCAGGTCGCGCGAGGCCGCGACGGAGCTCGCTGCCGCGCTCGCCTGCGCGCCCGCCGACTGGGCGCCGCGCGCCGAGATCGAACGCATCGTGGCGGGCATACGCTAGCGGGCGGAGTGCTACGATCGGCCTCGATGCTCGAGCGCGCGTCGGTCATTGCTGGTTTCGTCGTCGTGCTCGCGGCGTGTGGCTCCTCCAGCGACGCCTCGAACGGCGGCGGGGCTCCGACCACACCGACCTGCACCGAAGGGGCACCGGGCTGCCTCGGCTGGGTCGACTGTCCCGCCGGCTTCGAACGGGAGGCCGCGTCGCCAGAGTCGCCCGAGGCGAATGCATGTCGTGACGTCCAGCCCGAGGCCGACTGCGCAGCCGGCACGATGCCCACGCTCGGCTCGAAGGACTGTCGACCCGTCGGATGGACGGAGTGTCCCGCGGGCTTCACGCGCTCGGCGTCGGGCTGGGGCTGCGACGAGGTCCTTCCCTCTGCTGCCTGCACGGGCGCCACGAGAGAGAGTCTCGGCTCGACGACCTGCGAGCCCGTGGGCGACTGCAACGCGCCGTTTCCTCCCGCGAACGCGACGCTCTTCGTGAACGCCGCGTACGCGGACGCGCAGGTCGACGCGGCACACTTCCGGAGCATCGACGCCGCGGTCACGGCGGCTCCCGCCGGCGCGGTCATCGCCGTCGAGACAGGCATCTACAACGAGGGCATCGGCCCGACGCGCGCGGTCACGATCGCGGGGCGCTGCGCGCAGAAGGTCAGGCTCCTCGGCTCGGCCCTCGAGTTCCCCGGTGTGTTCAGCCGAGGCGTGAAGAACATCGTCGTGAGCGGCGTCTCGCTCGAGGGGCACTTCCAGGGAGTGCGCGCCGAGGGGGGCGGCACCATCACCGTCTCGGACGTGATCATCGAGTCGCCTCGCCTGAGCGGTCTCATCGCCTACCAGCCCGGGAGCGCCGTCACCGCGTCGCGCGTCGTCGTGCGTAAAGCGCAGCCCGGAAAGGCCGCGGGGGTGGGTGCTGCCGCCGACGCCGGCGGCAAGCTCGATCTCACGGACGTCGTCCTCGCAGGGAGCAGCGACGTCGGGGTCAACGCGACCAACTTCGGAGGCGAGAGCAAGACGCCGTCGACCGTCACCGGCCGCCGGGTAGTCATCCTCGATACCCGCCCGACGAGGACGGGCGCGGGCGGGAGCGGCGCGGCATCGTTCGACGGCTCGAGCATCTCGCTCGAGGAGAGCGTCATCAAGGGGACGTACGGCTTCGGCGTGCTCGTCCAGAGCGGAGGCGCCAGGGCGAGCCTGAAGAGCACGGTGGTCCGGGGGACTCTCCTCTCGCCCCAGGAGCCGATCGCGGGTGGTGTCGTCGCCTTCGACACCGCGAGCGTCACGCTCGACGGCGTCTCGCTCTTCGACAACGCGCAGTCGGGCGTGTTCGTGCGGCATTCCAGGCTCACCGTCAACGGGTCGGTCATCGTCGGGTCGAAGCCCGGGGCGAGCGGTGACTTCGGGATGGGAGTCTGGGCCGATCAGACCGCGAAGGTGGACCTCGCGAACACGGCCATCGTCGACAATGCGTACTACGGCATGGCGGCGTTCGACCCTTCGACCGTCATTCACGCGACCAGCACGCTCGTCCGCGGTACGAAGCGCGACGCGGCGGACGTGCTCGGCCGCGGCCTGAACGTCGAGGACGCCGCGGCGGTCGAGCTCGACGACGTCGCGTTCGTCGGAAACGGCGACGAGAGCATCTTCGTGCGCGGCGGCGTCAAGGGTAAGGGCCGCAGTCACCTCACCGGCACGCGCATCATCGTGCGCGACACGACCTCACGCGCGGACGGCTCGCGCGGCGACGGCATCGTGGTGCAGGGCGGCGGCCTCCTCGACCTCGACATGGCCGCCGTGGTCCGCGCGCGCCGCGCCGGCGTCCTCCTCAACGATCGGCTCGGCCCGGACGGCTCGCCGGCCGAGGCCAACGTCACGCACGCGGTCGTCCGCGACACGCAGGCGGCCGGCGACGCCCTCGGCGCGGCAAGGGGCATCGCGCTCGAAGGCGTGGGCATCGCGAGCGGCGGCAAGCTCGTCCTCAGGGCGAGCGCCGTGAGCGGCAACGTGCAGTTCGGCGTCGTCTTCGGTGGCGCGAACAGCAGCGGGAGGATCGAGAGCACGATCGTGCGCAACACCACACCGCGCGCGTCCGGCGACTACGGGCACGGCTTCGTCGGCGTCGACGGCTCGAGCGTGGTCTTCAAGAGCAGCATCTTCCTGGGGAACCGGATCGGCCTCGCCTTCGAGTCCTCGACCGCGACGCTCGCCGACGTGCTCGTCCAGAAGAACGCGATCGGCATCCATGTGCAGGGCGACAGCCAGCTCCAGACCGCCGCCGTCGCACCCGAGGAGCCGACACCCGAGGTCGTGCTCGTCGCGGACGACTCGCGGTTCATCGACAACGACACGCGCGTCGGTTCGGGTGTCGTCCCGCTCCCGAAGGGCCCGCTCGGCGACGCCGACGCGAACGGCAACGCCCCCGGCAAGACGAAGTAGGCTCGCGCGCTCGCGCGCGTGTCCGCACAGGCACCGAGCGCGAAGGTTCCATTCGGCGCCGTGCCCGTCCAGACGCCGAGCGGCGCCGGCGAAGCCACGCCGGTCGGGCCCTGGTGGAGCGTCGTCTTCAGCGCGCCGGTCGTGAGCTCGGCGAGCCCGCCGAGCAACGTGTTCCATGTCCATGCGTGACCTCCAGGGAACATCGAAGCGACGCCGGCATCGTGACGAATAGAAAGCGCGCCGCGCCGAGCTCGGGGGGGGGAAGCTCGACGCGACGCACTCGGGTCAGATGCGTGATCCGTACCAAGCGTAAGTCGGCGACCTGACGTCGAAGGTGAGGCCCGAGGCTTTCACCCTCGCACGACGTCGAGTGCAGCATCGAAATGGACGCGGCGCGTGTTCAGACGATCTGGCTGAGGTAGTGCAGCGCCTGCTTCTGCCACCACGGGTACGTGTGGCTGCTCTCGCGGCCCCAGAACGCGAGGTGATGAGGAATGTGCTTTCGCTTCAGCACCGCACCGAGCTCACCGGTCTCCGGGATGCAGCTCTCCTCGTGCGCGCCGCGTCCGACGACGAGCGTGAGGTGGGCGTACTTCCGCACGCGATCGAGCGCGGCGCTGCGCAGGTTCGGAACGAAGGCGAGCGGGTCGTTCATGTAGACGTCGTAGTTGCTGTTGCCGTCGAAGAACTTGCTCGTCCGATAGCGTCCGGAGAGACACAGCGCCTGCGCGAAGATCTCCGGGTGCTTCAGCACGAAGATCGAAGAGTAGAGAGCACCGACGCTGCAGCCCGTGGCCACCATGCGCACGCGGGGCATGCGGCAGTCCTCGCGGATGAACGGGACGAGGGTGCTCATCACGAAGCTCTCGTAGGCCGCGTGGTGCGCCATGCGCTGGGTCATGCTGCCGGTGCCGGAGAAGCTCTTCGAGACGTTCGTCTCCGGGCAGTAGATCTTGATGCGTCCGGCGGCGAGGAGTGGAGAGAGAGCGTCGATCATTCCGCTCTCACGCCACTCGTGCGCGACACCCGCGTTCGACGGAAACACGATGACGGGGCGCCCGACGGCGCCGAACGACCAGAGGTGAACACGTCGGCCGAGGGCGGGGCTTTCGAGGAGGCGGTGCTGCGCGGTCATGGGGGCGCCCGCGGTATCACGCGCCGCGCCGGGAATCGAGCCTGGGCTTCCCCGGACGCTACTCCTCCACCACCAGCCCCGGCCACACCTGGCGTCGATTCCCGTTCACCGCGGTGATCATGAACGCGTGCGCTCCACCGAGGAACGAACCGGACGTCACCGTCACCGTGAGATGTAGCTTCTCGCCGTTCACGCCCTGCTTTCGGTCCCACGCAAAGTCGAGCGACTTCGCAAAGCCGTAGGAGCCGTAAGACGTGCTCAGGAGATCCCCGGCCTTGACCAGGATCGGTCCGTTCAGAGGACCGTCGCTGAACAGATCGACCTCGACCGTCGCGCTGGCGCCGACCGGGATGACGATCCCCTTCGTGGTCACGCTCCCCGTGAAGGACGTCGAGAACGTCACCGTCTGCGGGAGCACCGGCGCGGCAGCGAAGTAAGCGGCGCCCGCGAGCTGCGGAACGCACGGATCATGGCTTGCCCTCGCCGCGACGTTCGACCACGAGCGCTGTACCAGGTAGCCGATGTCGAGCGGCGTGATGTCGATCATGGGGCCCGACGGGACGCACAGATCGGCGGCCTCGCCGCCGCCGAGCAACGACCACACGGCGTGGTCTGCGTCGGTCGCGAAGAAGGCGGCATTCGGCCCGCCCTTCACGCTGAACGTACCGTTCGCCGTGAGCTGCGGATCGGTGGCCGCCTCGACCCACTCGTGGCTCAGCACGCTCGTCAGCGACATGATGTCCGTCGAGCACGTCGGAATGACGGCATAGGCAAACTCGGTCCTCGCGCCTGCGTCACCCAGCGTGACCGCGACGTTGTCGTGGTAGCCGCTGAACCCCGCGCAGCTCACGACCGGGCCGAACAACGTCGTGATGGGGTTGGGCTGCGTGACGCTCGTGCCGGCCGGGAACACGAGCGTGTAGATCGTCTGCGGATCCGGCACGCCGAGCTTGCCGCTCGCGAGGTCGGCGGCGAGCTTCGCGTGGATCTCCGCCTGGCTGATGGTCGCCGGCGCGGTCTCTCCGGTGAGCTCGAAGGTCTGCGCATAGGTGACGGCGCCGACGCCGTACTCGGCGGTCGTGGAGGGCCAGTACGTGGAGCCCGCGACCTTGCGGGCAAAGGCCTCGAGCTCGGTCGCGCGCGCGTCACCCGGATAGAAGACGAGGGCGATCTTCGGCGTCGTGAGCACCGGCCCGTGAGCTGCGTTCACGAGCTCCGGCAGTGGCGGATGAGGCGCGGGGTAGGTGGTCGACGGCGCGCCGTTGTCGAGCGCCGCGGGCGCCTCGTCGTTCGTGGCCGCGTCGCCGCCGTCCGCGACGTCGGCGCCCGGCGCCCCGTCGGACGCGGAGGAGCCGCACGCGAAGAGCGCCGCGAGGCCGGCGAAGACGAGGACCGGCGCGAACGCCGCGACGGGACCGAGGGGGAGCTGCAGCCGCCGCATCCGCGTCGCTTACATCGTGGCGTCGTCGCCGTCCATCGACGACCGTGCGTCACGCGTCATGCGAGTGTATGAGTGCTCTCGTGGATTCCACTGACGGAGGAGGCGACCTCGAGCTGCGACAGACCCGCTTGTCCAGGTTCGGTCGTGTGCTCTGTCTCGTTACGCTGGTCTACGTGCTGCTGAACTTCGGCGCTTCGCTCTGGCTGCGTCGGCCCGAGCACAATCGCAGCAGCGTTCCGCTCCTCGTGTCGACCCTCGCGTTCGGAGCTCTGTGGCTCCTCCTGCGTGGAGCGCCCAGGTCGCCTCGCTTCATCCGCGCCGTCGAGCTCTCGACGCTCTTCGTCGGCACTGCGGCGATCTCGACGGTGGCCGTGGTCATGGATCTCATCGCAGAGCCGGACATGATCGTGCGGAGCCTGCTCATCGACGTGCTGCTCGTGTACGCGGTCTACGTACCGTCCTCCGCGCGGCACACGCTGGTGGTCGCCTCGCTGATGACGCTGCCGCTGCTCGCCTCCGTCTTCGTCGCGTTCAGCGCGTGGGACCCTGCGCTACACGAGCCGCCCGCGGCCACCTGGCGCAAGGGCGAGGTCGGCCAGATGGCCTATGCGGCGACGATCATGACCAGCGTCTGGTGGGCGGTCGCCGTGGCCATGGCGGCCGCCTTCTCGCAGACGATCTATGGCCTGCGCAAGGCGGTGAGCGACATCCAGCGCCTCGGGCAGTACACGCTCGAGAAGAAGCTCGGCGAAGGCGGGATGGGAGTGGTCTACCGCGCCTCACACGCGATGCTCCGCCGTCCCACCGCCATCAAGCTCCTGCTGCCCGACCGCGCCGGAAAGGACGCTCTGTCACGCTTCGAACGTGAGGTCCGCCGCACCGCGATGCTCACGCATCCCAACACCGTGACCGTGTTCGACTACGGGCGCACGACGGACGGCGTCTTCTACTACGCCATGGAGCTTCTCGAGGGCGCGTCGCTCGACGAGCTCGTCGAGGTCGACGGCGCGCAGCCGGAGGAACGCGTCATCCACCTCCTCGAGCAGGCTGCGGGGTCGCTCTCCGAGGCCCACGACGCCGGGCTCATTCATCGCGACGTCAAGCCCGCCAACATCCTGGTCGTCGATCGTGGCGGGATCGCCGACCTCGTGAAGGTCGTCGACTTCGGCCTCGTGAAGGACGTCGGCAAGGAGGCGCGTGGCGGAGCGACGTCCGAGCCCGCGCTCACTCACGAGAACACGATCACGGGGACGCCGCTCTACATCGCCCCCGAGACCGTGACCGCGCCCGAGAGCGTCGACGCACGTGCGGACATCTATGCGCTCGGCGCGGTCGGGTACTGGCTGTTGACCGGCACACACGTCTTCGGTGGAAAATCGATCCTCGAGGTGTGCGCTCACCATCTGCACTCGGTGCCCGATGCTCCTTCCGCGCGGCTCGGCGCGCCGGTGTCGTCGGATCTCGAGGCCGTGCTCCTCGCATGTCTCGCCAAGCGACCCGAGGATCGCCCAGCGTCCGCCCACGTCCTGCGCGAGCGTCTTCGCGCGTGCACAGCGGCCGGCCGCTGGACCAACGCTCGAGCCGCGAAGTGGTGGGCAGCCCACAAGGGCGAGCTCCGTTCGGGCGGCAAGGGAGCGAGCGCGCCGAGCGGGCCTGTCGACGTTCACGCCCTCACGGTCACCCGCATCGCCGACTGACCGCCGCGACGTTACCTCACGTGCCGCCGAGCAGCTCGCCCACGTCCAGACCGCCGGAGAGGCCTCCGAGCGAGAAGCCCGTTCCCACCTTCGCCGTAAGGACACGCACTACGCGTGCGACGTCGTCATCCGGACCGGGGACGAAGATGGGGCGCTTCGGTCGCGAGAGCGGAGTCTCGATGAGCGTCTCGGGGCGCGGCCCGACGAGCGCGCTCACGAAGTCGCGATGCGGTGCGAACCCGATGCTCTCGGCGTAGTCGAGCGCGTTGAAGAGCACGGACTGCGCTTCGAGAGGCGAGACCTCCTCGACGCCGTCGGTGTGTGCCTCCTGGAGGCGCTCGACCATGTCATCGAGCGCGGCGCGTGAGAGCGGCGCCGTCACGTATGCGTTCTTGATGCCGAGGCAGGTGCGGTCGACGAGGCACATCTCGACCACGAAGGTACCGTCCGCGAGCGCCCGCGAGAGGATGAGGCTGACGAGCGCTGGGTCCTTCTCCTCTGCGCTCCTCCACCCGGCGCTCATGAACGCGGGGCCGAACGGCGAGGCGGCGGCGAGGCGTTCGATGGTCTTCTGCGTGGGCGGGGCGCTGGCCGCGCGCGCGTCACGCTGGACGGCGAGCCGTTGCTTCTTCTTCTTCTCGAGCTTCTTCTGATGACCGCGGTGGGAAGGCACGAGATCGGGTCTCGCATGCCCGAAGGCGAGTGACAACCGTGGACGTGCCTGCGCGGCCGCCCACTTTTACGGCCGCCCCTCGTCGGGCCACGGCTGGCAGAGCCACTCGGAACGGCACGACACGAGGTCACGAGCGCGTCGGCTGCAGGGCTGGTTCCGTATCGCGGTCAGGCACTGGCCTACATCGGTCTCGTCGATCCCCTTGGGGCAGAAATGCAGGTCGAGGTCTGCTCCCTGCACGCGACGCTCGGTCTCGATGCACGCGTCGTGGCTCGCGTAGCTGGTCGCGCATGTCGCGTCGGGGCCGTCGCATCGCGCCGCGGCCATGGCAGAGGCGATGCGGACCTCGGAGGACGTGCGACTGGGCTCACCGGAGGTGATCGTCGTGGTCGACGTCGTCGGCTCACGGCACGAGGCGGCGATCAAGAGCGTCAGGACCAGGACCGGCGGCTTGCTCATGCGTGCCTCCTCCGCTGCCTCAGGAAGCAAGCGGCGCTCCAACGATCTCGAGTCTGGCGCTACGGTCGAGGTGATGGCTCTTCGCGCTCAGGCCTTCCGGACGAACTCCGACTTGAGCTGCATCGCACCGAATCCGTCGATCTTGCAGTCGATGTCATGATCGCCCTCGACGAGGCGAATCTTCTTCACCTTCGTGCCGGCCTTGAGCGGCGCGGGCGCGCCCTTCACCTTTAGCTCCTTGATCAGGATGACGCTGTCGCCGTCCTGGAGCACGTTGCCGTTCGCGTCGCGCACGACGCGGCCCTCCTCGGCCGTCGCGGCGCTCGCCTCGCCCGCCTTGGGCCACTCGTGGGCACACTCGGGGCAGACGAGGTTGTCGCCGTCCTCGTACGAGTAGACGGAGCTGCACTTGGGGCACGGGGGCAAACGGCTCATCGTGGCGACACCCTACAGGAGCCGTTTCGCAAAGGGCGCACCTCGAAACTGTGCGCGAACAGCCCCCGCACGGTCCCGAAGGTTGTGCGCCCGCCCGCCCCGCACACTCCGCACAGTCCCGAACACCCCATAAATCACGTGTTTTTCGCGTTCGACACCCCGTGCTGCGTTGGCCCGTCGCGTGCACCACGTCCCCTCAGTCCGTAACCCCGTTTTGGAGGTCTTTCGATATGAACCGTGCACTGTTCGCGATGGCATTGGGTCTCGGCATGGCTCTCATGGGCTGCGCGACGGGCGTGGACGACCCCGTTCCCCAGGCGCCGGCGCCCGAAGAGCAGCGTGACCCGCCGAACCAGGCCCTCAGCGGCGAGCTGCGCGATCCGCAGCAGCAGCTGCTCGGCGGCATCGGAGTCAACCAGGGCTTCGCCGACGTGCCGGTCATGCAGGTCCCGCACGCTCCGATCCCGACGCCCGAGTGATCCGGACCTAGAGTTTCTCTCGCCGCCTCCACGCCGTTCAGCCCGGCGCGGGGAGTGGCCTTCGTCCAAGCAGGCGAGTTGCGGGAATGAGCCCGCACTGTCGGAGGTTCGACACCTGCGGAGAAGTGCATCTGCACGCGAATAAGAGTCCGCCTTCGGCGGTTCTCCGCGGCATGAGCATCCTGCAGAAGTCCCAGAAGGCGCTCCGGCGCGGGCTGGCCTCGCTCGCCGTGGGGGTCGGCGTGAGCCTCTCCGCGCAAGCCGAGGCCGAGGCGCTCACCGACATCGAGGACGAGGAGCTCGCCGCGATCCTCGAGTCCGACGAGAGCACGACGGAGGAGCTCGCGCTGCACGTCGGCGACGTCATGGAGTCGGCGTCCGTCCTCACCCGCACACGACTGCTGGGCTCGTGGGTCACGTCGCCGAGCGCGCGTGTCCGTCTCCTCGCGGCGCATGCGCTGCAGCGCCCGTTCGTCGTCCTCGGCGCACGGAGCGCGTTGGAGCTGCTCCGAAACGACACCGACCCCGACGTGCAGACCGCCGCGAAGATCGCGGCCGTCGTGAGGCGAATGCCCGTGGGCTGAGCCCGAGCATCGTCTAGGCTCGGCGCACCATGAGCCGTCGCTTCAGGTGTGCAACCTCACCAGCTCTGCTCCTCCTCCTCCTCGTCCTCCTCCTCGCCTCGGGCTGCACGAAGCGAGGCACCTGCATCAGCGACGGCCTCGACGGCGAACAGCTCTGCACTCCGCAAGCGCGCGAACAGTCCTGTCTGGCAGCCAAGGGAGCCTTCACGAAGGAGTCCGAGCCGGAGGGGCTCGCGCACTGCAAGGCCCAGGGCTTCGAGGGGTCCGCCACGGCGCCGGACATCCTGAAGAGGAAGAAGAAGTAGCGCAGGCCGCCTCGAGGCCGCGCGCTCGGCGCCGTGAGGTACGCTCAGACCTCGGGATGAAGCGTCCCTCGCCTCACGTGTGCGCGTGCCTCGTCGCCGTCGGGCTCGCGCTCGTCGGCGCGTGCACCCGTCACGTGCCGCCCGAGCGCGCGAGCGAGCCGCACGACGCGACGGCGCCACCCGTCGCCGTCATCGTCGAGCCGGCTGTCGCCCGGTCTCCTCTTGCCGGCTTCCCGGAGCTGCTCGAGCTCCGCGACGGCAAGGAGAAGCTCGGCTTCGTCTCCATTCCGCTTGGCGCATGTGAGCCGCGTCCGATCATGGTCGCCCTCCACGGCGGCAGCGACAGACCGGAGCTCGCGTGCTCCGCGTGGCGTCACGCCAGCGAAGGCTATCCGTTCATCGTGTGCCCGCGTGGCTTCGGCGGTAACGAGGCGAGGCTCGGCTGGCGAACCTCGTCGGACACCGCGCAGCGCATCGCTCGTGCCGTCGTTGCCGCGAAGCAGGTCTTCGGCGACCGCATCAAGGCCACTTCTTCCATCGTCCTCGCTGGCTTCTCGATGGGCGGGAGTCAGGTCGCGCTCCTCGCCCGCGACGATCCGAAGACCTACCGTCGCGTCGCGGTCGGCGATTCGGCGCACGACCCACAGCCCGCCCTCACGTTCTCGCGCGACTGGCGCAAGGGAGGCGGCGAGCGCGCCGTGTTCCTCTGCACCACGAGCGGCTGCGAGCCTTCGTTTCGCAAGGCCGCTCGCAACACCGCACACGAGACGGCGCCGGCCCGGCTGAACATCGCTGCGACGCAGGTGCACGGCCTCTCCGAGCCCGTCGCTCAATCGATGCGACGCGACTGGCCGTGGCTCGTCGAGGGCGCCGAAGGCTGGGAGACCTACGTCGCTCCCGGCGACGACCTGTCACTGCCCGGCAGGACCGAGTCGTTCGACCCCGAGTAGTCGCGCCCGGCGAAGCTCGCGATCAGCTCGTCGAACGGTGCGAGTGCCGGCTCTCGGGCCGCGGCCGTCGGATCGACGAGCACGACCAGGTGATCCTGCGCGCGGCTCGTGGCGACATGCAGGAGGTGAGGGCGCTCACCGAGCCACCGGAGATGCCGTCGTTCGGTCGCCGCGACCGAGAAGACGACGACGCGCCGCTCCCCGCCCTGCAGCCGGTGCACCGTGCTGACGAGGACGCCGCCACGCTCGAGTAGCCCGCGTGCGACGAGCTCGCGCTCGATCCGGACGCACTGGCCGACGAAGGGCGTCAGGACGGCGATGTCGGAGGGCGCGACGCCGTGGGCGAGGAGCTCCGTGACGAGCTCGATTGCGTACGCGGCCTCGGGCTCGTTGACGACTCCCTCGGGCGCGCGCGCGCCTGCGCCGGGCACCGGTAGCACGAGGACGGGGCGCTGCAGCCGCGGCGAGATGTTTGCGAGCGAGCGCGGCGGCGTGCGGACGTCGAGCGTGTAGCCGCTCCAGCGCGACGCGAGCGCGACGATGGCGTGCTGCGAGCGGAAGTGCTCGGTGAGCGAGAGGCGGGCGCGAGCCCGTGGCTCTGCGACTGCCTGCGCGGAGGACGTCGACGTCGCGCTCATCCGGAACGGTGCAACGGCGGCCTCGTCGAGACCGCGAACGAGGCGGTCGTCCATGTGGGAGGCCAGCGTGTAGACCGGCGGGAGCTGGGCAACGTCTCCCGTCAGCATCACGCGTCGCGCACGGGCGAGCGCCGGAACGGCGTAGATGGGCGCGCACTGCGCAGCCTCGTCGATGACGAGGCGATCGATGACGTCCGCGCCCAGGGAGAAGCTCGCGCGCATCGAGAGCAGCGTGCACCCCGCGAGCGGAAAGAGCACCGCGAGCTCGCGGAGCACGACGGGTAGCGGCTTGCCGCGCGCGTCGCTCCATTCCGCGCGTATCGCGTCGCGCGCCGCGACGAGCCGCGGAACGAGGACGTCACGGTGGGCTCGCGCCCATGCGTCGCGCACTGCGAGCGCCGCTTCATAGAGGCCCGCATCGAGCGGGGGCGCGGCCGGCTCTCCGGCGGCGATCCCGAGCTCGGCGGTGACGGCATCGAGCTCGCTCCGCAGGGCGGGCGCGCTGAGCCTCGCGCGCGCGTCGGCGAGCAGGGCGAGCAGCGCCTCGATCGCGGCGTGCTGGCGCGTGATGTCCTCGCGCGCATGGCTCCGATCGAGATCGCCGAACGGCATGTCGAGCTCGAGCGCGGCGACCACCGGCTCGATGCGTGGCGCACGAAGCGCGTTCGCACGTGCCCACTTCTCCGCTGCGCGATCGACGGAAGGGGCCTTTCCGTCGAGGTGAATGGGCGCGAGGCGCGCCGCTGCCTCGGCGTGCTCGCGGAGCGCGCTCGTGGCCGCGTCGAGGTCGGCGAGCTCCACGGGCGGCGGAGGCGCGTCGCCCGCCCGCGCGAGCTCCTTGCGCAGCGTCACGGCGCGCCGCTGGAGCGACTGTCGATGCGCGGCCTCCGACGCGCTCGTCTTGTGCGACGCCGCCTGTTGCTCCAGGAAGGCTCGCACCGGCACGGCGCGCGCCTCGAAGGCGGCCCGCGCGTCGGCGAGGGTGACGTCGCTCGCTCGCCCGAGCTCCTCGATTGCAGACGTGAGCGCAGCGGCGGTCGACTCGCCGAGCGCGCGCCGGCTGCCCAGGCGGATCGCGACAGGCAACCCCGGGCCGGCGACGAACGGTGCGAGCGCGTGATCGACGGCGGCGTTGTTCGTGCTCGTCACGACGAGTGACCACGGCGCTGCCCGCGACGGCGGGCTCGACCAGCGTGTGCCGAGCGCGTAGGCGACGACGGTCTGTGCCGCGACGTGATGCAGGAGCGCCGTCTTCCCGCAGCCTGGTGGGCCGCAGATCGCGACGATGTCCTCTGTCCCCTCGAAGGCCCGCGCGGCCTCGAGCTGCGAGGGCGTTGGCGAGACGTTGCCCGACGTGAAGATGGGCGCTCTCCGTGGCGGCGCTGCGCGCGCGCCGAGATAGACGGCCAGCGGACCGCGAGGAGGTAGCGGCTCGCCGAGCAGGGCCTGCAGATCGTTCCTCAGCCCGCTCGTCGGATCCCCGCGCGGCGGCAGCATCGCGAGCCCGTGCGGATGGCAGCGGAGCGCGCGTAACGGAGGCGCGCGACGTAGTGCGGCCTCGCCGAGGGCCGCGAGGTCCTCGCGAGTGAGCGGCCCCGCTGCGGGCGGCTCCGTCTCGGCGTCTTCGCCTCCGGCGTCCTCGCCTCCCGATTCGAGCGCGCGCGTCGCCGCGCGGACGAGCGCGCCGACACCTGCGCGTCCGGCGGCTGCGATCGCGCCGAGCGCCGCGCCGTCGAGCCCGAAGAGAAAGTGCCACACGCCCGCGTGGAGCGAGTAGGGCTCGTCGCTGCCGCGCTCGAGCACGAGCGCGTCGGGCAACGGCAGCGTCGCGCCCGGGCGCGCGCCTGCGGGGACCTTCCAGGCGGCCTCTCCGATCTTCCACCGCGCGCGGCTGCCGCCACGCGAGAAGAGCGGCGCTGCGCGCGTCGCGCCTTGCTGCACGAACATGACGAGCGGGAACCCGACCGTGATCGCGTCCTCGGTATCGGCCGCCATAGCCGCGGCGTGCGCCTCGAACAGCGGCGCGGCGCGCGGTGGGATCGGCGCGAAGCGCTGCGACGAAGCATCGCCGATGACGAGCGCCGTCGCGTCGTCCTCGGCCTCGCTGAAGAGGCGGAGCGAGAGCGCGGCGCCTTCGCGGGCCGGTGCACGAAGCAGCGGGTGGGGGGAGAAGGTCTCGGCGCGCGACGGTGCCGGAGGCGCGACGCTCGCCTGCTCCCGTGCCATCTCCTCGAGCGCGCGGAGCCCGTAGCGCAGCGGATCGAGCGACGGACGCATCGCGTGGAGAGATACCATCGACTCGAGACGGTGCCGGAACGCAATGCGCCGTCGCCGGGGCGTGGCCGGCCCGTCGTAGCGCGATTCCACGGCCGTTCGCTTCGCGAGCCTCACCTCGGTGCAAGCGGCGTACGCGTGAGCGCGCCTACGACGTGGGGGCCGCTGGCTCGGCCGCGCACGCGGCGAAGGCGCGCTCGAGGGCCTTCCGATCGAGCCCGAAGCCCACCACGACGAGACGGCTCGTGCGAGGTGTGCCTTCCCAGGGCGCGCCGAAGGTCACCTCCACGAGGTCGGCGACGCCCTGCACGAACATGCGCTCCGGAACGCCGACGACGGCGAGGATTCCCTTCGTGCG
>Ga0105047_10003066_pt1 | contig 29611 bp, 26 predicted proteins | sample MAT04_FD_78384 | JGI IMG/M metagenome (GOLD analysis project Ga0105047, IMG submission 78384) | Freshwater microbial communities from Lake Fryxell liftoff mats and glacier meltwater in Antarctica - MAT-04 (megahit assembly) | ecosystem: Environmental > Aquatic > Freshwater > Ice > Liftoff... | reverse complement strand
GCTGTCTGGCGGCAGGATCACGGGCAGGCCTTGCAGCGCCTGGTTGTACAGCGCGGCAATCTGCGCCCGGCGCTGGCCAAAACGATGGGCTTTTTTCAATTGCCCCAGGCCCAGCGCCGCCGCAATGTCCGTCAGGTTGTACTTGAACCCCGGCGCCACGATCTCGTAATACCAGCTGGGCACGGTGGCGGTGAAGCGGTCGAAGGCATCGCGGCTCATGCCGTGCAGGCGCATCACCTGGGCGCGCTTGGCCAGTGCGGCGTTACGGGTGACCAGCATGCCGCCCTCGCCGGTGGTGATGGTCTTGTTGGCGTAGAAGCTGAAGACGGTGGCGTCGCTGTCCAGCGTGCCTACCCGTCTGCCGGCGCTGGTGGTGGGCAGCGCGTGGGCGGCATCCTCGACCACCTTCAGGCCGTGGCGTTGGGCAATGGCCAGGACCTGCGGCATGTCGGCGGCCAGGCCGGCGTAGTGCACCGGCATGATGGCCTTGGTGCGCGGCGTGATGGCGGCCTCGATCGCGGCCGGGTCGATGTTGAGCGTGGCCGGGTCGATATCGACCAGACGAACGTCAGCACCCAGGTAGCGCACCACCTCGGCGGTGGCGGTGAAGGTGTGGGTGGTGGTGATCACCTCGTCGCCCGGGCCGATGCCCAGGGCTTCGAGCGCCAGGTGCAGGCCGGCGGTGGCCGAGTTGACGGCAATGCAGTGCAGGCCGTCGGTGTTGTCGCCGGCGTCGCCCAGCCAGGCCTTGAAGTCGGCCTCGAAGCGTTTGGCCTTGGGGCCGGTGGTGATCCAGCCGCTGCGCAGGGTGTCCACCACCTCGGCGATGTCGTCCTCGCCGATCTCGGGCAGGGCGAAGGGCAAAAACGGCAGGGTGGGTGGCGCGGGCGGGTCAGCGGGATTCATGCAGAAGGGGTCTTGGACTGCCAGCGGGCCGGCAAAGCATTCCATTTTACGGTGTGGGTTGGGGGTCGTCTGACACCACCCGGCGATGACCCGACTGGGCCACAATCGCAAATCGGAGGTATCGATCATGGCCCTGGTGCAGTAACAGATGACGCTCGATGAGTTTCTGGCCTGGGAGGACCTGCAGCCAGAACGGCACGAGTTCTACAGCGGCGAAGTTTTTGCGATGGTGGGCGGCCGGCGCATCCATGAGTGTGTGATCGGCAACCTGGCCTACCAGCTGCGCAGCCACCTGGCGGGCTCAGCCTGCCAGGTTTTTGCAGCCGGCATGAAGCTGCAGCTTGCTGACAACACCGTGTTCTACCCCGATGTGATGGTCACCTGCGACCGGGCAGACCTGCGCGCCGACCTGGCGATGCGCGCACCCACCCTGGTGATCGAAGTGCTCTCACCCAGCACCCAGGCCTACGACCGCAGCCAGAAGTTTGCGCTTTATCGGCGGCTGGCCTCATTGAAGGAATACATCCTGATCGACCCGGAGACGCTGCGCGTCGAAGGCTTCAGGCGCGAGGCCGATGACCGTTGGTTGCTGGTCGACATGAGCCAGGACGCGGTGATGGACTGCGCCAGCGTGGGCTGCACCGTGCCGCTGGCCCAGGTGTTCGAGGGCGTCATCCCGGCAGAGTGACACCCGTCAAGCTGGGCTTGATCGGGGGTTTGGCCGCGGCATGCAGCCAAACCAGCAGCGCTCGACAGCGCCGTGCGGGTCAGCCCAGCCCAGGCTTTTGCAGCCACACCAGCACATGCGTGCGCAACAGCGGAAACGCATTGAACACCGGGTACAGCGACGGGTGCAGCCGACAAACCGCCCGGGCTATCGGCGGCGCCAGCGTGAGCCTGCGCGAAGTCATCACGGCCTGCGGAAACAGCTGCTGCACCCGGGCCAGCGGCACGCCGCGCACATCCGGGTTGCGCGGGTTGTTGACGGTGAAGTCGTACCACAGCACACCGCCGCCGGGTTTGACCCAGGACCACATGGCCGCTGCGAGCCGCTGCTGAAAGTCATCGTCCAGCAGTGACGAAAACACGGTGGACTGGAACACGATGTCCTGGCTGGCCGGTACGATGTCCAGCGTGCTGGCGTCGCCACCCCACAGCATCAGCGCTGGCGGCAACACGGCCTGGGCCTGGGCCAGCCGCTCGGGCAGCAGTTCGGCGCCGCTCAGGTTGGCTGGCGCAAAACCCAGGCGCAGCAACTCCAGCAGGTTGCCACCGGCGCCGCACCCCACCTCCAGCAGCCGCAAATGGGCCAGGTCGGTCAGGCCAAGCCGTAACAACAGCTTGAGCAGGGCGCGCTGGCGCTCTTGCAGCGACTGCCAGACATCGGCTTGCAAGTAGCTGTAACGGTCCAGCCCGCCTCGGCGGGCATAGCGCTCGGCCACGGCGCGGGTCTCGTCGGTCGGGTTCGGATCGGGCATGGCTTAAGGCTTCAAAGGTCGGCGCTTGCGCGGTAGTCTTCGAGCCGCCTCGGTCAGCGCCGGACCGCGTCAACAAAGCGCTGCGCCAACACCGGGTAGGTGTGGTTGGCCAGCACAAAAGCACGGCCACGCTGGCCCATTGCGCGGCGCTCCTCGGCCGGCAGTGCGGCCAGCCGGCGCAGGCCATCAGCCACGGCGGGGGCCGATTCAGGCGCCACGGTCAGGCCGCAGCCGCTCTCGGCCACCGGGTCGTTGCCGGCGTCCACGCTGTGCAGCACGGTGCAGCCGGCCATCATGTAGTCCATCAGCTTGTTGGGTGCGATGCCAAAGCGGTAGATCGGCACCCGCTGCCAGCCGATGTAGGCGATGTCGAGCCGGGCCAGCAGCGACGGGATCATGGCCTTGGGGATGGGGGGCAGCAGGCTGACGTTGGCCAGGCCCTCGTCGGCCACACGGTGCGCCAGCCGGGCGCGCTCGTGGCCGTCGCCCACCATCACGATGGCGATAGGCTCGGTCTTGAGCAGTGCTGCCGCGTCCAGCAGCACGTCCAGCGCATTGGGCAGGCCCATCGATCCGGCGTAGCCCACCACCGTGCGGCCAGCGGCACGCTGGGCATCGATCAGCATGGCCAGGTCGCCCTGCAGCGGGGGGGGCGTGCCGGTCCACTCGTCCAGGCTGATGCCGTTCGGCACGATGTGCAGCTTGGCCAGGTCCAGCCCGTGCGCGGCCATGTGGCCCTGCACCTTGGGCAGCATGCTCACCACCACGTCGGCATCGTGGTAGGCAGCGTGCTCGGCGGCCTGGCAGAGCCGGATGAAGGGGTGGCGCGGGCTCATGCCCGACAGCTCTATCGGGCTCAGCGGCCACAGGTCATGCACCTCGAACACCAGCACTGCGCCGGCCGCACGCCCGCTGGCGCGCTGGTTGGCGTGCTCCCGGCTGATGCGGGCGATGCGGCGCGCCACCCAGATGTCCATCGGGTAGGTGCTGGAGGCGATCACCACGTCGGGCTTGAAGTCCCGCACCAACTGGTGCGATTGCCGCCAAACCTGCGACAGGTAACGCCAGATGTTCCAGACCCTGCCGGCCCCGTTGCCCTGGTAAGGCGGCGTGGGCAGCCAGCGGTAGGCGATGCCGTCTATCGTCTCGTCGCCGGCCCGGGGCTGGCGCGCCCGCACATGTGAAAAATCCGCCGCGACGATTTGCACCCGGTGGCCGGCGCGCACCCATTCACGCGCCAGGTAAAACGGCCGGTACTCCATGCCCAGCGCGGGGCTGCCGGCGTAGTGGTTGAGGTAGAGGATGTTCATGCCCTGGTCGAACGGGCTGGCGGCTCGGCGGGCGGCCCGGATCGGCCGGCCCCCGCGTCGTCGATGGCCCGCAGCCGGGCCAAAAAGCCGGCCACTGCCGGCGCAAACATCGCATGCCCGGCCACCCAGGCATGGTTGGCCTGGGCAATGACCTCGGCGCGCGGCAGCAGGGCTGCCAGCGTGTTGGCATCCGGCAGCTTTGCACCCGCCAGCACCAGGCCGTTGTCGCCGGTGCGCACCAGCTCGTGGTTGGCAGGCAGGTCCGACAGGATCGGGATGCAACCCTGCGCCATCGCCTCCAGCACCGAGACCGACACCGAATCGCTCTCGGGCAGGCTCAAATACCAGCGTGCCTGGGCGTAACAGCGCGCCTGGGCTGCAGCGTCCAGCCGGCCGACAAACTGAACCTGCTTTGCGATGCCGAGGTCGGCGGCCTGTTGTTCCAGCAGCGGCCGCAGCGCGCCATCATTGGCCACCACCAGCTCGGCATCGGGCCAGCTTGCCGCCACATTGGCAAACAGGCGCAGTACCTGCGCTGGTGCGTAAATCGACTCCAGGCCGCGGTTGGCAAAAAACAGATGATCGCGCTTGCTGCCCGCCGCCGGCAGCAGCGGCAGCGCCTCCAGGCCAAACGGAAACACCATCACCTCAGCGGCGCCCAGTGCGTGCATCTGCTGCGCCATGACCTGCGAGTCACTGGTGGTGAGCGCGCAGGCGCGCAGCATCCGGCCGGTGACCCAGCGCAGCAGCCGGCTGCGCTGCGGCGTGACCAGGATGTCCGAGCCCCAGGCCGAGCCGACGATCCGGCCCGGCGCGCCCAGCCAGCGTGTCGCCAGCCAGGCCAGCGTGCCGTGCGAGGTCAGGTAGTGGGCATGGATCCAGTCGGCGCGCACGCTGCGCAGCCAGTTGGCCAGGCGCGGCAACTCGCGCAGCAAGGCCCCGTTGCCGCCGGCAAAGTTGGGCCGGGTGCCCAGCGCCAGACGGCGCCCGGCCGGCACCAGCGCATCGAAGCCGGGCGCAAAGCCGCGCGACGAGGCGGCCCACAACTCCACCTGCGGCGCCAGCGCACGTGCCCACTTCAGCAGGTGCGGGCTCTCGCCGTCGCCCAGCAGCACCAGCCTCATGGCGCTGGGCGGCCGGCCGGCCGGAGGCCAGGTTCGGCAGCGGGATCGCTGGGCTGGCCACCACGGTGATCGCCTTCGTTGCCGCCCACGCCGCTGACTTCAACGGCTGACCCGGCCCAAGCTTCATAGTGCTCGCGCAACTCGGGCCGGCTGGCCAGCCAGCGGGCGTCACCGTCGCGAGAGTCGCCGACCACCGCCGCCGGGTTGCCGGCAATCACCGAAAACGCGGGGTAGTCACCACGCAACACGCTGCCAGCCCGCACGACGCAGCCGCGGCCCAGCCGGCTGCCGGCCTCGATCAGGCTGTGCGGGCCGATGAAGCAATAGGGGCCGATGTCCACCGAGCCGGCCACCCAGCCCGGCTTGTCGCCCTGCCAAACCACGTAGGCCCGGCCCAGCAGGCGCTGCGCCCGGTGCGAGCTGTGGGTGACGATGCTGACGTGGTGGGTGATCTGCACCCCCTCGCCCACCGTGACGCCGCCGCTGGCCTCGATGAAGTTGAACGGGCCGATGTAGACATGGTCGGACAGTTGCAGGCGGGCCTCGAACTCGATGCAGGTGCCGGGTGCGATGCGGGTGTTGGGCAAAAATCGTCCGCCCGAGTTTTCGCCAAATACCGTGCGGTGCAGACGACCGTACGCCATGACGCGGCGCAGGCGGTTGGCCCAGCCGCGCCAGGCGCCGATCACCGCGCAGCCTCCGGCAAGGCCGCAGCCGGCGGGTCAGCGACCGGCCAGGTCGCCAGCCGGCTGAAGTACCAGCCGAAATACAGCGTCATCGCGCCCGACACCGCCCAGCCCGCCGCCACCAGCCCGCCCCAGGCCAGGCCGGCCGCCAGCGCCGCCACAAACACCCCTTGCCCCACCAGCGCCAGCTTGAGCGCCCAGGCCTGGGCCTGCCAGGCCATCGTCACCACGCCCAGCGGCGAGGCCACGAAGTGCAGCCCGATGTAGAGCGCCAGCGCACGCGCCAGCTCACCCGCGCTGGCCCAATCGGGGCCGAAGGCCCAGGCGAACAACGCCGGCCCCAGCCACCACAGCGCCGCCACCAGCGGCGCAGCCAGCAGCGCCAGCAGCGCCATCGTGCGCAAAACCAGACGGCGGCTTGTGGCACTGCCACCGGCGCCAACAGCCGCCAGACGTGGATACAGCACCTGCGACACCGCCCCACCCACCAGTGTGGCGGGCGCCTTCAAGTAGCGCAGCGCCAGGCCCCAGGCACCCGCCGCAGCCGGCCCCAGACTGGCGGCGATCAGCGCGATGGCCAGCGTGTCCTGCAACGCCCCCAAAAACGCATGCGGCGTATTGAGCAGTGGAAAACTGCGGTGCGCATGGGCGGCGGCCCGGCATTGCGCCCTTGAGGCCCGTGCCGGACCCGGCCAGCCCAGGGCGACCACCGTGGCCAGCGCGGCGGCAATCGGGGCAACGATCAAGCCCAGCACGCCGGCCTGCCACAGCCCGGCCGCCGCCTGGGCCAGCGCACCGCCGCCGTGTTGCAGCACCCGGGCCCCAGCCAGGCGTTGGAACCGCTGGGCACGGTTGGCGTTCAAGGTGGCCAGCGACACCAGGCCCAGCGTACCCACGGCCGCCGGCAGCCACAGCCACCAGGCCTGGCCCATGTGCAGCGCCCAGGCCAGCGCAACCAGCGCGCTCAAGCCGACCACGCCGGCCAGCAGGCGCAGGCACAGCGTGCGCAGCGCGCGGGCCTCGGCCTCGTCGGCCGCCAGCGGCAGCGCAAATTCATAACGCGCGCAGGCCACCACTGCGATGTTGGCCGCCACCGCCGCAAACAGGTGGAAGTGGCCAAAGTCCTCGGGCCGGTACAGCCGCGTCAGCCAGGGCCCCAGCAGCAGCGGCAGCGCCTGAGCCAGCACACCACCGGCCAGCAGGGTCAGGATGGCACGCAGCATGGCGGTGTTGGCCGCGGCCGGAGCTTGGCGCCCGGCCTCAGGCGGTGGCGCCAGACGCCAGCGGGGTCGCCAGGGCGGCCACAGGGACCGGCGCCACGCCCGAGGCCGCTGCGTCTGCGGCCGCGCCCGCGCCCGCACCTTCAGCCGCCCGACAAGCCAGCGCCAGCGCAGCCACCACCCTGTCCTGGTCGGCCTCGCTCAGGTCGGCGCTCATCGGCAGGCTCAACACCCGTTGCCCGGCTGTGATGCTGTGCGGGTTGCAGTCCGGGCAGCAGCCGGCGGCATAGGCCGGCTGGTGGTGCAGCGGCTTGGGGTAGTGCACGGCGGTGGGGATGCCGGCGGCTTGCAGCGCGGCCTGCACCGCCGGGCGGTTGTCGACCATCACGGTGTACTGGGCCCAGACGCAGTCGCGGTCGGGCCGCACCGCCAGCAGTTGCACCGGCGCGCCACTGGCCTGGATCAGCCGGCCATAGCGCTCACCCAGCGCCAGCCGGCGCGAGATCTCCCAATCGAAGCGCGGCAGCTTGGCCAGCAGCACGGCGCACTGCAGCGTGTCCATGCGCCCGCCCACGCCGACGCGGGTGTGGTGGTAGCGACCGCTCTGGCCGTGCACCCGGATCTCGCGCGCCGCCTGGGCAATCTCCGGGTCGCTGGTGAACAGCGCGCCGCCGTCGCCGTAACAGCCCAACGGCTTGCTGGGGAAAAAGCTGGTGCAGGCGATGCGGCTGAGGTTGCAGCTCTTGCGTGCCACGCCCTGACCGCCTTGGCCGCGGTACGTCGCGCCAAAACTCTGCGCAGCGTCCTCGATCACCACCAGGCCGTGGCGCTGGGCGATGGCGTTGATCGCGTCCATGTCGGCCACCTGGCCGTACAGGCTGACCGGCATGATGGCGCGGGTGCGCGGCGTGATCCTGGCCTCGATCAGGCCGGCGTCGATGTTGCAGGTGTCGGGCTCGATGTCGACGTAGACCGGCACGCCGCCCAGCAGCACGATCGTCTCGGCGGTGGCGGCAAAGGTAAAAGGCGTGGTGATGACCTCGTCGCCGGGCTGCAGGCCGATCGCCATCAGCGCGATCAGCAGCGCCTCGGTGCCGCTGGCCACGGCCACGCAGTGCGGCGCGCCGGTGTAGGCCACCAAAGCCGCCTCCAAGGCCTTGACCTCGGGGCCCATGATGTACTGGCCGTGGTCCAGCACCCGCTGGATGCCGGCGTCGATCTCGCGCTTGAGCGCCGTGTACTGGGTCTTGAGGTCGGTGAATTGCATGGGACAGGTTTTGAAGGGGTGGCGCAGATCAGCCAAGCTCAGACCAGCAGGCTCAGCACATCACCGGCCAGGTGGTACGACTCGCCGGTGGCGAAGCAGGTGGCGTCGCCTTGGCCCTGCAGCGGCAGGTCCAGGCGCTCGCCGTGGCGGCTCATCCAGCCGATGCGGCGGGCCGGCACACCCGCTACCAGCGCAAAGGCGGGCACGTCGCGACTGACCACGGCGCCGGCGGCTACAAAGGCGTATTCACCCACCGTGACGCCGCAGACGATGGTGCAATTGGCGCCCAGCGTCGCACCCCGCCTGACCAGGGTGCGGCGATATTCAGCCTTGCGCACCACCGCCGAGCGCGGGTTGTGCACATTGGTGAACACCATGCTGGGGCCGCAGAACACGTCATCCTCCAGCGTCACCGCGTCATAGACCGAGACATTGTTCTGGACCTTGACGTTGTGGCCGATGAGCACGTCGCGTCCGACGTAGACCCCCTGGCCGAATGAGCAGCCGGCACCGATACGTGCACCGGCGCTGATGTGCGCAAAGTGCCAGACCCGGCAACCGGCGCCCAGCACCGCGCCGTCATCGACGATGGCCGAGGGGTGCACGGTGGTCGCAGCAGCCGTCACGGCGTCAATACTCCAGCGGCAGGTTGATGCGCTTGCCGTCACGCGCCGAGCGGTACATCGCAATCAGCAGCTCCAGGCTTTTCAGGCCCTCGCGGCCGTCGGTCTCGGGCTCACATTCGCCGCGCAGGCTGCGGATCACGTTGTCGTAGTACAGCGGGTGGCCAAAGCCGTAGACCGAGGTGGTCTGGTAGCTGGCGTCGTCCAGCTCCGCATCCATCGCGTGCGGGGTGGCAAACTGCCAATGCTCGATCTTGTTCACCGCCACACCGCCCACCCGCACCGTGCCGTTTTCACCCAGGATGGTGATCGAACCCTCCAGGTTCTTGGGGTGGGTCAGCATGGTGACGTTGACCGATCCCATCGCGCCGTTGCGCCATTTGAGCGCGGCCACCCCGGTGTCCTCGACCTCGATGTCACGCGCCAGCGTGCCGGTGTAGGCCATCACGCTCTCGACCGGGCCGACCATCCAGTCGAGCAGGTCGATGTAGTGGCTGGCCTGGTTCATGAACGCACCGCCGTCAAACTCCCAAGTGCCGCGCCACGGGGCAGAGTCGTAATAACTCTGCGGCCGCGACCAGAACACGTTGACCGTGACCATGTAGATGCGGCCAAAACGCCCGGCGTGGATGGCACGCCGCAGCAACTGCAGCGTGCGGTTGCGCCGGTTCTGCTTGACCACGAACAGGCGCACCTGGGCGTCGTCGCAGGCCTTGACCATCGCCAGGCCGTCGGCCCAGCGGGTGGCCATCGGCTTTTCAGTCATCACGTGCAGGCCGGCGGCGGCCGCCTCGCTGCCCTGACGTGCATGCAGGCCGCTGGGCGTGGCCAGCACCACGCAGTCCACCCCCAGGTCAGCGGCGCCGGCCTGGGCCAGCATCGCGTGGTACTGCGGGTAACCCCGGGCACCGGTGCGGCTGACAGCGGCGGCCAGCGCGGCGGGGTCGCTGTCGCAGACGGCCACCAGCTCGGCGCGGTCGGCGTGGCGCGCGATCGAGTCCATGTGGTTGGTGGCGATGCGGCCGCAACCGACCAGGGCAAAGCGGACTTTGCGGTCAGTGATGGCGGACGGGTTCAGGTGCATGGAAAACGGGCTGCCGGGCGGCGGATGAACCGGGGAACAAACCGGAGGGTGCCGGTTGAAGTACCGGCGGGCGCCCGGTGGACGGACGGTGGTGAGGCCGGTGGCCAGCGGCCAGGGTCGGCGGATTATCGCGCAGGGCATCCTGGCCACCAGGCGGCCCCAAGACGGCATGGATCAGACCGGGAACCCCGCCGGGAATGGCCGCCCGCACTGCCTACAATTTGCGGTTTGCCTACCGCACCCCAGCCCGGCCACCCATGACCCACGACACCGCCCTGCCCGACCACGAAGACGACAACAAGCTGACCACCGAGCGGCGCGAAAAACTGGCCGGCCTGCGGGCCCAGGCCAAGGCGGCCGGGCTGGCGGTGTTCCCCAACGATTTCAAACCGAGCCACCAGGCGTCCGCGTTGCAGCTGCAGTACGGCGAGCTCGACAACGCGGTGCTGGAGCCGCAGGCAGTGACTGTCGCGGTGGCCGGCCGGATGATGCTCAAGCGCGTCATGGGCAAGGCCAGCTTTGCCACGCTGCAAGACGGCTCGTTCGGCCCCAAGGGCAGCGAGGGCCACGGCCGTATCCAGCTGTTCATCAGCCGCGACGCACTGGGCGAGGCGGCCTACGACGCCTTCAAGCATGGCGACCTGGGCGACATCCTGGGGGCCGAGGGCACGCTGTTCAAGACCCGCACCGGCGAGTTGTCGGTCAAGGTCACGGCGCTGCGCCTGCTGACCAAGAGCCTGCGGCCGCTGCCCGACAAGTTTCACGGCATGGCCGACCAGGAGCAGAAGTACCGCCAGCGCTATGTCGACCTGATCGCCGACGAGACGGCGCGAGAGCGCTTCGTGGCGCGCAGCAAGGCGGTCAGCTCGATCCGCAGCTTCATGGTGGACAACGGTTTTCTCGAAGTCGAGACGCCGATGCTGCACCCGATCCCGGGCGGCGCCAATGCCAAGCCCTTCATCACCCACCACAACGCGCTCGACCAGCAGATGTTCCTGCGCATCGCGCCCGAGTTGTACCTCAAGCGCCTGGTGGTGGGCGGCTTCGAGCGGGTGTTCGAGATCAACCGGAGCTTCCGCAACGAGGGGATCTCGGTTCGCCACAACCCCGAGTTCACGATGATGGAGTTCTACGCGGCCTACTGGAACCACCACGACCTGATGGACTTCACCGAGCAGCTGCTGCGCCATGCCGCCGTCGCCGCCACCGGCTCGGCCCAGCTCAGCTATGCCGGCAAGCCGGTGGCGCTGGACGAGCCCTTCGCCCGGCTGTCGGTGCAGCAGTCTCTGGTGCGCTTTGCTGCCGTAACCGAGTCAGAATCGGTGGACGCCGCGCTGCTGCACGCCCGCCTGCGCAAGCAAGGCGTCGAGCCGCCGGCGCACTGGGGTTTGTCGGCGCTGCAGTTTGGCCTGTTCGAGGCGGTGGTCGAAGAGCAACTCTGGCAGCCCACCTTCATCATCGACTACCCCGTCGAGGTCAGCCCGCTGGCGCGCGCGTCCGACGCCGACCCGAGCGTCACCGAGCGCTTCGAGCTGTTCATCACCGGGCGCGAGTTTGGCAACGGGTTTTCGGAGCTGAACGATGCCGAGGACCAGGCCGCGCGCTTCCAGTCGCAGGTGGCCAACAAGGCTGCCGGCGACGAAGAGGCGATGTACTACGACGCTGATTTCATCCGTGCGCTGGAATACGGCATGCCGCCCACCGGCGGCTGCGGTGTCGGCCTGGACCGGCTGGTGATGCTGTTGACCGACAGCCCCAGCATCTGCGACGTGATCCTGTTCCCGGCCTTGCGCCGGGAGTTTTAGACGCCAGCCTGACCCCCGCACCCGCCAGGACCCCCCACGATGAACACCCGTATCGAAACACTGGCGCTGGTGCACCAATCCTGCTGGCTGGAGCTGGCCCTGGCGGTGACCCAGCGCGGCCATGCGTTCCGCCGGATGGCCCTGGCCACGGTGGACGGCGACTGCGCCGACCTGCGTACCGTGGTGCTGCGCGAGGTGCAGGCCGACCAGCGCACGCTGGTGTTTTTTACCGACGCACGATCACCCAAGGTGCGCCAGATCCAGGCCCAGCCCGCCGCCACGCTGATGGTCTGGTGCGAGCGCCTGGGCTGGCAGCTGCGGCTGCGGGTGCTGCTGGAGGTCGAAACCAGCGGGCTGGCGGTGTCGTCGCGCTGGGCACGCCTGAAGATGACGCCGGCGGCGCACGACTACCTGTCGCCGCTGCCGCCCGGCACGCCGGTCGAGCGCTACCTGCCTGAGCGCGCCAGCCGCGAGCAGTTTGCCGTCGTCACCGCCCAGGTCCAGGCCATCGACTGGCTGGAGCTGCACGCCGACGGCCATCGGCGGGCATCGTTCGATGCGGCGGGCTACGGTCAGTGGCTGGTGCCCTGACGCCGGGCGGTCCGGGCCCAGCAGCCCGCTGATGCGGCACTTCAGCTGCGTTTGAACGCCGCCTTGCGTTTGTTCAAGAAGGCGTCCATGCCCTCTTTTTGGTCTGCCGTGCCAAACAGCGCATGGAACAAGCGCCGCTCGACCAGGATGCCGTCGTTCAGATTGCCCTCGTAAGCCCGGTTGATGCACTCCTTGGCGGCCAGGATGCTGGTCACGCCCATGCTGCAGATGGCAGCGGCCGCGCCCAGCGCCTCGTCCAGCAACAGGTCTGCCGGCACGACGCGTGACACCAGGCCGGCGCGCTCGGCTTCTGCCGCGTCCATCATGCGTGCGGTCAACACCAGGTCCATCGCCTTGGCCTTGCCGATGGCGCGGGGCAGGCGCTGGGTGCCGCCGGCGCCGGGGATGATGCCCAGCTTGATCTCGGGCTGGCCGAACTTGGCAGTATCGGCGGCGATCACGATGTCGCACATCATCGCCAGCTCGCAGCCGCCGCCCAGCGCAAAACCGGCCACCGCGGCGATCACCGGCTTGCGGATGCTGCGGATCGTCTCCCAGTTGCGGGTGATCAGGTCGCTGGTGTAGGCCGATACAAAGTCGTGCTGGGCCAGCACACCGATGTCGGCGCCGGCGGCAAAGGCCTTGTCGCTGCCGGTGATGACGATGGCGCCGATGCCGGCATCCAGGTCAAAGGCCTTGAGCGCCGCGCCCAGCTCGTCCATCAGGCCGTCGTTGAGCGCGTTCAGCGCCTTGGGCCGGTTCAGCGTGATCAGGCCGGTGCGCAGTGCGCCGTCGCCGCGCACGTCGGTCAGGATGTTGTCGTAGGTCATGGTGGGTGTGGGGTTGGCGGAGGTGGAGGTCGGAGCCGGCGATCACCGGGCAGCAGCCGGCAATCTACCGCAAACCGCCGTGCCTGCTGCAAACCCCGCAGACCGATGTCAGCGCACTGCATCAGCCGCCTGCAGCGGCGGGCGCTCCAGCGTCAGATCGACCCAGCTCTCCTGCTGTTGGCGGATCAGGATGCGCACCGGCAGGTACTGCAAGGTGGGAGCAAACCAGATCTCGGCGCTCAGGTCGCCGCCGGTGGCCTCGCGGCGCGGCTTGACGTGGAAAGTGGCCACCGCACCGAACGGAAACTGCAACAACTCCTCGCCCACCACGTCGTAGATCCAGCGGTCCAGCGACCGGGTGACGGCCAGCGGGATCTCGATGGACTGGCCCACCTTGAGCCGCTCGGGCCGGGTGGTGAACAGCCAGGTGAGCTGCACAAACTGGCTGGCCTCGTCCTGCGCACCCGGCAGGGTGGGTATCTCGCGGCCGTCGGCCAGCCGGATGCGCTCGGGCCCGAAGCGCAGCGACCAGCGCCTGGGCGCGCGGAACAGCACTTTTTGCTCGCCATCGAAGCGGCGCGGCGCCAGTCCGGTCTCGGTCAGCTCACCCTCGCTGCTGATATAACGCGACAGCAACGGCCCGATCGAGGTGGACATGCGCACCTGGTAGCGGCTGCCCTCACGCAGCCATTCAACCTGCGCGTCGCCGTCGATGGGGCCACGGTAGTTGCCGCTGAGCCGGTAGTTCATGCGGGTGGATGGCGGCCAGTCGAAGCGGGCGGCGGAGGCCGCTGCTGTGACTGGGACAGCGGCGGTGGCTGCAGCGGCGGGTGGGACAGCGGTGGTGGCTGCGACGGCGGATGGGGCGGCGGGTGTGGCGGCGGGTGTGGCCGGGGGTGTGGCCGGGGGTGTGGCGGCCGGCATGGAGGCCGCAGCGGCGGCCAGGGCCGCAGGCAACTCGGCAGGCGGCAGGGCCAAAGCCGGCAGCGGGGATGGCGGCTCGGCATCGGCCAGGGCCGGCAGCGCGCCCGCCGCAGCCGGTGCGGCCGCCGCAGCCGGCTCGCTGGCCGCTGCAGGCGCAGACGCGGCCGCCTTTGCCCGCGCTGCCAGCGCCGGCAGCCGGGCCGGCGGGGCGGGTGGTGGCGCGGGCGCGACGGCAGCGGGCGGTGCTGCGGCGGCCAGCTCTCGCACAAAAGCGACCTCGATGCGCGGCGGTGGCTTGTCGCCCGAGCCCCAGCCCATGCGCTGCTCCAGCACGCGGTTGGCCAGCCAGAAGTGCAGGCCCAGCACGGCGAGGGTCAATGCCCAGACGCCGGCACGCCGTCGCCACGTCAGCGAACGCCCGGCCCGCTGCTTGCCGCCGGCCGCCTGCCCGCCGGCTGCGGGCGGCGCCACCTCAGGCCCCGAGCCAGGCGCGGCGGCGGCTGGCCACCGCCCGGCCCGGCTTGTCCTGCAGGTGCAATGACACGGTATCGGCCAGCGGCGCCGCCATGTCGGGCCGCAGGCGCAGCGTCATCACCCGCTGGTCGCGCACCAGCAGCACGTCGAACGCCTGGTCGCGTGCCACCCAGGACAAGGCCTCGTCGAGCCGGCGGATGCGCCAGCCGTCCACCGCCAGCAACTCGTCGCCTGCCGACACGCCTGCCAGGGCCGCCGCACCGCCGTCCAGCACCGATTTGACCTGCACGCCGCTGACCGGCCCTTCGCTCAGCCGCAGGCCCAGCGCGGCGGCAAAACCGCTGCGCTCGGGCCGCAGTTGCACGCCGGCGGCCTGCAGCAGGTCGGCGAGCGGCAGCTCGTCGGTGCCATGCACCCAGTCGCGCAGCTCATCGGCCAGCGGCCGGCCAGCGACTTTGGCCAGCACGGCGGCGATGTCCTGCTCGGTGATGGGCCGGTCGCCGGTACATGCCGCACCCGCAGCGCCCGCCGCACCCGACCCGGCGCCGCCAGCGCGTTGCCACAGCCCGCGCATCACCTCGTCCAGGCTGGCGCCTTCGCCGCGCAATGTCAGGTCGAAGGCCAGCGCCACCAGCGCGCCCTTGAGGTAGTAGCTGATGGTGGCGTTGGGCGTGTTTTCGTCGGTTCGGTAGTACTTGACCCAGGCGTCGAAGCTGGACTGTGCGACGCTTTGCACCGCCCGGCCCGGCGTGGCCGCCACCGCATTGAGCGTCTTGGCCAGCAGCTTGAGGTAGCGCGCGGCGTCGATCAGGCCGCAGCGCAGCAAGATCAGATCGTCGTAGTAGGAGGTGAAGCCCTCGAAAAACCACAGCAGCCGGGTGTAGTTTTCTTGCTGGTGGTCCAGCGACACCAGTTCGGCCGGTTTGAGGCGCTTGACGTTCCAGGTGTGGAAGTACTCATGGCTGATCAGGCCCAGCAGCGTGACATAGCCATCGCCGTTGGCCAGCGGGTCCACCCGCTCGCGCGGCAGGTCGCGCCGGGCGGCGATCAGCGCGGTGCTGGCGCGGTGCTCCAGCCCGCCGTAGCCGTCGGCCACCGCGTTGAGCAAAAAGACGTAGCGCTGGAAAGGTGGCGGGCTGTTCGGCTCACCGCCGGGCTGGCCGCCGTGCCACAGCGCGATCTGCTGCGCGCAGATGCGCCGGGTATCCGCCAACAGGCGCTGACCGTCGAAGCCCGGCAAGGCGCCGGCCACCACCAGGTCGTGCGGCACCCCACCGGCCTGGAAGCTTGCGCGCCAGAACCGGCCCAGCTCGACCGGGTGGTCCACCAGCTCGTCGTAGTTGGCGGCGTCAAACGCCAGGGCCAGACTGCCCGGGGTGCTGGCCTGGGCCGTTGCCGGTTTGATAGTGGGTGCCATCGCTGTGGCAACCTGCCAGCCCGGCGGCAAACGGCCCAGTTGCAGCCGGTGCAGCCCCTGCTCGCGGCCCAGCACCCGCAGGCACAGGCTGCTGCCGTTGAAAAACCCCCGTGCGGCATCCAGAAACGCCGCCCGCACCGAGGTGTCGAAGGCATACACCCGGTAGCGCAGCACCAGCGCGCCGCGCCCGCTGCAGCGCACCTGCCAGCGTGTCTTGTCGAGTTGCTCGACAGCCAGCTCACGCTGCGCCTGCTGCGCCGTCAGGCCGGACAGGTGGCGGCCGAACTCACGCACCATGTAGCTGCCGGCAATCCACACCGGCAACGCCAGCTGCTGCTCGGCCGCCGGCCTGGGCACCGTCAGCGTGACCTGGTAGTGGTGGCTGTGCAGGTCGTCGAGCTCGACGCGGTAGAGGATCATCGGTGGCCTGGCGTGTTTGGGGGTTGCGCTTGAGGTTGTCATTGCCGCTGACCGGTGCTGTGAGCGGGATCGCATGCGCGTCCAGGCCGATCAGGTGCCGGCAGCACCCAGGAAGCAGCAGAGCGACGCCACCGTGGACAGGCGAAAGCGCAAGGTCAGCCAGTGGGCCACGCCCTGCACCGGGTAGACGCGGCGGTCCACCGCATAGCAGACCAACAGCATCACACCGTGCAGCACCAGGCCGGCATAGGGCGGCATCAGCACCGCCAGCCATGCCACCAGCGACGGCACCACGCCCCAGATGAACAGCGAGGCCGGCGGCGCCGAGAGGCGAAACGCCAGGCCCCAATGGATGCCACCCAGGAACGACACGATGATCGCAGCGTAGGCCGACAAGGCCAGCGTGACAAAGGCATGCAGGTCGGGCGCCAGCCTTATCCACACCAGCGCCGCGCCCAGCGCAAAGGGCACAAGCCCCAGGTGGCCCAGCATGCGGGCGGTGTCGGACAACGGGGGCTGGTAGACCGGGGCGGCGTGGCTCATGGCCGGCGATTGTCGCCGCGGACCGGGCTGCGCACACGGCCCGGAGACAGCGCCGCCCCTGCACGCACGGGGGCGTTGGTGCGGTCCGCTCGATCAGCGCTTGATCAGCCCTTCTTGGCCGCAGCCGCCATGCGGGACTCGATCTGCGCGGCCGGGATCGCGCCGGGCGCGCGGCTGCCGTCCTCGAACACCAGCGCGGGCGTGCCCTGCACCTTGTACTTGCGCCCCATCTCGGTGTTGCGGTCCAAGGCGCCGGCATCGCAGGCGCCCATCACCTTGGCCGGCGCCTGGCCGTCCACCATCCAGCTGCGCCAGGCCTTGCCAGGATCTTTGGCGCACCAGATGTCCTTGGACTTGGTGGTGGAATCGGGCCCCAGGATCGGGTAGAGAAAGGTGTAGATCGACACGTCCTTGAGCGCCAGCAGGTCTTTTTCCAGCCGCTTGCAGTAGCCGCAGTTCGGGTCACCGAACACCACCAGCTTGCGGGCGCCGGTGCCCTGCTTGACCAGCACCGCGTCTTTGAGCGGCAGGCTGGCAAAGTCGATCGCGGTGAGCTTGTCGATGCGGGCCTGGGTCAGGTCGGCCTTGCTCTTGGTGTCGATCAGCGCGCCCTGGATCAGGTAGTTGCCGTTCTCGTCGGTGTAGACGATGTCGGTGCCCAGGCGCACCTCGTACAGGCCGGCCATCGGCGTCTTGATGACCTCGTCGATCTTCGGGAAGTTGGGCAGACGCTCGGCCAGGTTCTTGCGGATCGCCGCCTCGTCGGCCAGCGCGGCGCCGCCGATCAGGCCGGCCAGCAGCGCGGTCAACAGGGTGTGGGTGACGCGGGCGAGCTTGGGCGTGGAAAGGGTCATCGGGGGTCCAGGGTAACGTCCAGCGTGAAAATCAGGCATCGAGCGCACGCTGGGTCAGCAGGCGCTTGATCGGAGTCAGGTGGTTGAGCAGAGTCATGCCGCGGTTGCGAAGTTCCCGCAGGCCGGGCTGGGGCTGGGCAAACAGGTGCAGCAGGCCGTCGGTCAGCAGCGCCATCGCCCGGGTCGGGCCGGCACGCTCACGCACGTAACGGCGCAGCAGGGTGTCGTCGCCCAGGCTGCGCCAGGCCTCGCGGGCCGCGATCTGACGCGCCAGCGCGGCCACGTCGGCCAGGCCCAGGTTCAAGCCCTGGCCGGCCAGCGGGTGCACCAGGTGGGCGGCATCACCCACCAGCACCCAGCCCGGGCCGCACAGCCGGTCGGCCTGGGCCAGTGCCAGCGGCCAGGCGGCACGCTCGCCGGCCAGTTGCAGCGTGCCGGCAGCGCCTGAGGTGGCCTCGTTCAGCGCGGCCTCGAACTCGGCCACCGGCGCATCCAGCAGCGCCTGGGCGCGGTCAGTGGGCAGCGACCAGACCAGCGCGCAGCTGCGCCCGGGCTGGGGCCGGTCGAACGGCAGCAGCGCCAGCACGTCGGGCGAGCGAAACCATTGCCGCGCAAGGTTGAGGTGCGGCGTGTCGGACACCAGGCGCGCCGCCAGCGCGGTATGGCCGTAGGCGTGGCGGTCAAACCGCACGCCCAGCGCCTGCCGGGTGGCGGACGTCTTGCCCTCGGCCAGCACCGTCAGCGCGGCGCTGGCCGCCTCTGGCGCGCCATCAGCCACCCAGGCCAGGTGGGGCGCAAAACGCGCCGCGGTGTGCAGCGCGGCGTCCAGCGCGGCGGCATCGACGATCCAGGCGAGGGCCTCGGTGCCCTGGCGCCAGGCCGAAAAATCGATGGCCCCACCGGGGCCGTCGCCCTCGATGTGCATGTCGTCCACCGGCGTCACGGCATCGGCCGGCAGCGCGTCCCAGACCCGCAGGTCGGTCAGCAGGCGGCGTGAGGCGGCGTTCAGGGCGTAGGCACGCACGTCCGGCGCGGGGGCGACCCCGCCAGCGCCGGCGGCGTTGACCGGGCCCGCGCCAGGACCGGCGCCAGCACCGGCCGCAACCAGGCCGACCTGCAGCCCCTGCCGCGCCAAGGCCAGCGCCAACGCCAGGCCCACGGCACCGTGGCCGCGGATGCACACATCGAGGGTTGTCATGGCTTGCATTGTAGAAAGCCAGGGTGACAACTGATCGGCCGAATAAAATACCGGGTTCGAGGCGGCCCCGCCGACGCGCATCCCCAGCTTGCCGGCCGCGGGCCCTTGCCGCCCTTCCCTGTCTAGAAAGCCCCTTATGAGCCTGCAATGCGGCATCGTGGGCCTGCCCAATGTGGGCAAGTCCACCCTTTTCAACGCCTTGACCCAAGCCGGCATCGCTGCCGAGAACTACCCGTTCTGCACCATCGAGCCCAATGTCGGCGTGGTGGAACTGCCCGACCCGCGCATGGCGAGCTTGAGCGCCATCGTCAAGCCCGAGCGCGAGGTGCCGGCCATCGTCGAGTTTGTCGACATCGCCGGCCTGGTGGCCGGGGCCAGCACCGGCGAGGGCCTGGGCAACAAGTTCCTGAGCCACATCCGCGAGACCGACGCCATCATCAACGTGGTGCGCTGTTTCGAGGACGAGAACGTGATCCACGTCGCCGGCCGCATCGACCCGATCAACGACATCGAGGTGATCCAGACCGAGCTCTGCCTGGCCGACCTGTCCACGGTCGAAAAAAGCCTGCACCGCTACGTCAAGGCCGCCCGCTCGGGCAACGACAAAGAGGCTGCGGCGCTGGTCAAGGTGCTGGAGAAATGCCAGGCCGCGCTGGACCAGGCCCAGCCGGTGCGCGGCATCGACTTCAGCAAGGAAGAGCGGGTGATCTTGAAACCGCTGTGCCTGATCACCGCCAAGCCGGCGATGTTCGTGGCCAACGTGGCCGAGGACGGTTTTGTGGGCAACCCGTTCCTGGACCGCCTGAGCGCCTACGCCGCCCTGCAAAACGCGCCGGTGGTGGCGATCTGCGCCAAGACCGAGGCCGAGTTGTCGGAGATGGCCGATGAAGACCGCACGATGTTTCTGGCCGAGATGGGCCAGGACGAGCCCGGCCTGAACCGGCTGATCCGCGCTGCCTTCAAGCTGCTGGGCCTGCAGACCTACTTCACCGCCGGTGTCAAGGAGGTGCGCGCCTGGACCATCCATGTCGGCGACACCGCGCCGCAGGCCGCCGGCGTGATCCACACCGATTTCGAGCGTGGTTTCATCCGTGCCCAGACCATCGCCTACGCAGACTTCATCGCCTTCAAGGGCGAGCAAGGCGCCAAGGACGCCGGCAAGATGCGGGCCGAAGGCAAGGAATACGTCGTCAAGGACGGCGACGTGCTGAACTTCCTGTTCAACGTCTGACGCACACTGGCGGGATGAATCCCCTGCCCGCCCCACCACTGCAGCGCAGGCTGCCGGGAGCCCGATGACATCACGGGGCCATAAGTCCACCTTGACCGCAACACCAAGCCAAGAGGGTTGGGCTGGCGCTGTCACTTCAGGTGGCGCTGGGGAGACGGGCGGCGCTGCGGACGGACCCGACCCCGCGCGCCAACGCGGTGGCCTGCTCTGGCCGGTGCTGCTGACAGCGCTGGGCTACTTCCTGGTGGGCAAGGTGGCACTGCTGCTGGCGATCCCGCCCGGCTATGCCTCACCGCTCTACCCCAGCGCGGGGCTGGCACTGGCGGCGACCCTGGTCTACGGCTGGCGCGCCCTGCCTGGCGTGGCGCTCGGCGCCATGGCGGCCAATGCGCCGCTAACCCCCCTGCGCGGGCTGGCCGACCTGGCCGGGCTGCTGGTGCCCTTGGTCACCGGGGTGGGTGCGGCACTGCAGGCCGGCATCGGCACGGCGCTGGTGCGCTGGCGGGTGCGGGGCCCGCTGGTGCTGGGCGAACCCCGCGACGTCGCCGCGTTCTGCCTGTTGGGCGGCCTGCTGGCCTGCACCGTCAACGCGTCGCTGTCCACGCTGGCCTTGGCGGTCGCGGGTGTGGTGCCGGCCGGCGCCCGGGCCTTCACCTGGTGGACCTGGTGGGGTGGCGACACGCTGGGGGTGCTGATCGGTGCGCCCATCGCCCTCACGCTGATCGGCCGGCCGCGCGCCGACTGGGCCGCCCGGCGCATCACGCTGGGCCTGCCACTGCTGGTGGCCACGGCGCTGTTGGCGGGCGCCACCGGGCTGGTGACACGTTGGGACACCGAGCGCAGCCAGCACAGCTTCTTGCGCGACGCCGCCACCATGGGCGCCACGCTGGACGCCGAAATGCGCCAGTCGCTGTATGCGCTGGAGGCGATACACGGCCTGTTCATCGGATCGCAGGAAGTCTCGGACAACGAGATGCGCCGGGTGTCCGCACCTTGGCTGGCGCTGCCGATCCATCTGCAGGCGATGGGCTTCAGCGAGCGTGTGGCGCGGGCCGACCTGACACGCTTCGAGGCCCGGGTGGCGCGCCAATCCGGTCGGCCGTACCGGGTCTTCGACCGTTTGGCCACTGCCACCGCCGACCCGGATGTGGTCGCCATCCGCTTTGTCGAGCCGATGGCGCCGAATCAGGCGGCGCTGGGCCTGAACGCGTTGTCGGTTGCAGCGGCACGCGACGCCATCCTGCGCAGTGCCCGTGACGACACACCTGCCGCCACCACTGGCTTCCGGCTCACCCAGGAGCGCGAAAACCAGGCCGGTGTGGTGGTCTACCGCGCCCTCTACCGGGCAACACGCGGTACGCCGTCAGGGGACCCCAACAGCGGCCAGCCGTCACCGGCGCAGCGCCCTGCCGCACTCAGCGGGGTGGTGTTTGTGTCGCTGCGCATGCAGCAGTCGGTGACCGCGGCCTTGCACGATGCGCCGGCCTACTTGCGCTGGTGCCTGCTCGAGCAAACCGCCGGCAGCGCCAGCCCGAATCGGCTGGCCGGCCCCGACGGCTGCAATACCGCGGCCCCCGCTGCGCTGCACCATGAACGGCCGATCGACTTTGCCGGACAGCGCTGGTTGCTGCGTGTCGATGCCGGGCTGGGCGACGTGCCCGACGCCGGTTTTGCCAACGCCTGGCTGTTCTCCACCGTCGGCCTGTTGTCGGCCGCGATGCTGGCCGCGCTGCTGCTGATGGTGACCGGCCGCACCCGGCGCATCGAAGCCGCGGTGGACGCCCGCACCCAGGACCTGCAACGCGAGGTGGCCGAGCGCCAGCGCGCCGACAGCGCGCTGAGCGAAAGCGAGCAGCGTTTTCGAAACATCTTCGACCAGGCGCCTATCGGCATCATCTACACCGACCTGGCGGGCCGGGTGCGTGATGCCAACCCCAAGCTGCGCGAGATGATCGGCTACAGCGCCGACGAGTTGGCCCGGCACACCCTGGGCGAGTTGACGCTCGACGACGACCGCAGTGCTACCGCGCACGAACTGGCCCGACTGTTGCAGGGCGATCTGCCGATGGTGCAACGCCGCAGCCGGCTGCGGCGTGGCGACGGCCAGATTCTCTGGGTGCAGATGAACCTGAGCGCGCTGCGCGGCCCCGACGGCCAGCCGCAGCGGCTGGTGGCGGTGGTCGAGGACATCACCGAGCGGCGCCTGCGCGAAGACGCCGAGCTCGGCCGCCACCAGGCCGAAACCGCCAACCGGGCCAAGAACGAGTTCCTGTCCCGCATGAGCCACGAGCTGCGCACGCCACTCAACGCCATGCTGGGCTTTGCCCAGCTGCTCGACCTGGACCGCCGGCCCGCGCTGGCGCCGCACCAGATGGCCTGGGTGGCGCAGGTGCTCAAGGCGGGTTGGCACCTGCTGGAGATGATCAACGACACGCTGGATTTGTCGCGCATCGACGCCGGCATGATGCGTATGAGCCTGGCACCGGTCGACCTGGGGCCGCTGGTGGCGCATTGCGTGGCGATGGTCGAGCCGGCCGCTGTGCGGCGCGGCATCACGCTGCAGGTGCAGCTGGCAGGCGATGCGCAGCATGTGCTGGGCGACGAGACCCGGCTCAAGCAGGTCATCAGCAACCTGCTGTCCAACGCCGTCAAATACAACACCCCCGGCGGTCGGGTCGAGGTCAGCACCCGGCGCGTTGCCGACAACCGGCTCGAGGTGCGGGTGCTCGACACCGGCCTGGGTCTGAGCCCGGCCCAGATGGCTGAGCTGTTCCAGCCCTTCAACCGCCTGGGCCGCGAGAGCAGTGACACCGAGGGCACCGGTATCGGCCTGGTGATCAGCCGCCGGCTGGCCGAGTTGATGGGCGGCGACCTGCATGCCGAACGCCCCGCCGGCCCCGGCCAGGGCGCCACCTTCGTGCTGACGCTGCCGGCCGCCGAGGCCGAGACCGGCGTCGATGCTGGCGAGGCCACCCCCGAGACCAGCGCCACACGCTACCGCCACCGGCTGGTGCACTACATCGAGGACAACGAGACCAATGTCGAGGTGATGCGCGGCATGCTGGCGCAGCGGCCCCAGGTGACGCTTGCGGTGTCCACGCTGGGCCTGGACGGCCTGCAGGCAGTGCGCCAGCAGCGGCCCGACCTGATCCTGCTGGACATGCACCTGCCCGACGTGGACGGGCTGGAGTTGCTGCGCCAGTTGCAGCGCGACCCGGCCTGTGCCGACATCCCCGTGGTGGTGGTCTCGGCCGACGCCACCCCGGGCCGCGTCGAGGACGCGCTGGCCGCCGGGGCCCGGCACTACCTCACCAAACCGCTGAACCTGACGGGCTTCCTGGCGGTGCTGGACGAACAGCTGGAGGCCATGGACACACGGTTCGGCTGAAGGGCCGCGGATGGGTGCGCGGCTGTTTGCAAAAGGCACCACGCCGCCAAAGTCTCCGCTCAAGACCCGCAGCATGCGCTGGCGGATGCCATCGATGGCGACGGTGAAACCCATCACGGCAGGGTCACCGCCAAGCTTTTGGCACTCATCTCCAGAGAGTGCTAATATTCCCGGAACCAAAGCCCCCGAGGTCACTCAGACCCCACCATGAACCTGTCTTCGCCCTCCGCTGCGCTGTCCATCCGTGACCCTTGGGCCCTGGTGCCCTCGCTCGGCAACCTGGATGCCTACATCTCGGCCGTGAACCGGTTGCCGATGCTGACGTCCGAGGAAGAGCAGCAGTTTGCCCGCCGCCTGCGCGACGAGGCCGACGTGCAGTCGGCCGGTCGTCTGGTGCTGTCGCATTTGCGGCTGGTGGTGTCGGTCTCGCGCCAGTACCTGGGCTACGGCCTGCCGCACGGCGACCTGATCCAGGAGGGCAACATCGGCCTGATGAAGGCCGTCAAGCGCTTCGACCCGGACCAGGGCGTGCGGCTGGTGAGCTACGCGCTGCACTGGATCAAGGCCGAGATCCACGAGTACATCCTCAAGAACTGGCGCATGGTCAAGCTGGCCACCACCAAGGCGCAGCGCAAGCTGTTTTTCAACCTGCGCTCGATGAAGCAGAGCTTCAAGAGCGGCGCCAGCGATGCCGACGCCCACCGCAACACCTTGTCGTCGGCCGAGGTCGCGCAGATGGCCGCCAAGCTCAACGTCAAGCCGGCCGAGGTGATCGAAATGGAAACCCGGCTGTCGGGCGGCGATGTGGCGCTGGACCCGCAGACCGACGACAACGAAGAGAGCTACGCCCCGATCGCCTACCTGGCCGACGACGCCAGCGAGCCGACCCGGGTGCTGGAGGCGCGCCGCCGCGACGCACTGTCGGGCGACGGCCTGGTGATGGCATTGGAGGTGCTGGACGCCCGCAGCCGCCGCATCGTCGAGGAGCGCTGGCTCAAGGTCAACGACGACAACTCGGGCGGCATGACGCTGCACGACCTGGCCGCCGAATACGGCGTCAGCGCCGAGCGCATCCGCCAGATCGAAGTGGCCGCGATGAAGAAGATGCGCAAGGCGCTGGAGCCTGCGGTCTGACGCTGAATCCAGTCCACAAAAAAGCCACCGCGAGGTGGCTTTTTCATGCCCGCCTTGCCCCCCGGCGTTCAGGGCTTTTCAGCCAGCAGAATCTTCAGGTCGTCGGTCAACGCCTGGGCGCCGCTGCCGTAGCGGGTGAACAGCCGCACCCGGCCCTGGGCATCAAACACGTATGAGCCGGCGGTGTGGTCCACGGTATAGCTGGTGGCCGTCTTGCCCGGTACCTTGGCAAAAAACACCTTGAACTCCTTGGCGGCGGCCTGGACCTCGTCGGCGCTGCCGCGCAGGCCGATCAGGTCGGGGCCGAAGTTGGCGACATAGGCCTTGAGCAGCGCGGCGGTGTCGCGCTCGGGGTCCACCGTGACGAAGAGGCCCTGCACCCGGGCGCCGTCCGCGCCCAGGCCGCGCTTGACCTCGGCCAGTTCGGCCATCGTGGTCGGGCAGACGTCCGGACACTGGGTGTAGCCAAAAAACACCACCACCACACGGCCCTTGAAGTCGGCCAGCGTGCGGGCCTGGCCGTCGGCATCGGTCAGCGCCAGCTTGCGGGCATATTCAGCGCCGGTGATGTCCACGCCCTTGAAGCTCGGCTTGGCAGCGACGCCGGGCGCACTGGCGTCACAGCCCGGCAGGCCAGTGGCCAGTCCGCCGACCAGGCCAACACCCGCAAGCGCCATCGCCGCCGACTGCAGCCAGCGACGACGGGGCGCGGCCAGGGGCGGGCAGGCTTCTAGCGACAGCGGTGTCAATTTGGGTTTCATGCGGTCAGTACCAGGGCATCAGGTAATGGTCGACCAGCAGCGCCGCAAACAGCAGCGACAAGTGCCAGATCGAGAATCGGAAGGTCTTGCGCGCCAGTGCGTCGCTGTAGTTGCGCCAAAGCGCCCAGCCGTAGCCAATGAAGCCGGCGCCCAGCAGCACCGCGCTGGCCAGGTAGACCCAGCCGCTCATGCCGATGACAAACGGCAGCAGCGTGCCGGCAAACAGCACCAGGGTGTAGAGCAGCACGTTCAGGCGGGTGAAATCCGAGCCGTGGGTGACCGGCAGCATCGGCAGGCCCGCCCGGCGGTAGTCCTCGACCCGGTACAGCGCCAGGGCCCAGAAGTGCGGCGGCGTCCAGAGGAAAATGATCAGGCACATCACCAGCGCTTCGGGGCCGACATCGCCGCGCATCGCCGCCCAGCCCAGCACCGGCGGCATGGCGCCCGAGGCGCCGCCGATCACGATGTTCTGCGGCGTCATCGGCTTGAGCACCACGGTGTAGATCACTGCATAGCCGACAAAGGTGGCGAAGGTCAGCCACATCGTCAATGGGTTGACCCACCAGTACAGCAGCGCGCTGCCCAGCCCGCACAGCACACCGGAAAACAGCAGCGCCTGCGTGCTGCTGAGGTCCCCCTTGGCGGTGGGCCGCCAGGCGGTGCGCGCCATCTTGCTGTCGATGACCTGCTCGACCAGGCAGTTGAAGGCGGCTGCCGCGCTGGCCACCAGCCAGATCCCCACGGTGGCCGGCAGCGCCAGCGACCAACGGGGCCAGCCGGGTTCAGCCATCAACATGCCGATCACCGCGCAAAACACGATGAGCTGCACCACCCGCGGCTTGGTCAGCGCCATGTACTGGCGCCAACGGGTGGGCGCCGGGTGGCTGGGGGAGAGGATCGAGGCAGTCATGGGCAACGAGGCGCGATTCTAGGCAGGGCGTGGGCCGCCAGCGGCCCGGGTGTGCAATACGGTGGCAACCGCTGGCATGCTTGCGATACCCGACCGGGCGGGCGCACGGTGGCCAGCCTGCAAACGGGCCCAGAGCGATGTCAGCAGCGCCACCAGCGCTGCGGCGCCGGCACTGTGGGCCAGGGCGGCCGCGATGGGCCAGCCCAGCACGACGTTGGACAGCCCGCTGCCGGCCTGCCACAGCAGCGCAGCCGCCAGCCACACGCCGTAACGGCGCAGGGCAAAGCCCGGTTGCCGCCACAAGCGCCAGGCCAGCCACACCAGCGCGCCCAGCGCCAGCACCGCGAACAGCCGGTGCGCCATGTGGATGGCCACCAGGGCCTCGAAGTTCAGGTAATCGCCGTGGCCGGCCCGGCCCAGTTCACGCAGCAGCGTGAAGCCCTGGCTGGCGTCCATCGCCGGCCACCACTGGCCGTTGCAGGCCGGGAACCCGGTGCACGCCAGCACGGCGTAGTTGGTACTGACCCAGCCGCCCAGCGCGATCTGCAGCACCAGCACGGCGAGCACGGCAGCCACGGCAGCAGGCCGGACGGGCCCCGGCTGCGCAACACCGGTCGCCCGTGCGCCCGACCCGTCGCCATCGGGCGCCAGCGGCCGGTTGCGGAAGGACTCATGCTGCAGCACCAGCAAGGCCAGCAGCACCATCGCGCCCAGCAGGTGCAGCGTGACGATGGCCGGGTAGAGCTTGAGGGTGACGGTGTACTTGCCAAACAGCCCCTGGACAATCACCCAGACCAGCGTGAGCGTTGCCCACCAGGGCGAATGTGGCAGTTGGCTGCGGGCGCGCCAACTGATGGCCGCGGACACCGCGATCAGCAGCCCCACTGTCATTGCCAGGTAGCGGTGAATCATCTCGATCCAGGCCTTGGCCACGGTGACCGGGCCGGTGGGCAGCAGGGTCGCCGCGGCATGGATGTCGGCGTGGGCGCCCAGCGGGCTGGCCTCGCCATAACAGCCGGGCCAGTCGGGGCAGCCCAGACCGGAATCCGACAGCCGGGTGAAGGCGCCAAACACGATCAGGTCGAAGGTCAGGAACAGCGTGATCGCTGTCAACGCTGCCAGGCGGGCAGTCAAGCTGCTGCCGCGTTGGCGCAGCCACCACCAGCCCAGTGGCAACAACGCGATGGCGCCGGCCAGCAGCACCAGCCGCAGCAGCGCAGGCAGGTCAACCGCAGGTAGGGATGGCATGGACCCGGCCTCAGGGTTTGCCGGCAGGCGCCGGGCCGGTCGCAGCCGGTGTGGCCGGCAGAGCCTGCAGCGCTGCCGGCAGGGCTTGCTGCATCGACGCAGTCGGGCCGACGATCAAGGCCTGGCGACCCGGCTTGTCCCAGCCCGCCGACCCGCGCAGCAAGCGGTCAACATCGCGCTTGAGCTTGGACGGGTCGGCGTTGGCCGGCGCCCGCATCATCCAGTCACCGACCGGATCGACGATGTAGAGGTGATCCTCCAGCGCCTGGCCGGATGCCGCTTTCAGCCATCCGGTCACCACCGACCGGGGCAGGCGCAGGATGTTCATGGCCGGCGTCGCCAACAACGCCGATTGCAGCGCCGGCGACAGCGGTGTGTCGTCGATGACCAGCCAGAGCTTGTCGATGCGGTCGCTTTCACGGCCGGCCATCTCGCGCAGCTGGCGCTGCACGTACAGGCGTTTTTCGCAGGCAGCGGCACAGGCTCCGCCATCCACCACCACCAGCAGCCACTGCCCGGCCAGCCCGCGCAGCGCCTGAGGCTGGCCGGCCAGCGTTTGTGCGGCCACGTCCGGCATCGGCACGGCAGGTTGGATCAGCGTGCCATAAGCGGTACCGCCGCTGGGCCGGGCGATGAAATAGGTGTAGTAGCTGGCCAGCACCGGCGCGGCGCACACCAGCAGCACCAACAGCATCTTGACGCGGCCGCTGGCACGTTGAGACCCCGCCGCAACGCCCGGTTGCGGCAACGAATGCACGGTGAAGCCCAGCGGTTCAGGTTGGTTGGCCATGGGTACTCTTGAGACGGGGACGGATGATCTGGAACCAGAGCGCCAAGCCGGTGATCAGCGCACACAGCGCAAACCACTGGAAGGCGTAGCCGTGGTGCTTGCCGACATCGACCGCCGGTGCTGGCCACTGCCGCAGCAGAGGGTCGGTGGGCACGGCATTGGGTAAAACGGCGGCTGGCGTGGCGGCGGTTATGGCGACCTGGGGCGGGGCACCATCGACCTTGGCTTCGGCGTCCGCTAGGCGGGACGCCGACTCGCCCGGATCGTCCACCGCCGTATCCTGGGTCTGCTGCAGAGATACCGGCCGCAAGACCAGACCGATCTCGCTGGCAAATGATGACATGTCGAGATTTTGCCGGATCGGGCCAGACTCCATCCGGCCCAGCTCGAACAGCTTGGACGGCGGCGGGGCGATACGGCCGGTCACCTGCACCTCGCCGGCCGGTGTGGCCAAGGGCGCAAGCCGGTTGCGGTCGGTGAAATCACGGGGCGCCCAGCCGCGCTGCACCAACACGGCGTCACCGCTGGCCAGCAGCAAGGGGGTTACCACATAAAAACCTTGGCGTGCCGCCATCTGGCGGTTGTCCAGGTACACCGTGCGCTCGGCCAGCCAGCGCCCGCGCAGCGTGACGCGCCGGTAGTGCTGGTCGGCGGCCGCCGCCGGCGTGCGGGCCAGGTCGGCCTGCAACAGCGGCGGCAACCCGGCGCGCGACCCGATGCGCTCTTGCAGTGCAATCTTTTGATGCGCGCGGTCCAGTTGCCAGAAGCCCAGCCTGGCCGTGCCTGCGACCGCCAGCAGTGCCGCTACCAGGACCACCGTGCGCCGCCTGCGGCCCGCCGCCAACCGCCCCGTGCTCAACATGGCCTGACCCGGCGCGGATAATCAGGCCCCATGAAAACCATGATCGTCATCGCCCTCGTGCTGGTGCTCGCCTCGCTGGGCGGGGCTGGCTTGTTCATGTTGCGCAAGGGCGGCGGCGATGCAGCCGGGCGCGACAAGCGCATGGCCCGCGCGCTGGCGCTGCGGGTGGGGCTGTCGATCACGCTGTTTCTGTTCATCTTGCTGAGCTGGTCAATGGGCTGGATCCAGCCAACCGGCTTGCCGACCGGCCGCTGAGCACACCCGACCACCTGAAAAGACGCCCAGAAAAAACGCCGCTCGGGGCGGCGTTCTTGCGGTGCCGCGAGGGCGGTCAGAGCCAATAGACCAGGAAGTACAGGCCCAGCCAGACCACGTCCACGAAGTGCCAGTACCAGGCCGCACCCTCGAAGCCGAAGTGGCGGTCTGCGGTGAAATGGCCCTTCTGCAGCCGTAGCGTGATGAACAGCAGCATCAGCATGCCCACGAACACATGGAACCCGTGGAAGCCGGTCAGCAGAAAGAAGGTCGAGCCG
>Ga0105047_10003064_pt1 | contig 29630 bp, 24 predicted proteins | sample MAT04_FD_78384 | JGI IMG/M metagenome (GOLD analysis project Ga0105047, IMG submission 78384) | Freshwater microbial communities from Lake Fryxell liftoff mats and glacier meltwater in Antarctica - MAT-04 (megahit assembly) | ecosystem: Environmental > Aquatic > Freshwater > Ice > Liftoff... | reverse complement strand
GGAGCTTCAGGATCGGCTGAAGCAATTCCGGTTGACAGCGGAGGGCACGGGAGTGCTCCGGTAAAGCGGCGGAGCGAAAGCAGAGCGTCGCAGAATTCGTGAGAATTCTCAGGGCCTTCCCCTTCCCCTTCGCTTCGCTCGTCAGAAGTCTTACGAATCCTGAGATGGTCGAAACCCGTCCGGTCCGGACGTAAGAGATCACTGTCACCTACAGGTGACATGCACGTCAGGGCTCGGCGGTGTTTGATTGGATCAAAGCCCGCGCGAAAGCATCGAGTTGCCGCATGGAGTCACAGCAGGCGATGTCGCCCAATTTTTGTCGTAACTCCTCACACAACATCCGACCGCCGATGACAAATGGAGCCTTGATCGCAGCGGCGGCGGACCGAAGTCGTTCGACATCGGCGACGAATTTGTTTTCGCATTGAAAGTGACTGACGCTCAGCCAGACCAAGCGGGGCTGATGCTGTTGGATCGCCAGTTCCAGGGTCTCTACGGGAAGATGGGGGCCCAGGGAGATGGCATCCCATCCGGCGTCGCGAAGGACCAGCTCCGCCAGATGATTTGGCAAGCTGTAATGATCGCTTTCCAAGGCCCCGCCAATCGCTCGGGGCGAGTTCAGCTCGGGCCCTTCATGGATGCGTCTGAGATCCCAGAGTATTCGCGTGATGATCTCAGACGCATAACGTTCCTCGTAGACAGCGACCTCGCCGCAATCCCATTGCCGCCCGATTTCATGAAAGGTCGGAGCGATCAGCTCATCGGCAATCACGCACATCGGATGATGAGCGGTAAACGCCTCGAACACAATCTGCCGGGCTGCGACATGTTGGCCTTGGGTCAGGGCTTCCAGGAGTGCCACTTGAGCCTTGGCCAAACTTCGTTGACCAGCGCCAGATGTCAGGGGGGGCAGCCCCAGAATCTCGGGGGCGACGAGCGTGTGTCCCGTCTTTTGAAGATAGGCAATGACCGAACTGACTGACAGACGACGATGCCCGCCGACAGTGCGCACGGTTTCAATGACGCCTTGATCGCACCAGCGTTTCAGAGAAGATTCGCTCACGCCGATCGCTTGAGCCACCTGTTTGGGAGAGACCAGTTCGGTCATCGAAGACTCTCCCGGATACGAACGAGTGGGGGCTGGACTCCTGGCACTTCAGCGGGATGCCCGGCAAACCGCCTTTGCATCTGCTCTGTGCGATAGCGAAAGATGTTCCGCAAATCACGCTGAACAAACAAAGTATTGATCAGCCAACCGCCGGGAACCCCGTAATCCACAGTATCGCGAATCAGCGTTCCGCCGTCCTGTTCTGAGAAGGTGTGTTCGTGATGCCAGAAGGTGTAAGGGCCGCGGACCTGCTCGTCCACGAATCGAAACGGCGACTCCCACGCACTGATGAGCGACCGCCACCGCATCGGAAAACCGTGCATTTTCAACCGATAATCGATGGTTGTTCCGACGCCCATCGGGATCGGGGACGGAGTCAGAACCTGAAAATGCAGGAATGGAGGGGTCAGCTCCTGAAGGTTGTGCGCATCGCCAAAGAACTCAAACACCTCGGCCAGCGGGCGTGGTGTCCAAAACTCAGCTGTGAGCCGCCAGGCCCCCCTGAGAGTGGGATGAGCACTAATCATACTGCCTCCCAACTCCGTGGATCCTTGAGCATCGATTCACATTGTAGCCCAGAACCCGGGTCGACCAATTTCCGTATCGCAGATTCATAGCTCAGCAATACGACATTGGAGTTGCACCGTATCGAGTCCCCCGTGTCATCGCCCACCTCGCTGGCGGGCCATGAACTTCAACTGCTCCCGCTCGACATCGGCGAGCGAACCGAAGGCGGCCTCAAATTCGGCAACTCTTTGGTCGGGCGTCTCCCAGCGCAGCGGTGGCTTGGCTCTGAGCGCGTTCAGATAGCTGTTGTACTTCTCTTTTTGGGTCCGCAGGAGGAAGAAGTGCAGGGCCCAGGCCTCGGCGTAGGCGTCGATCGCCGTCTGCGGATCACGAAAGCGGTCATCCGTGGCGATGAGCGATCGAATCTCCCGGGGGCTCGATTTCGATAGTGACCGGTAGCGATCCAGCCGAGCTGGATTGATCTTGCCGATCGTCTTCCAACCCGAGCGGGCTTCGAGATCGGGCGTCTCGAAGTACATCGCCAAGCCTTCCGAAAACCACACAGGATTATCCGCGTACCGCGTTTGCAGGCCCCGATTGAAAGACAACTGATGAACTGCCTCGTGGATGACCGTCGCGATTACAGCTGGGTTTCGCAGGCCGAGTTTCTGAATCTCGGAGCTGTCGAGAGCAGGGCCGCCCGATTGTTCTCGCGACTGGTCGAACAACACCATGCGATTCGTTCGCGCGGAGTAGTACCCTTGAGCGTCACCCACCTGTCCACCCGCGTCCTTGAGCTGAAAAGCCTGGTACTCCTTTCGACTGGCAAAGGCGATCGCCACCAGCGGTCGATCGGGGGCTTCGAGGCCGGGGATGCGATCCTTCCAAAAACGCTGGAACCCAGCCTGCAATCGTTCGAACAGCTGACCGCACCACTCTCCATAACCGCGGCCAGCATTCGTGCAGATGAGATAATGCGGAGTCGCGACGACCTCGAAGCCCTGGCCCATCTCGGCTTTTAAAGATGTGGTCAGTTCGTCGGCGGACATTGAGGTAAACGGAGCGTCAACCGCTTCTATTTCCGGGGTCTGACTCGCAGTGATCGGCCACAAACCCCCCTGGCGGTCCTCCACCAGCACCCCGCCGTCGACCGCCTGAATTCGTAGTCGACCTTCGACGATCTTCTCCAGAATGGGGGGAGGAGAATCGGTGGAAACCGCCTCGCCGAGGACTCGGTACTTGACGCGCACGAGCCGCTCGTCGCTGGCCCAGAGTGGCAGCGGGAGCAGGAGCAGCACCCCCAGCATCCACCCCACGTTGACCAGCGAGCGGTGCTCAAGCTGCCCGGGGCGAATGTCGTCGGTGCGTGGCCCCATGTTCAGATCCTCTGATGCCAAAAGCAAAGAGCCACGAGGAATCGATCCGCGCGGCTCTCCTGCATGTCTGACTCCACTTTGCTCATTTTGTCTCGGGTAGAGTCTTCGGGACGTACTCGTGATTCCGCTTGCGGACCACGACAGCCGACTTGATCTCGTCATCCTTTTCCAAGGCCTCGACCACATCGAGCCCCTGGATAACCCGACCGAACACGGTGTGGCATCCAGATGTCTTTCCGGGTTCGGGATTCAAGTGATTTGTCGGCAGGTGAGTCAAAAAGAACTGCGACCCTCCGGTATCCCGGCCCGCGTGAGCCATGCTCAATGATCCAGCAAAGTGCCGTCGAGCATTCTCGGCGTAACACTCGCAAGCGATATTGTAGCCGGGGCCCCCTTGACCCGCCGCACCCGGATTGTCGCGGCTGTTCGGGCAGCCTCCCTGGGCCATGAAGTGGGGAATCACGCGGTGGAGCTTGAGCCCGTCGTAGTACTTCTTCTCGACCAGTGAAATGAAGTTCGCCACGGAATTGGGAGCTTCGTTCTCCAGCATCAGGATCTCGATATCCCCCTTCGTCGTCGTGAGCTTTACAATCGGCAGCTGTTCGTCACCCGTGGCCGCGTCTTCCTTCGCCCGGATCGCTTGTTCCGTCTTCCAGAAATCGACATAGAGTTCGGCCGTGTCGAGATACTGGCCACCCAGTTCGGGAATCAGAAGCCCCTCGACTTCAGCGGCCTTGAGAACCTTGATCGCCCCCTCGAAGTCGTGTGTGGCAAATTTTCCCACTCCGCAGTAGTTCGCAGCCAACTGGGCTTTGGGGTCCTTCTTCATGACCCCCTCGGCGACGCGGACAAGTTCGGCGTATTGATTCGTTTGGAACAGAGTCTCGAGGGCCAGTTCAGCTGCCACTGAATCATCAGGATTTCGCTTCAGAATCGCAGGTGCCAGTTCCATCATCCGGGGAGTGGTCTGGGACTGAAGCTTTGCGACCAGAGCATTGAATTCATTGCTGATCTTCCTCTTCTCCGCAGCGTTTCCTTTGGAAAACTTAACCTTGAGTCCCGTCAGCGCCTCCTTGGTGACCGCTAACTCTTGCACGAGTCCGGCCCACTCCTTGGACATCTCCGGCGTAGCGGCAGCAACATCTTCAGCGTTGAGCGCGCCCACTTGGCTCCAAGCCCCCACAGCCATGACAGCGATCAATAGATAGCGAACCAACATTCCCCACTCCTCTCGGGATCGACTGCGCGTGCGGACGCCCACACCACCCGTCAGAAGAGCCAGACATCCCAGCTGTCCCTCGGGCCGCATTCAGTCTACCGAATGATCCACAAAGGAGAAACCGGAACCCGAGAAAGGGACGGCAACACGCCATCAGCCAAGGAAGCCGTCGTTCACACTCCCCGCCAGCGGGTTACCACACGGGGTTCATGTTCAGAGCTGTGGTCTGGTAGGAATAAGGCACACCCGCTTGCTGGACAGCACCGGGGTAGTAGGCCGTTGGGGCATTCCCGTTCGGAGCGTACGCACCGCCGCAGCCGCCCGGACCGCAAGGGCTCGATGACTGGTACCCGGCACCGTAAGCTCCGCCGCCGCAGGGCTGGCAGCCGCCGCCACCGCCACCCATGCCAAACATTGGTCCCAGGCAGCAGCAGCCGGAACTAGACGCGAGGAGAGTGAGACCGAACGCGAGTGTTGCAAACCGCTTCATGACATGGCCTTCCGAGAGAGGGGAGATAGCAGTGGGAGAGGGGGGAGGTGGTCCAGCTCGTCCGAATGCCCGTTCTGAGATCGTGAACAGGTTCAGAAGAGTGAGAACCTTGAGATTCAGGACGAATCACGAAGGAGGAGAGAGGTTGAAGCACGCTGAGCGGTGCGTCAGAGGTGAGACTCGTTCAGGGGAGACCCGGGGCGAGTGAGAGGAAAATACGAAGTTTTCGAAAAAAGGGTCAAGATGAAATATCAATGTGCCGATGGAAATCGGCCCTCTGAGCCAGCGAATCAACTCGCCGACGGTATAACTTGTGATTGGCTCAATGTTTGTGAGTCGCCTGTAATAACTACATCTTCGCGGGCCTCACTTCCAATCGCTTCGATCGACCGGCGGAATCATGGTTGCCAGCTGAGACAAGAGCGCTGAGGTCTCCTCGTCGACCGTTTTGGGCACCATGATTCGAGCGATCACATACTGGTCACCCGCAGTCCCCGCCTTGCGATTGGGGAACCCCTTCCCACGCAGTCGCAACTTGGCCCCGGAAGATGTCCCCGCCGGGATGGTCAGCTTCACCACGCCCTCCGTCAGCGTGGGGACATCGACTCGCGTTCCGAGTATGGCCTCGGTCACGCTGAGCGGACACTCAAGGACGACATCGTGACCTTCTCGTCGGAAAAAGGGGTGGGGAGCAATCTGAACGGTAATCAACAGATCTCCTGCCGGTCCGCCTCCGGCTCCGGGTGATCCCTGTTTTCCGAGACGGATCGTGTCTCCATATTGAACACCCGCCGGGACTTTGACGGCCAACGTATCGACGGAGCCTCCCCGATTGATGGTTACATCGTAGCTTCCGCCGGTCGCTGCCATTTGAAATGGAATCAGAATGGAAGTCTGGAGGTCTTCTCCGCGGGAGGCTGTGCTGCGCCGCCGCCCCGCCGTCCCGCCGCTACTCCGGCCTCCTCCGAACACTCCGCCGAAGATGTCCCCCAGGTCGACACCGCCTTGCCCGAAGACGGAATCCAAATCGATGGGGCCACTTCCCCCCGGTCCTCCGGGACCGCCCCCCTGACGGGCGTACTTATAGGCGTCTCCGTACTGATCGTATTGCTTGCGTTTTTCCTCGTCGCCCAGAACTTCGTTGGCCTCACTGGCCTGCTTAAATCGTTCGGCGGCTACCTTGTCCCCGGGCTTGGTGTCGGGATGGTTTTCGCGGGCCAGTTTCTTGTAGGCCTTACGGATTTCGTCGTGAGTCGCATTTCGCGGGACACCGAGGATTTGGTAGTAGTCGGAACTGGGCATGGGCAGCAAGCGGTTTAGGCGTGGAGGGAGTCGAAAAGGACACTGAGGGCGCTGGGCGCAAATCGCCTGTCCGCCTCCGGGCTGGCCCCGGTGGTTCCCGTGCTGATACGACACTGTCGCGAACCAGCTCGGGAGCCACCCCCATGAGCGGGGCGGCGGCGGGCATTTTTGCGACCCAGATGCCTTATCCTATGCCCGAGGGCCTCATGCGGTCCACTGTCGCGAAAACTGGAGCTGGCGATGCAGGAAGAGAACGCCCATGACTCGTCGCAGAATTCTCACCAATTCTCGTGCGGGCCATCTCCCTGGGCTCGACTCCGTTATCCGAGACCATGGCGGCGGAGCTTGCTGAAAAAGGTGCTGCGAGGAATCCCCAGCAGTCGGGCGGCTTCGGCTTTGTTGCCGTTGCAGCGTTGCAAGGCCGCGACCAGTTGCTGGCGTTCGGTGTCGGACCCGATGATGCTGCGGGTTGCAACAGCGGGAGAGAACTGCTGAGTCAATCGAGGGCGCGTCGCCGTGCTATCGACGACCACAGCGGCCTGGGGATTGAAGGTCGCTTGAGCGACAGCATGGGGCAGATCAGCGACAGTGATCTGCCGCCCCTCGCACAAGACCACAGCCCGTTCAATGACGTTCTGAAGTTCACGAATGTTGCCCGGCCAGTGGTAAGCGGCCATCGCTTCGATAGCGACCTCATCCACGTAGGAGATCGACTTGCCCGCTCGTTCGGCGGCCTTCGATAAAAAGTACATCGACAACTCGAACAGGTCTTCCTGCCGCTCGCGAAGTGCAGGAAGCGTGACGCTGATCACATTCAGACGGTAATACAGATCCTCGCGAAACTTTCCCTCCGCAATCAGCCGCTCCAGGTTCTGGTGCGTCGCGGCGATCACTCGGACATCGACTGCGATCGGCTGCGAGCTGCCCACGGGCTCGAATGTGCGTTCCTGGAGGACACGCAACAGCTTGATCTGCACGTCCAGCGAAATATCGCCGATTTCGTCGAGGAACAGAGTTCCTCCGCTGGCCATGGCAAACCGGCCTGGCTTGTCCTCACGAGCGTCCGTGAAGGCCCCCTTCACATGGCCGAACAGTTCGCTCTCCAGCAGTTGAGAAGAGAGGGCGGCACAGTGAACAGCCACCAGCGGTCCAGCCTTGCGGGAACTGTTCTCGTGAATCGTTTTCGCGAGAAGTTCCTTGCCCGTGCCGCTTTCGCCTCGAATGAGCACACTGGCTTCGCTGACGGCAATTTTCTTTACCGACTCTAGCACCTGTGTAATCGCCGGGCCGTTCCCCTTGATCGAGGAACGTTGCAGATCAGCGGCGGGGACAGCCAAACTTCGTGGGGGGGCACTCAAACTATCGACGATGCTTTGCAGCATGAGAATGCGTCGGTCTTGCTCGCCGATCTTCTCGATCTTGCGACGCAAGTCTTCATTGAGGCGCGAAACGTCTTCGTGGACCTTCGCGCAGTGCAGCGCGACTCCGGTAATCCGCCCCATGGCAGTCAGAAACGCCACGTCCTCAGCGGTGAAAGCTGCGCCGCTGGGCTTGGGGCCGAGCGCCACAAATCCGGCCACCTCTCCGTCAACCTCAAGTCCGGTAATTAGCTCGGCATTCATCGACCGGACCAGTTGTTGCTCCCCCGAGTCCCCGCTGGGCACTCGCTGAATCGACGAGCCGGGACCGAGCAGCCGCAACTGTTCCACGCTGCCCGGGACCGAGGCGGGAACCTCTTGCCATCCGACTGCGGCGGCGAGGACAAAGCGGCCGCGATCCGGAACCCACAGGTACAGTGCCGCCTGTTCGACTCGCAACACTTCGCAACATGACCCCAGCAGATTGCCCGCGACGGCGTCCCGCTCCCAGAGATTGGTCACCGCCCGGTTCATGCGCAACAGGGCACGGTCGAGCTGGTACTTCTCACTAAAGAACTCGCGATCAATCGAACGTTGCGCTCGATCCTTCATCCACAACAGCACATACACGACCAGCATCAGCACGACCATCATCGGGCCGGGCTGGCCGAACAAAGAAGCGTTTTGACTATGGATGAAAATACTGCCCACACCCACAATCGCGCTGAAGAGGATTCCGAGCCCGATACTCAGTACGAGATACCACATCCCTCGATTGAGGACCTGGTCGATCAAGAGCAACTTGTAACGGGCAATGCCGATGGCGTACGCCAGCATGAATGACAGACTGGCTAAGAACATCGGCCCCTGGGATGACCCGAGTGCGAATCTGGCAGGGCTGAACAACGCCAAATACATCGCATACGCCACCGGGATGGATGCAGCCATCCCCGCCCACAGGATCGACTGGACCTGCTGACGCTCCACCAAGGATCGAGCACGGACCAGACTCTCGGCGATCGCCAACAAGGTGCCGGTAAAGTAGAGCAATGAGAGTGTCAGATAGCTGAGGATGACAGTCTGCAGCAAACTCATCAGCAGCGACGAACCCCGAGCGATGGTTTGCTCCAAGGCCATCGCCAGCGGTCCCTCACCCCAGGATCGAGAAAGCCACCAACTGGCGAGAATCATGACGACCGTAAAGAGCGACATCACCACGGGAATGAAGTAGATCGCCCCCAAAACCAGGCCGGGAGATCGAGTGAGCCCCGGTTTCGCGATGGGATCGATCACAAAGAAATGCAGCAGAATGGGCGGCAGCAGAATGGCTGACACTGTAAACGGGAGGATCAGTGGCAAGCTTCCCGAGATCACCCACCAATGATCGCCGCCCACGAAAGCGACGAGCGTCACCCCCCCGAGATAACAGAAGAGCCGCAATGACTTGTCGAATGGTCGCTGCCAGGCGGCAAAGACGCTGATGAGCGTGATGGCCAACTGGAGGATGAACCAGAGCAGGGTGACGCCCACGCGAACGGAGGAGTATTTCCTGAGCTTCAGCCAACCGACCTTGATGAACTCTGAATTGGCCTGACGGAAGCGGACTTTGACATACCGAGTCTGGTCGGGGTACACGACCAGAGTCAGGCTCGAAGTCGCGCTGAGAGCTTTACTCAGCTTACCGGGTGACATTCCAAATTCGACAAGGTCCCCCGAGAGGTGGCCCCCCGTTTCAATCGGAGCGTTGCGGAGGGCTGCGTGAGCCCACGCGAAGTCAACAAAGGACCGGATCGGGCGACCGTAGAACTCGACCAGTGTATCTCCCGGTCGGGGCTGGATCATGACCCCTTCACCAGCCGAGGGCCCCACACGGACCTCGACCCCGCGCATCTCGATATCATTGGCGGGCAGGCAACGCAAACCCGCATCGTGGCTGGTCGCGACGTACCACAGGACCACGATGCAGTAGAGCACTGCTGCGGATGTGAAGATCGCGAGGGTGGCGGACGAGTTTTTCACGCGATGTACTGAACCCCCGTGCATGGTTTTGAGCGCCGAACTACGAGTCCACAGTACGACTTCGGCGCCGATTCGTCAAATCAATGGAATGACGATTTTACAATAGAGCACGGATATCGAGCAAAAACACTGAATTCAATGTGCGCCGAAGAAAACGAGATGAATTGGCACGAGGGGTGCATTCCATTTGTCTCGTCTGACCCTGAAACCCTTGGAGAGAACGAAAGCCAACGCCCCGAATCAGCCAGTTGCCGTCTCGAAAGCAGCCTGACCCTTTCTGCAACCTTGACCCCAAATGCGGCCCTTAGGCGTTGGTATCACTCTCCGAGGGTTTTCTATTGCGCTGACCATGTTCTGCACTCCTTAACCACTCTCGGAGTGGCACGGAAGCAGTCCTCAGGTGCGGAGGAACGGAGTCCTCCGTCTCTTGTAGGACGCCAGTGAGCTAACATCAAACTCGGGCCGCGCGGAAGCGCCGCTGTCCGCCCCCAGAATCAACGGGAATTCCTCCCCGTCAGTTTTGCTGGTCCTCAAGACCGCGGGTCGCGATCGCCAATTCAAGGGCTTTCAGCAGCTGCTCTCGGCGAAATGGTTTGTAGATCACCGATTGCAATCCCAGCTGGCGAGCTTTCACGATGGTGTGGTTCGAGTCGTACCCGAAGCCCGCCATGAGGATCACTTGCTGCCGGGGGTCGAGCTCGCGCAAACGGCGAAACATCTCGTCTCCCTTCAGGTCGAACAGCCGGATATCGGAAATGACAACGTCATACTTATAGGTGCGAGCCCGGAATAAGGCCCCCATTCCGTCTTGGGCTGTTTCAATGACACACCCAAATCGTCCGAGCAATTCATGCCCGGAACGCCGAATGTCCTTGTCTCCGTCGACGATCAGGATGCGTTTCCCTTTGAGCGTGCCAAAGGAGATCGCATGGGCCAAAGTGTGGCCCGCCAGAATCTCATCACCCACCTGCAAAATCGACTCGCGAATCTCTCGGGCATGATCGAGGATTTGTTGTAGACGCTCAGCCACTCGGGGATCTTCGTGTTGAACTTTTTCTCCCAGCCAGGCTGCGGCATTCAAGATCTCATCAACGGGATCGGCAACCTCGCAGAGAATGCGAGTGGTGTTCTCCACGACAGTTGTGGCCTGTTCCGCCACCAGTAACTCCAGCGTGTTGAGTGCTTGCGCCACTTCCCGGCTGAACAACTCCAGAAATTGGAGATCGTTGTCTCCGAACGCTCCGGGGCGCGGACTTTCGACGTTGAAAGTTCCCAAGATTTCATTCCGCAACACGAGCGGCACGGTGATCGAGCTGCGTGCGCCCGCCGCTCCGGGGATGTATTTTCCGTCGATTTGCGTATCGAGACACAGGTAGCTTCGCCCGGTTGCCGCGACAAAACCCGTGACACCGTTCCCCTCGGGGCTGGCGAAAAGAGCTCGCTCCATCGCGGTTTGCTCGAAGCCGACCGCTAACAGCAACTTCAGCTGGCCCGTCTCGCGTTCGAGCAGCCGAATCTCAACCGAATCATACCCGAGAATGTCTTTGGTGTAGTGCAGAATCTTGGATTTGAGCAGTTCGATGCGGTCTTCTTCGGAGAGATCGGTGACCTCGTCCGGCTGGAGGTCGCCCAGCTCAGAGCCCGCCATGTAGATGGCTTCAAGCTTCTGTCGCTGGATGTATTCTGAAGAAGAGTCCTTCACGATGACGAGCAGATTGGACGGAAATTCATCGCCCGGATTGCACAGCGGCGTCACATTGAGAGAGAGGTAGCATTTATCTCCCAGTCGCATGATCGTCGAGGCGGGCTCTCCGCTGCCAATGGCTGAGGAGAGCGGCTCGTAGTCGGGGCCCAAAATGTCATTCGTCGGGAACGCGTCGAAGAACTTTTCTCCGAACACCGTCGTCGCACGGCCTGACAACTTTTCCAAATGACGGTTGCCCCACACGATGCGAGTTTCGAGATCAAGGACAGCGATCCCTTCCGGAATCTGTTCGAGAAGTCCCCCTGCCTCAAGAACCAACGAGGCCGGACATTGTTCGACGTGTTGCAACAACAGGGCATCCACGGGCTGTGAACGCAGTCGAGTCAAGGCCTCACTGAGAGACGAGGATCGAATGACATCGCATTCGCTTCCCAATGAGATCGGAGTTGTTTGCTCCCCGACCACCAACACCGTCGGACGGTTCACGGCATGCTCCTGCAACGTCGCGTGGGGTTCGACCTCATGGACTGATCACGCGAAATCTGCGGTGCCGTCAACGAGTTCACTCACGCCTCGCGTTGATTGTAGGAGTCTGGCGCGGTCACGAGAATCGTAATCCGAAGATGAGAAGCCTCGGCTCGTCCAAATCGACGAACTCGCAACGAAAAAAACCGCCCCCCTGCGGAGAGGCAGGGAGGCGGTTAGGCTTAGAGAACGCTTCGAATTCGCTGGCGTTGGCCAGGCGGCTTACAAGGGCAACCCGAGCAACTCCTCTTCTTCTTCCTGAATGATGATGCGGGGGGTGACCATTATCATCAAGCTGGAGGTTTCACGACCCACACCGGAGTTGCGGAACAACCGGCTGATGTAGGGGATCTTGTTCAGGATCGGCACACCGGCCATGTTGCGGCCTTCGCTCAGGGACTTCACGCCCCCGAGAAGCACCGTTCCGCCGTCCGGAACGCTGACCACTGTACTGACGGTGACCGTGGCGACGATGGGCAATTGCACGGCTGCGGCTTGTGCATTGCCGCCCCCTTGGCCCTGCTGGCCTTGTTGTTGGCCACCCTGTTGGCCACCCTGCTGTCCGCCTTGTTGACCGCCTTGTTGGCCGCCTTGTTGACCGCCTTGTTGGCCGCCTTGGCCGCCTTGTCCACCACCTTGTTGCTGGCCGCCCTGGATTCCCCCGGCGGATCCCCCAGCGAAGGAGAAGGTTTGCACATCTGTGATGTTCGAGAAGTTCGGGGCGACAGACAGCCGCACATAGCGACGGTCGGACGATACCACGGGCACCACCAGTAACGAGGTTCCCTCGAAGATCGTGGTGATCTGCGGCTGGAAGGCTGTCGTAAATCCGGATGTCACGGGAGTCAGCGATGTCACGAACGGTCGTTGATTTCCGCTGAAGATACTGGCTTGGATTCCGTTGAAGGTCGTGACCTTCGGAGCAAACATGATGTTCGACCGACGATCGCCCTGAGCCGCTCGGACAAACAGGAAGGCTTCCACATCACTGAGGATCGCCATCCCGAACTGTATACCCGCTGCCGGGTCGAAGTTACCGAAGGTCGGAGCAGCCAGATCGAACGATCCTTGCCGAAAGGGCACGTCGAGGTCACCACTGAATTGCCCAGGAGAGCTCATGCCGACCACCGTCCGGCTCGGCCAGCGATCGCGACCGACGACGTTGATACGTGGACCGGGTGCAAACGGTCCTGTCGAACCGAGACTACCGCCTCCACCCCCCTGGCCCTGCTGGCCACCCCCTTGTTGTCCGCCGCCCTGCTGGCCACCGCCCTGCTGACCACCGCCCTGCTGGCCTTGTTGTTGGCCACCCTGACCGGCTCCACCGGATGATCCGTTCACGGGGTCAACCAAACCGAATGGACGCAGCGGGTTAAAGGTGTTGTTGGTTCGTGGTCCGCCAATCGAATCGTTGACGTTGAAGTCGAAGTCGACCCCAATCTGCTCAAAGAACCGGTCGCTGACCGTGATGTAGCGGACTTCGATCGTGACCTGCAAATCCTGCAACCGTCGCAGCTGGCTCAGCAAGTCGGCGATATCCTGGTGGACCTTCTGGGTCTGCCGGACGACGAGGCTCAGCGTGCTTTCGTGGTTGTTGATCGCGGCCTTCCCGCCATTCTCTTCCCACGAATCGGGATCGACCGTCGTCATGATGAGATCGGACAGGGCTCGGAAGTCATGGTTGTCGACACCCATTTGGTTGTCGACACCGGGAATCCTCGAATTGGTCGGCAGCAAGGAGTTCCCCGAGGCTCCCGGAATCTGAGCCAGGCCCCCAAACCCAGGCACGGAGAACTGGCCCCCGCCCATGGGCTGGGCCGTCGCCGATTGCGGCTGACGAGCTGTCAGCGGCATGATCAGATCGGCCACTTGGTAGACCGTGGTCTTCATTTCGCCCTGGCGACGATTCTGGCTGGTGATCATCAGCACTTCATTCTCGACGATGTAGTCGAGATTGAGTTGTTCGAGCATGAGGTTCAAGGCACTTTCGAGGCGGATGCCGTCCACACTGATGGTGACGGGAGTGCTCTCGGTGTTGCCCTCTTCTGTCAGCCCTTCCGCATCGAGAATGATGCCGATGCCCTGAGCATCCGCGATGTGAGTCAGGACTTCTCTCAGAGAGATGTTGTCAAAGTGCAGGGACACAGGAGCCTTGAGCGCGGCGTAGACGCGTTCCTCCGTGGCACTGTGTTCCCGGCCATCCTTCGGAGACGCCTTGCGACGCTCCTGGATCTCTTTCCAGTTCTTGGCGTACCGGACGGGATCGCCGTTCGCGACAGGATTGATCAAGCCTTCTTCGACATCTTGCAGAGTGTCGTAGAAGCTCTGCTCCTTGTCCGACTTGAGCCGCTCGATCTGGTCGGTTCGCATGGCGAACTGGGCGGTCAACTCCATTTGAACCACGACCGCGTTGTTCGGGTCGAGTTCCTTCGCCTGCTTCGCCACGGCGTGAGCCTCGGCAAATCGGCGTTGCTGCTTCAGGTCGTTGAACTTCTCGACCAGAACTGCCATTTCCTGCTCGACCCGGACACGGGTCTGGATCTCTCGTTCGACCAAGTCGCGGGTCTCGGCATTCTTCCGCTCCAGTTCAATGACCGGAGCATGTTGCTTCATGTAGGAATCGACTCCGGAGAGCGAACTGCGAACCGAACCCGACAGTTGTTCGACGTGTTCGGGTGCAAATCCGCTCGCTTCGATCGAAGCCAGTTGCTCGGACAGCAGCTGCTTGGCTTCTTCCGGCTTCCGCTCTCTCAGGCGTTCCGCCCGGAAGACAGCGTTCAGCGTTTCTGTCCGCAGCTTGTCAAACTTGGCTTCGTGCTCCTGCACTGCTGTGTTCAGATGGCTGGAATCAGCGGCACTCGGGTCCGCCCCGTCGACAATCTGCTCGTTACTGGCGAGTTGAATCTTGTTGTTGCGGGGAGCCAGATCCCGCAGCTTGTCTTGCAGCTGCTGCTGGCGATAGCCATCGAGTTTCTCCCCCGACTGATGAACCGCTAGAAACGCATCATAGGCTGCTCGTCGATCTCCTTGGCGAAGAGCGTCGACTCCCTGATTGTAGAGTTCCAGAGCCGACCCTTCGGCCACGACCGAAGACTTGTCGAATTCCGAGCTGGCAGTCATGACACCATTCGAACGTTCTCCCGGAGCGGCTGGGGGAGCACTGGCTGACCGATCGATGTCCGCCAGAATCATCTCGGGGGTGTCTTCAAACAGATCATAGGTGATGTTGTATTCCGCAGCTGCTTGAGCCTTGGAACGAGCCACAGCGGGGTTGCCGGCTTCGAGAGCGGCTCGGGATCCCTGAATCAGCGCGACTGCGGCCTGTTTCTGATCTTCCAGACTGAGCGGTGATTCCTGGGTGGAGGCGGCTGGGCTCGGCTGGCTGGCGACGAGTCGTTCCAGATCTTCACGGACCATGTCGGGACGGTCGTCAAAGATCTCGTAGGCGACTTCGAGCTTCTCGGCTTGGGCGACTAGCTTTTGAGCCGTCTGCACGTCTCCGGACTTCATCGCGAGACGGGCTCCGGTAATCAGCTTGATGGCTTCGTCTTTCAGGGACCTATTGGCTTCAGCAGCCGGGGCATCCTGACGCGAGGCCAAAGCGGTCTCTCGTGACTCGGCGGCCCGGATTTCCTGGAGAATCAGGTCGGGACGGTCATCGAAGATGGCGTAGGCGACGTTGAACTGCGAAGCCTGATTGGCCTTATTGCGGGCTTCTTTGAGATTGCCCGCACGCAGTGCTTGCTTCGCTTCGCTCAGGAGGAGAAGGGCAGCGTCGTGGTCGGCCTGGGTGGCATCCGAACTGGCGACGGGTGTGACTTTCCGGCGGTCACCAGCCATGACGACTGATTTCGAACGCCGTTCGATTTCCGCAAGAACGTGTTCCGGATGCTCATCGAGCAATCCGTAGGAGACATCCAGCTTCTGAGCTTTCATCGCCAGAGAGCGAGATTCTTCGAGCTGACCTTTATCGAGAGCCTCACGAGACCGTGCGACCAGCTCCTGGGCCTGGGCCTTCAGATCGTTGCGGGTCGCGGGAGCGGCCTGATCCTGAGCCACAGACTCGGGAGAGGTTGGTGCGGTCCAGCTGGCCTGGGGAGTTTTCGGCGCTGAAGCGAAGGCCGCAGACGGTCCGTCCGGGCTGGCTTCTTGCTTGCGTGCCAGATCGGCGAGAACATGCTCAGGGCGAATGTCGAGGTTTCCATACTCGACTTCGGTGGCACTCGCGAGTTCGATCTTCTGGCGGGCAACATCGAGTTCACCACGGGTCACGTCTTCGCGAGCTTCGATAAGCAAGGCCTGCACATACGCGTGTGGGTCATCCGTCGCTGAGGCATGTTCAATGCCTTTCTTCGAAGGCGACTGAGCGAACTCCGCGTCCGGCGATGGCCCTTGAATCAAAGCCAGCAGAGCCGTGGGGCTTTGCTCGCCCGCCTTGAAGGCGACCTTCCACTGTCGGGCCATTTGGTCCGCAGCTGTGGCGAGGCGTGTGGCTTCGGCGTTGTCGCCGTTGCGGAAGGCCAGGCGAGCCTGCCGCATCTGGTCTTCGACCCGTCGACGGTTGACCTCCCCCGATTTGGAGGTTTTCGAGGGAGCGGCTCCGGAAGACGTTCCCGCTTTGTAGCGGTCGAACGGATTCTGTTCGGAGACAGTCTCCTGAGCGTTCGTCTGGCTATTGATCCAGACGCTGGCGGCAACCAGCCCACCACACGCAATCAAGCCGAGGAACCGCTTCAAGGACCGACCGATCTGGGGTGCGGTGTCTGCGTTCGGAGATGAGGAAGTTTTTCGCGCCATAAAAGCACCAGCCTGGAGTTCCGGGGTTGGAGGCGATCCGGGGAGACGACTCGTGGGGGGCAGGATTTCGAAGAAGCCGATTCGTGGGGGGCACGCTGTCAGCTTGGGGGAAAACCCGCTCATTCGGAGTGTGTTGCCGATCTGGAATCGTGAGTGAGACCTAGATGTGACCAATGGAGGATGGCCGATGTACCGGAAATTTTTCAGTCGGGTCAAGAGGCGTCATGGAAAAAAGGGGCGCAGGTGCAGAAATCCGCCGATCGCCGAGTTTTTTCCGGCGAGAGCTGCCGAAACCCTCGCTTTTTCAGCACATTGGAACGAGTCCGGGGAATCCGGGAGCGGGCAGTTTCTCGATTCCCCGAGTCCGCTGGCCTTCGATTTTCCGCCGCTTTGATGGTTTGATATCCTTCGGGCCTGACCGAGTGGGGGGAACGTCTGAGTCCCAGGCATTCTGCACCCGCCCGCCCGTGGACCAGTGGAGTACGCGAAGAGGGTGATGACCCCTTCGCAGTCTCAGTGGGAGCTTGATTCGTGTCTTTGATCGTGCAGAAATTCGGGGGCAGCAGCGTCGGCACCCCCGAGCGAATTCTTTCCGCAGCTCGGCGAGCTGTGGCCGCGAAACGGGCGGGCCATCAAGTCGTCATGGTGTGCAGTGCCCGCGGCAAGAAAACCGATGAATTGATTGACTTGGCCAACGAAATCACGCTCACCCCGCAACCCCGCGAAATGGACATGCTCCTGTCCACCGGGGAACAGGAAGCGGTCGCGTTGGTCGCCATGGCCATCAGCACACTCGGCGAGCAGGCCATTAGCCTGACGGGCGAGCAAATCGGGATTATCACCGACCAGACTTACATGAAGGCTCGCATCAGCCAGATTTCCACCACACGCCTCAAGCAGGAACTGAACGCGGGGCGGATTGTCGTCGCCTGCGGCTTTCAAGGTGTCAGCGAAAACGGCGATATCACCACACTCGGGCGCGGTGGCAGCGACACCACCGCCACGGCCCTCGCAGCCGCCCTCGAGGCCAACGAGTGCGAGATCTACACCGATGTCGACGGGGTCTACACCACCGACCCTCGGATCGTGCCCGAAGCCCGCAAGATCTCCCGCATCTCCTATGACGAGATGCTCGAAATGGCCAGCCTCGGCGCGGGAGTCATGCACTCACGCAGTATCGAGTTCGCCAAGAAGTTCGATGTCGCTTTAAGAGTGCGGCACGCCCTCAACGATAACGAGGGTACGCTGATCGCCGCCACGGGCGAAGAACTGGCCCGTAGTGTGACCGGCATGGCTCTGGTCCGCGACGAGGTGCGGGTCAGTCTCTGCGACATTCCCGACCGCCCCGGGGTCATGAGCTTGATCTTTGCCAAGATGGCAGCTCGCAAGATCCCCATCGATATGGTCGTGCAGAACGTCTCTGCCAACAACAAGGCGGAAGTCTCGTTCACCGTCCCCGCGAGCGAGTTGGCCGAAACCCTCACAGCGGCTCAGGAAGCTGTGCAGGAACTCGGGGCCGGTTCAGTCCTCAGCGGGACGAATCTGGCTAAGGTCTCCGCTGTGGGACTGGGCATGAAAACGTGCCCTGGCGTCGCAGCCCGCATGTTTCGCCGCCTGGCGGAAGCGGGGATCAACATCCAGATGATCACAACCAGTGATATCAAAGTCTCGGTCCTGGTTGATCGCAACGTCTGCGAGCAGGCTCTGCGAACCGTGCATCAGGGCTTCCAACTCGACTCGGCGAATCCGGCCCCGGAACTGACCGTCATCAAAACAAAAGCCGCTGCCACGGCTCAGGCCAGCGAGCAGGAACGCCTGGCCGCTGTCGTGAGCCGACTGGGCAGTCTGGAAGATATTGTCGTCAGCGAGATCGTTCTCGACGAGGGCCAAGCCCGTGTCACTGTCCATAACGTGCAAGATCGACCGGGGATCTCCGCTGACCTATTCGAAGCGGTGGCTCAAGGCGGCGTATCAGTCGACATGATCGTACAGAACGTCAGCCGCAACTCGACGACCGAGGTGTCATTCACCGTCGACGCCGGTGATCTCGACAAGGGAATCCGCATCATCCAGAAACTGATTCAGCGCTGGCCGGGCTCCAGCGTCAGCCACGAGCGCGAGATTGCCCTGTTGACGGTGAACGGCATCGGCCTGCGAACCCATACCGGTGTGGGGGAGCGAATGTTCCACACGCTCGCCGACGCTCAAATCAATGTAAAAATGGTGAATACCTCGGAAATTCGGATGAGCGTCGTCGTCGCCCGCCCCCAGGGCGCGGCGGCACTCACGGCTCTCCAACTCGCGTTTGGGATTAAGTCATCGTAGAGATGCGATGACTCCCGATCATCGGTGGAGTTGGACAAGCCCGAATTCTCCACGAACACGTGATCGGTCAACCGAAGAATTCAACGCCCAGACGTGAAGCCGCAAAGCAAGAGGTCACCCCCAACCTTTGTGCCCCTGCGCCTTGGCGTCTTTGCGTTAACCTCCTCGTTCCCCCCTTGGCTGTCTTTGCTGGCTTCTGTTCAATTTCTTCTTCTTCCATGCTGAAAAGATGACGAACCTCTTCCGGTCCAAAACGAGAGTGTGAACAGAAGGACGCACAGGTCGTCAAGGAAGAGGGAGGAAAAGAGCATTGATCCGTGATTTGACCCGATTCTCTGCATCTCCCCGCCTCTGTACTGATTCGGTCTCGCTGACCGACGTTTGAAATGCACACACGCAATTCCATGCACAAACCCCAGCGTTTTGATAAACGCCGGGGTTGGTGACAAATCAGATCACTCCTCAAGTCAATCAAGGACTTACGGGAGGAAGATTGTCTCTTTTAGCTGGGGGATTGTCGTCGTTGTTCTGACTATCACCAATGGCGAACCCGGCTGCAATTCCAGCGCCGAGCAACCCTCCCATGATCAGGAGTTGTGTCCCACTAATTCCTAAGAGAGAGTACTGGCCACGGACGGCTGTCTTGGCCACGACCAAGCTGGATTGAGCAGTCGCGGGAGCGGCTTGCTCCGACCACAGACGGACTGGGAATTCGCCATCAGCCATGCGGATGGTGTGAGCTCCGGTCGAAAGACCCGGGACGGTGTAAGAACCATCGGTCTTGGTGGCGGTCTTGGCAATCGTCTTGCCATTCTTCGCTACGGAAACAACGGCCCCGTCGACTGGTTTGCCATTGGCGCTTAACAGCTTACCATTTAGCTCACCCTTCACGAGGACGATATCGGCTCCGCGATTGACCTGCCGAGTGACCTGAGGAGCGGCACTGACTGGAATTGCTGGGACAATCATTGATGCGCCAGCGGCGCACGCAACGATGCGAGCGTACATTGAGTTTCTGAGCATGTGACCATACTTCCTTTCTGAACGTCGATCGCGGAATTGATTCGTCTGACTCGACTGGGTTGAGAGAGCACGCACGAAGCCCACTGTGCGTCCTCAGCATTGTGATTGGATTAATCGACACATTCCTCATCGAAACCGTGTCCATACTCAGTGGTCGACCAGAGAGGCAAGGAATTCTGGGTCTGTCCTCCGATACAACCGATACTTTCGCTACAACAAGACCAATCAGACTTCAGTCGAGTCAATCAGAATGACACTCATAACCCATTCGTCGCCAGGGTTCGTAGTCTGGACCCTCGGGACCGAACCGAACCGAACCGAAATCGGCGTCCAATCTATGTCCGACCAATTGATAATTTCGTGAACCACTCGATCTCAGAGCAGGCGTCGATCGCTCCCGGTCTTGAGTCCCCGCGCTCGGTGAAGGATCGCTCGATCAATGTTGGGAGCGAGGCGCACCATGTGATCGCCTGATGGCCCTGTTCGGAAGGCCGTTCTTCATCCCGTGAGGGACGGTTGAAAATAGTCCACCGTTTCAACGGTGAGTGTTCGGAGCGAACGACGCCACAAAGTTCCGCCAAGGACGACAGAATCTCCCGCAGCCTCGGTCGCGCTGGCACTCAAAGCATCTTTCGCCCCTGACGGGGCAGCGAGAATTGGGGCAGCTGGGTCCCACCGTTGCAATTGTGCGCTTTTTTCGGGCGTCCCTGCCGGGACTCAGAGGGCGACGGAACTGCAGCGGGGCTCGGGCGCGGTTCACCTTGATGCAACGTGGGACCGGTCCTCCCCACCCGCCGTTCCAGCCACTGGATCGACACAAACGCGTCGGAGGGGCCATCGGGCAGTGATTGATCGGTCACCTCTCATCGCAAAAAACAAACCCCGCCAGTCATTTGACTGGCGGGGTTTGCCTACCGGATCTTTTACTGTACAAAAATTCAGGGGCTAACCAAAGCATCCAACTGGTCACTCAATTCATCGATTTTGTCATTCTGATCGCTGATCTTGGCAATGCTGACGATTGCTACGGTTAAAGCGGCCACCGCCAGGGCTCCGACTGCAATGTTGCCCCAAATCGGGCAACCACAGTCATCCATAAGTTGTCCACGCACGGCAGTCTGCGAGACGGTCAGTTGAGCCTTCGCCCCAGCGGGCGCTGTCTCCTTGGACCACAGGCGAACGGGAAACTGTCCATCCGCCATGACGACGCTGTGGGCTCCGTTGGTGAGTCCGCTGACCGAGTAGGAGCCATCCTCTCCAGTGACGGTCTTGGCCACGACCTGGCCATTTTTGGTCACCGCCACAAACGCACCCTCGACAGGTTGGCCGTTGGCACTCAGCAGTTTTCCTTGCAGTTTACCTGCCCGCAGAACCACATCGGTACCCTGGCGGACTTGCTGTTTGACCTGCGGAGCCGCAGTGACCGGCATCGCAGGCACGATCATCGATACGCCAGCGGCGCACGCAATAATCCGAGCAAACATTGAATTTCTAAGCATGAGTCTCAACTCCCTTATGGTGACGAACCTCTTTCAATCGCCATCTTTCCTGACGATTGAGAGAACCAACAGGGACACTCGCGAAGTGTGACCGCTGTCGAATCCAGTAATCCAATCGACACAATGCTTCTAATCCACACAGGTGTCTCGCCCCGATTAACTCGGATAATCCTCATCACGTCACGACTCTTCAGGAGAATCGCTACAACTAGAATACTCCGATTCATACTACCCAGCTTCACACGCTCCGACGCGGTAATCCTATGGAATGAGCGATCAAAGCTCCTAAACCTCTCGATCTCCTCACAGCCCGCCGAACTGACGTATGGCTTCATAGACGGCTGCATTGACCGTGCTGGCCAGATTCAAGCTGCGAACTGTGTCGTGCATCGGAAACTTGACGCAATGAGTCTCATGTGCCAGTCTCAATCGCTCAGGCAGCCCGCTCGACTCGCTGCCAAATACCAAGACATCGCCCGCTTGAAACTCAGCATCCCAAGTCAGTCGACTCGCGGTTTTGGTGAACAGCCAAAACGTACGCCCAGACAGCTTCTGTTCCAGCGTCGCCCAGTCATCCACTGCTTCCCAGTCGAGATGCTGCCAGTAATCCATCCCCGCCCGTTTCAAATACCGATCATCCAGACGGAACCCTAGCGGGCGAATCATCCACAGCTTGGCTCCCACGGCCACGCAACTGCGCCCGATGTTCCCTGTGTTTTGCGGGATTTCGGGTTGATAGAGCACGACATGCAGTCGCGGCTCGGGGCGAACTGGCAGGGAGATTTCGGGATCAGACACGGCTCAGGCCACCTCAAACAAGAACTCGACCTCAACCGCCGCATTCAATGGAAGGGCGTTAACACTGACCGAGGTCCGGGCATGGCGGCCTTTGTCTCCGAGAATTTTGACGAGCAAATCACTGGCTCCATTCCCGATCTGGGGCTGCTCTGTGAAACCGTCGACACTCTGCACAAAGACGCCGATCCGGACGACTCGGACCAGCTTCGACAGATCACCCCCAAGTTCCGCCCGCAGAGCTGCCAAACCATTCAGGACACACTGCTGAGCCGCAGCTTGTGCAGTGGCAATATCGACTTGAGTCGGCACCGGGCCGATGACTAGGAGTTGCCCATTCAAAAACGGCAACTGGCCACTGCAATAGACCAGATTTCCCGTCCGCACCGTCGGGACGTAGGCGGCCACCGGCTTGGCTGGTTCCGGCAGGGTCAGGCCCAATTCGGCTAATTTCGCTTCGATCGACATGTGTCATCCCCGATGTCGCGGGGGATGATCTACGCCGCAGCTGTTTCGGTCGCGTCCGGTCGAGACTGCGCCATCTGCTTCCCCACTGGGGTCAGACGATACCGCAAACCCACCTGTCGGTCGACCAACTTGAATTTCAAATATCCCAGGGCAATCACTCTGCCATGCAAGGCCGACATCTGCGCCCCGTCGACACCTTCCAGCTGCGAAACGCGAGCGACCCAACCGGTCGCACTCTCTTCACTGTCCGATTCTGGCCCAGGAGACACAGCGGGCTTGGAAACGACTGGAGCATCGGCGGAGATTGCCGCTGCAGCGGCTGTTTTGGCCGACGCTTTCCCTGTCGCTTTCGCGGTGGCAGCTTCAGCGAATGCCACAGCCTCCTCGGCCTGGGAATAAGCCAAAAGGAGGCGAACCCAGTCGGCGCGGTTCTGGAAACAGAGGGTCTCGAAGTCTTGCATACCCGGGCTATCGGCACCCGAGAACCGACTGCTTTCCCACTCCTGCGGATGTCCATACCGCCGTGGACTTCCGAGGAATCAAGGTCCGATGAGATCGCTTTCTCTCAAGCTCTCTCTCCCGCATCGAGTGCCGAACGAACCGATCAATGCCCGTTATTTGGAGTATTCGGCATTGTCGACGGATAGCTTCGTCCTCCCGATCACATGAATCAGTGGCAGAAAGCTCTCGATGGGGAGGGCTGAACTCTCTTCGAGGGCGCTATCCCCCGTCTTGAGATGCACCGCATCTCCGTGCCCCTTTGCGAGTGTCCCATCGAGTGGCACCCACCGCCCGTTCAAATAAGCCTCCGTCCACATATGACCACCGAACGCTTTGAGCGAGGGGGCGTACACCAACCCGGTCACCACACGCGATGGAATCTTTTTCACGCGCAGCAACGCAGCCAACAGAATGCCATGCTCGGTACAGTCCCCCGACTGACTCTTCGCCACTTCGGACGCTGTCGCCATCGCGGTGGAAAAGTTCTTCAGCTTCAGATGCTTGTGAACGAATGCCTCCGCCTGGATGGCGATCTTGACGGGGTCGGTCTCGGTCCCCGCCATCTCATTGGCTAGCTTCACGATCAGCGGATCTTCCAGATCGACAAACCGGGACGAAGACAGATACTTCGCCTCCGGAGACGGCTCGTCACCCTTCGTCCCCGCATCCACTGCGGTCACGACCAGTTGAAACACCCCAGCCTCACCGGCCACGACCTTCTGTGTCGGGCTTTCGAGAAAGATCGTTTTCGGGTCGTAGTCGGCGGCTTCCAGCTTGTAGGTCACCTTCCGCGTCTCATACGCCCGGTCGATCACACCCACATCGATCAGCGTCTCCACACCCAGGTCGATCTCCGCAGCTGCGATCTCCTTCAGAGCCTCCTCGGAGGTGCAACTGTAAGTCTCCATGCCGAGGAGTCCCATGCTCATTTTTTTGACATCACCCGCGTCATCCGTGTAGACCGTGGAGGTCACGCCGGGGAGGATCGACTGGGTCATCTCGGATTTATTCAGCTTCACAACCTCGCCGGAGAGCAGCTTCGTCATCTCGGGTTCCAACTGCTTGACCGAGACCTGGGCGATCTGGCCCATGGTCGCCTCAAACATGCGAAAGGACCGTGTTTCTCCGATCTCCAGCGGAGAGTCTTTCACTGACCGATCAAACCAGTTCGGCGACTTCACGTCATCGGGGAGTTTGATCTCCTTGGTAAAGGTCTTCCCCGAAGAGGTCGTGGCTACCGTGGCGACGTTCCCGGTGACCGTCCCGCGTGACTCGGTCTTGCTGAAGGGCGGGTTGTCCTGAAGCGTGTAGAACGACAGCAGGTGCCCCTCGGCATCCTCCTCTGTCCGCATGTTGACATCGGTCGTCAGCTTACCGCCGAAGCGTTTGATGCTGATGCGAGTGAAGACTTCGGTGATGGTAATCGACTTTCCGTCGCGATCTTCCGTGCGCGTGATCGAATTGGCGTACCCGATTTTCCGTCCCTGCAGAGTGATGATCTGCCAGTCTGCGGAGTCGGTGGCCTTCGCGGGAGCGGTCTTCTTCTCCGCCAGAGCGCGTCCCGTCCAACCGCAGGCCACCAGCAAGAATGCGAGACACCATACGACGGGCATCCTCGTTCGTCCCGATTCCGACGGACAAGGATGTCCACCGTACTGGGTCACTTCAGTCAACCGGGCAGGAGACCACATAACAAACTCGATCATCGGGGGAAACAGGACCGGTCGATCCGACGAGCGACCTCAGTTTACAGAGTCTACCGCTTTTTTCCGCTGCTCGTCAGCTGCGTCGGAATGCTGACGGACGATTTGCTGGCTTATGGGTGAGCCGTAATGGCGAGTATCGTCAGTCGCCCCGTTTCGGGGCCGTAGCACCAAAAGAGGCGGTCAGCTGCGGGGATGCGATTCTGCACGTAAGCCTCCCACACACATTTCCCCGGCGTAAACGGATTGGCGATTCCATCGTACGAGTGGGACTGCAATCCCGGGTGTTTGGGATTCTCGGCGAGTAAGGCCGACGTCTTATTCACTTGCTTGGCGAGGCCGAGTTGTTTCGAGGATTTCTTCTTCTCATTCCCCGATTCGGGCTGAGGATGATTGGCGCGTTCCATAATCTCTTTGTGCTGCACATACGCTTCATTGGTCCACACTAGTTTAAATGTCATTCTTTCCCCTAAACCTGATTGATGTGATCCAAAACGACCATCGCCTTGACTCGTCCAACTGTGCGATATATGGGAATTTAAGTCAACTGTTATTAAACAATAGTACTCGCCATAAATCTGCCTTTGTGAAAAATGAAGGGAACAAAAACAGTGTTTACTTTGAAAGCAGTGGCCTTTTCGGGACCGCTGCTTTCATTTGCGCAGTGAGGCATTCTAGTCGATTTCCACACCCGCCCACGCGGGGTCGATGGCTGGCGGGTTGGACACGAATTGCAGCTGTCGTGCTTGCTCGATGCCGGATTCGAGGGATTGACGTGCGGCATCATTTTCCCAGAGCCAAGCGGCATATTCAGGAATCACCACTGCCGGAGAAATGACGATATGGTCGGCGTTCTCCTGAACAATAACCGTCTTCCCAGCGAATTTGGCACCCAATGCCAATCTTCCGCGACTGTCGACCACCTTCGTTTCCATGATTTCCCTTTTGCAAAAGCCACTGACACCTAAAGCGCGGGCAACAATGGGCATTGCGTCAAGTGGGTATTTCCCATTTGATGCGATTGTTCGTTGTATTTCTACAGTGATACCGCGATCACCCCTGCGCCTTCACACCCTTCAGGCTCACGAACTCAGGCAAATCCCCGACCAGCGGTTGGGCGTATTTGAGGAATGCCTTCGTGACATCCATCCCCGATTCGTCGATGTACTCATCCGGCAACGGGCGTTCGTGGTTCGCGACTTCGCTGAGCGCGATTGTGCCGTAGTCGATGGCGTACTCGCTCCCCTTCTGGCGCACCATCGTGACCATCACGCCGCCGTGTCCCTTCGTGGCCAGCTTCACCGCTTGTCGGCCACAGCCGTACGCCTCGGCGACATCGAGCTTCACCGTGCGGTCCGAGGCACACATCGGCAGTGACTCGGTGACCTGGAACTCCCCACGCCAGCCGAAGGCATCGCTCACAATGCGGTGCAGGACCATCCCGACACTGGCACCACCCATCGCGCCGAACTCGACATTGTTGAACTTGTCGCGCGTCTGCGAGGCACTCACCGGCGAGCCATCGGCATTGCGAATTCCCTCGCCGCAGACGATCGATACAAAGCCGAATTGCTTCTGGATTTCCTCCACCCGCGCCAGGAACTTGTCCCGATCAAAGGCCCGCTCCGGCATCAACAGAATATGCGGCGCATCTCCCTTCGAACTGCGAGCCAAAGCCGCAGCTGCCGGAAGCCAACCTGCTGAGCGACCGACTGTTTGGAAGATCACAAACTGGTCGACCCGCTGCATGTCGCGGGCGAGTCTCCCGGCTTGCTGCACACTCAGTGCCACATACCGCGCGGCACTCGGATACCCCGGTGTGTGGTCGGTGCCAAACAGATCGTTATCGACCGTCTTGGGCACTCCGACGCCGGTCATCTCCCATCCATTGGCATTCGCATACGCCACGACCCGGTGGATCGTGTCCATCGTGTCATTGCCGCCAATCATGAAATAATAACGGATGTTGAGCTTCTTCAGCTGTTTCAGAATCGGAGGGAAGTGTTCCTCTTTGAGCTTCAACCGGCTCGACCCGAGAGCACTCCCCGGAGTATTCCGCAGCCCTTCGAGAACCTCTTTCGACTCCGCTCCCAGATCAATCAGCCAGCCGTTGAGCACGCCCTCAATGCCATATCGCATTCCAAACACATGGCCGATCTTCTTGTCCGCTTTCAAGCATCCATCAATCACCCCCGACAATGAGGCATTGATCACAGCTGTCGGTCCTCCGGACTGTCCGACGAGGGCATTGGCGGTCTTCATGAGTAGTCATTCCGAGGTGAATGGGGTGGCAGCATGGAACAGGCTAGAGAAAAGAGCCGCTAGAGAACAAGGCATCGGGAGCGGCACAGCGTGAGCCTGCCGAGGGGTGACTGGAGAAGAGGGCAATTTTCCGACGAACCACGCCTCGGCAAGCTTACGCCATGCCGCTCTGCGTCCAATCATAACGAGGGCGGCGGAGCCCGACGGACGCCGCGTTGCCAGTAGAGCCGATCATCGGTAATCACCCCGCGTCGTTTCGCGCAGTTGAGGCACAAGCGCTCCTCCGCGTTGGCCAAGTAGACCTCCCCACAGAGCAACAGATGAAAGTAGTCCTCACCCGGATTCTTGGTGTAACAGTAGTCCTTGTCCCAACTGGTCTTGATCTTGGCGGTCCACCCCTCGAAGTGCGGAACGTAGACACGCCGCTCGAATTCCACCTCGGCGGGATCGGGATTCGGTGGGGAGAGCGATTCGTCCATCGAGTGTCACCTTGTCAGCGCATTTCGGAGATCATCCTCACCAAGATAAGCAGACAGGAATGTCTGCTCTGCTGATGGTAGAACAGACATTCCTGTCCGCCACTCCTGAAGGCACATTCCGAACCTGCTCTAGCTTTCCGAATCCCCGTGCAGCTCGCGGTAGCGTTCGATTTCCTCGCACAGAACCCGCTCTTGCTGCCGGGCTCTCAAGCGTTCCAGCCGGGCTTGAGCCACAGAGATCGCCATGTCACCCATCGCGAGTAGGGCCAGCCAGACCGCGACCAGTAACATCGCCAACACATCAATGCTCCACAGAGCGGCCATCTGACGCGGGTTGATCCACTCGGCCCGTTGCAGGATGGGCAAGACCGCATCCCCGGCGCACAGCAGCAGCCCCTCCAAAGCGATCAGCGCCGCCACCTGCATCCGGCGACGACTTTGAGACCAGCGCGTGGGAGTGGCCTGTTCGGGATCATCCGCCACCCGCCTCCAGGATCGCCAGTGCCAGATGCCGAGAAATATCCCCACCGACACGAGCAAAGTCGCGAAGAGCAGGCCGGGAATCTCGGCTCGTGTGAGCATTTTTCCTGCTAGGAATCGAGACACCGCAGGGAATCTGCAGCCGCTGAAGCCGTCGCCTCATCTTCCCAGAAGCGCGTTCATTTGGCGGAGCAATCCTCGTCAATCGACCTTATTTGTGACCCGCTTGCCTGCGAATCGCCGCCAGCACATCAGCGGTCGACTTCGGACGGCCCGCAGCGTCTGGAGCAGGAGCGGCAGGCACGACCGCAGCCTTGACCTCAGCGGGCGGCTCCACGGGAGCAGCCACGACCGCAGCTGCTTCGACCACGGGAGCTGGCTCTTCGACCACGGGAGCTGGCACTTCAACCACGGGAGCTGGCACTTCAGCAACGGGAGCAGTCCCGGCGGCCTTCGCAGCCGCTTGCTGACGAATCTTCTCAAGCGGTGACAGCTTGGCGGCGTCCCCGGCGACGGGCGTTTTCACTGCGGAGATCGGTTTCTCGGCCACGGGAGCCGCATCACCAGCGGCTTTCGCGGCAGCTTGTTGACGAATCATGTCGAGTGGTGACGGCTTGGCCCCACCGGCGGAGGGAGCAGCCGCCGGCTTCGGAGCCCCAGCTGCTCGAATCGCGTCGAGTGGGCTCTTGCCAGCGGGCTTCGCGACTGACGGTTTGTCGACCGCCGGAGCCCCAGCTACGGGTTTGGCAATCACGGGGGCAGTTGCGGCTTTGGCATCCGGCTTGGCCCCAGCGACCTTGGCTTGCGGCGCGTCAACCACTTTCAGGAACGCTGGATCGATGTCGTACCAGGAGATGTCGACTGGGCCATCGAACTGCACCAAGGCGCGACAGGCCATGTTGACCGTCTTCACCGTCCCGGTCAGCCCGACGAACCGTCGCAGCTCTGGAACTCCCTCGAAGACGACGACAAACTTGTCGGTCAGTTCGGTCTTCAGCTGTTCAGCCTGTGCAATCGACATGGGGCAAATCACCAATTCAGGGCGTGACCTCTCCGCAGCGACGCAAGTGTGCCGCTGTCGCCGCCACGATTCTGAGAGAAGATTTCTCCGAAAGCAAGGCAGGCTCAAGGGTTGTCCGGGCGTGGGAATCGTTTGGTGAAACGCTGACTCGACAGGAGAGCGGAAAATGCCCTCCCAAACCGCCTGTGGATGATCCCACTCCCCGTCGTCCAGAGAGAAGTGAAGCCTTGCCAAACCGACACCGGACTCTCACAGTCCAGTGTCTTTGTATAGTACGTGGATCTCGATTTCGAGTGAAATTCAACGATCCAACGGGTGTCTCCACAGCTCGTAGAGGCGGTCGAGATGCGAGTGGCGGGACACCGGACTCGGAGAGTCCGGCGACTCGGGGCAACTCATTTCGCACTCCCACCCATCCTCAGAAATCGCTCTGGAGGCGTTTCCGAAGATACTGGTAGTATCCGCCCATGGCCGTTCGACTCGTCGGACGGGCAAGGATGCCCGCATCCCGAGGTTCGTAGCTGCCGAGTGGGTGGCGTCCGGCTCGGGTGCCTACCGTGGAAGGAACCGTCGGTGCCAAATCGCATCAATTCTTTGGTTTGTGCAGTGTTGAGCCTCTGTCTGGGAGTTCCACTCGTCTTCGCACAATCGTCGATTCCACGGAACTC